>Ga0193738_1001189_pt1 | contig 10758 bp, 10 predicted proteins | sample L2a1metaG_FD_144927 | JGI IMG/M metagenome (GOLD analysis project Ga0193738, IMG submission 144927) | Soil microbial communities from a riparian zone of the East river system, Colorado, United States - L2a1 | ecosystem: Environmental > Terrestrial > Soil > Riparian zone | place: USA: East River...
TCGGCGGCGCGCTGGGCGGCTCGGCCATCGGCGACCCTGAGACTCTCGGCCTCGACGCGGCGGTGCCGGCGGCATTCCTCGCCTTGCTCTGGCCCCGACTCGACGACGCCACGAGCCGGGCCGTGGCAGTCGGGAGCGCCGCGGTCGCGACGGCGTTGGTGCCGCTGCTACCGCCCGGGATGCCTGTGCTGGCAACGGTACCGGTAGCGCTGGTCGCCGGGCTGCGTGGACCGGCGATGCGGAAGGCGGGGTAATGATCTGGACTGCCGTGATCGCAGCATCCGTGGGCTGCTACCTGCTCAAGTTCGCGGGCATGTCTCTTCCCGAGTCGGTCCTCGAGAGACCCGACGTCCAGCGGGTCGCCGCTCTGCTCCCGGTTGCGCTGCTCGCGGCGCTGGTCGCCGTCGAGACCTTCGGCGCCGACGCCGGGTTGGTGATCGACCTGAGGCTGGCCGGGCTCGGCGCCGCCGTGGTCGCCCTTCTGCTGCGCGCGCCGTTCCTCGTCGTCATCGTGGTGGCCGCCGCCACCACCGCAGTGCTCCGAGCCGTCACGTAGTGCCCGGCTCGTTCTCCGCCTCGGGAGTCATCGCGACCACCCAGGCGGCCTGGACGCCGAGGAAGACCAGCAGGGTGAGCAGGAAGCCCTCGATCTCGATCGAGCTGAGCCTGAGGTCGAACGCCTCCGGGATGCCCGGGACCGCGGCGACCACCGCCACGAGCAGGTAGATCGGGACCGCGACCCACCACAGGACCCGTACCAGCAAGGTCTCGCCGGTCAGGTCGCGAAGCGACTGGCCGAGCATCGCGATCCCGACCGCACCAGCTATGCCCGCGAACGTGAAGGAGGCTCGCCACAGGACCGGCTCGTCCGGCGCGACCTGCGCGAGCAGCGACACCGTTCCTGGGATGACGAAGCCCAGCGATACCAGGTAGGCCATCCGGCGCCGCGGCGCATCGGTTCCGCCGATGTCCGCGCGTTCCTTGACCGCCACCCACCACAGGCCGAGCAACGTGAAGTTGATGCCGGACACGATCGAGTAGAAGGTGCTGAGGTCCATCCGGGCACCCTTCCACATGAGTTCGGTGCAGCCGGAACGAGACGTGCCGTCACAGGTCGAGAAGGTGCTCGAGCCCCACGGTCAGCCCGGGCAGTCCGCTCACGCGCCGCACCCCGAGCAGGACGCCGGGCATGAACGACACCCGGTCGAACGAGTCGTGGCGGATCGTCAACTGCTCTCCCGGGGCGCCGAGCAGTACCTCCTGGTGTGCCACGAGCCCGCGCAGACGTACCGAATGCACCCTGATTCCGTCGACGTCGGCACCGCGGGCGCCATCGAGCGCCGTGGCTGTCGCGTCGGGCACCGGCGGCAGGTCGCCGGCCTTGCGCGCCTCGGCGATCAGGCTCGCCGTGCGCGCGGCGGTGCCGCTGGGTGCGTCGACCTTGTCCGGGTGATGCAGTTCGACGACCTCGGCGGACTCGTAGAACCGCGCGGCCTGCGCGGCGAAGCGCATCATCAGCACCGCACCGAGGGAGAAGTTCGGCGCGATCAGCACACCCGTGCCGGGGCTGGTTTCCAGCGCCCAGCGGACCTTCTCCAGCCCCACGTCGGTCCAACCGGTGGTCCCTACGACCGCGTGAACGCCACGTCGGACTGCGTGCAGCACGTTGTCGACGGAGGCGGCCGGAACGGAGAACTCGACTGCGACCTGGGCGCCGCCGAGGTCGCCGAGGTCGTCGCCGAGGTCGAAGCGGCCGACCAACCGAAGGTCGTCGGCGGCTTCGACGGCCCGGCAGACCTCGCTGCCCATCCGTCCGGCGGCGCCGATCACCGCCACAGCAACGCTCATGTCGGCCAGTCCTCCCTACGCGGCGGCCCGGTCGTCGTCAGGCGACGGCGGACTCGAACCGAGTCGGATCGTCGAAGGGGCCGACCACGGCCAGCACCGGAGCATGCGACAGCAGTTCCGCCGCGACCGACCCGACGTCGTCGAGCGTGACCGCGTCGATGCGGGCCAGCAGGTCGTCGACACTGGGGTGTTCGCCGTAGACGAGCTCGCCCTTGGCCAGGCGGCCCATGCGCGACCCGGTGTCCTCGAGGCCGAGGACGAGACCACCGCGGAGCTGGCCCTTTCCGCGCGCCATCTCGTCGGCCGTGACGCCGTTCTCGGCCAGGTCGGCCAGCTCATCACGGCACAGCGCGAGCACCTGGTCGACCTTCCTCGGCTGGCATCCCACGTAGACACCGAAAAGCCCCGTGTCGGCGTACTGGGCCGAGTACGAGTAGACGGAGTACGCGAGGCCGCGCTTCTCCCGGATCTCCTGAAACAGCCGCGAGGACATCCCACCGCCGAGCGCGACGTTGAGCACGCCGAGCGCGAACCGGCGGTCGTCGGTACGCGCGAGTCCTGGTGAGGCCAGCACCACGTTGGCCTGCTCGGTCGGCCCGTCGAGCACGGCGACGCCGGTACCGGAACGCGGTGCCCGGCCGCCGATCCGCGCGGCGGTCGGGGCGCTGTCTCCGTCAAGGAAGCCGGCCCGGTCGAACGCCCTCCGCACCTGTCGGACGACCTTCGAGTGGTCGAGGTTCCCCGCGGCGGCGACGACGATCGTCGGCGGGCGGTACCGGCGCCGGTAGTACCGGTTGATGACGTCGCGCGAGAGGGAGCCGATGCTCTGTGCCGTGCCGAGGATGGGGCGGCCCAGCGACGACGACCCCCACAGCCGCTCGGCCACGAGATCGTGGACGGCGTCGGACGGCTCGTCGTCGCGCATCGCGATCTCTTCGAGCACGACGTCACGCTCGGATTCGACATCCCCCGCCGTGACCAGCGACGACGTCACCAGGTCGGAGATGACGTCGACGGCCAGCGGGAGGTCCTGGTCGAGCACGCGCGCGTAGTAGCAGGTGAACTCCTTGGAGGTGAACGCGTTGATCTCACCGCCGACGGACTCGATCGCCGCCGTGATCTCCAGCGCCGAGCGTCGCTGCGTGCCCTTGAACAGCAGGTGTTCGAGGTAGTGGGTGGCGCCGGCCTGGGCTGGTGTCTCGTCGCGCGAGCCGACCCCGACCCAGACCCCGAATGCCACCGAGCGGACGGTCGGGACCGCCTCGGTGACAATGCGCAGCCCACCTGGGAGGACGGTCCGGCGAACCACGCCGCCGCCGTCCTCCCGCAGGATCGTGCGTGTGCTGGCGGCCCGGCTCACGAAACGGCGTCGACCTTGTCGGTGGCCGGAGCAGACTCCTCGACCACCGGCGAGAGCGAGAGCTTGCCGCGGTCGTCGATGTCGGCGACCTCGACCTGGATCTTCTGGCCCACGGAGACGACGTCCTCGACGTTCTCGACCCGCTTTCCACCGGCCAGAGCACGCAGCTTCGAGATGTGCACGAGGCCGTCCTTGCCGGGCAGCAGCGAGACGAACGCGCCGAAGCTCGTCGTCTTCACGACCGTGCCGAGGTAGCGTTCGCCGATCTCCGGCATCGTCGGGTTGGCGATGGCGTTGATCTGGGCGCGGGCGGCCTCGGCGGCGGGGCCCTCCTCGGCGCCGATGAAGATCGTGCCGTCGTCCTCGATCGCGATCTGTGCGCCGGTCTCGTCCTGGATCTGGTTGATGATCTTGCCCTTGGGCCCGATCACCGCGCCGATCTGGTCGACCGGGATCTTGATGGTGATGATCCGTGGCGCGTACGGGCTCATCTCGTCGGGCTCGGAGATGGCCTCCGCCATGACGTCGAGAATGGTGAGCCTGGCCTGTTTGGCCTGCTGCAGCGCGGCACCCAGCACCGAGGCGGGGATGCCGTCGAGCTTGGTGTCCAACTGCAGCGCGGTGACGAACTCCCGCGTGCCGGCCACCTTGAAGTCCATGTCGCCGTAGGCGTCCTCGGCGCCGAGGATGTCGGTCAGCGTGACGTACTGGGTCTGCCCGTCGAGCTGACCAGAGATCAGGCCCATCGCGATGCCGGCCACGGGCGCGCGCAGGGGTACTCCGGCGTTCAGCAGCGACATCGTCGAGGCGCAGACCGAACCCATGGAGGTGGAGCCGTTGGAGGCCAGCGCCTCGGAGACCTGGCGGATCGCGTACGGGAACTCCTCGCGCGTTGGCAGCACCGGCACCAGCGCCCGCTCCGCTAGCGCGCCGTGGCCGATCTCGCGACGCTTCGGCGAGCCCACCCGGCCGGTCTCACCGGTCGAGTACGGAGGGAAGTTGTAGTTGTGCATGTAGCGCTTCGACTTCTCCGGCGAGAGCGTGTCGAGCTTCTGCTCCAGGCTGAGCATGTTCAGCGTGCTGACGCCGAGGATCTGGGTCTCGCCGCGCTCGAACAGTGCCGAGCCGTGCGCCCGAGGCACCGGGCCGACCTCGGCGGACAGCGTGCGGATCTCGGTGAGCCCGCGGCCGTCGATGCGGACCTTGTCGCGCAGGACACGGTCGCGGACGACCGTCTTGGTCAACGAACGGAAGGCTGCGCTGACCTCCTTCTCCCGGCCCTCGAACTGGTCGGCGAGCGCCTTCTTGGTGCGGTCCTTGATCTCGTCGAGGCGGGCCTCACGATCGGCCTTGGCCACGATCGTCAGCGCCTCGGCCAGTTCACCGCCGACCTCGGCCTCGACAGCGGCGTAGATGTCGTCGGTGTAGTCGAGGTAGATCGGGAACTCGCCGGTCGGCTTGGCCGCGCTCTGTGCCAGCTGCTGCTGCGCCTCGCACAGCGCGGTGATGAACGGCTTTGCGGCCTCGAGGCCCTCGGCGACGGCCTGCTCGGTCGGTGCCGTGCGCCCCTCGCGCACCAGGTTCCAGGTGCTCGTGGTGGACTCGGCCTCGACCATCATGATCGCCACGTCGCCGTCGGGCAGCACCCGGCCGGCAACGACCATGTCGAACACCGCATCCTCGAGCTGCGAGTAGTGCGGGAACGCCACCCACTGGTCCTCGATGAGCGCCACGCGGACCGCACCGATCGGACCACTGAAGGGCAGGCCGGCGAGCTGGGTCGACGCCGAGGCGGCGTTGATGGCCACGACGTCGTAGAGGTGGTCGGGGTGCAGCGACATCACCGTGACGACAACCTGGATCTCGTTGCGCAGGCCCTTGGCGAACGACGGGCGCAGCGGGCGGTCGGTGAGCCGGCAGGTGAGGATGGCCTCCTCGCTCGGCCGGCCCTCACGGCGGAAGAACGAGCCGGGGATGCGCCCGGCGGCGTACATGCGCTCCTCGACGTCGATCGTCAAGGGGAAGAAGTCGAGGTGCTCCTTGGGCTGCTTCGACGCGGTGGTCGCGGAGAGCAGCATGGTGTCGTCGTCGAGGTAGGCCACGGCGGAGCCGGCGGCCTGGCGGGCGAGCTGCCCGGTCTCGAAACGGATGGTGCGGGTGCCGTAACGACCGTTGTCGATCACGGCTTCGCTGCTATGGATGTCAGCGTGGATCTGCCCCATGTGGGGTCACCCTCCTCGGGGTACGTGGGGCAGATCGCAGGCTCGTCGGAATCGGTACCCGATCGGTGCCGGTCTTCGATGGAAGCGCCCGGGTCGCACACTCGCGTGCGGGACCCGGAGGCCACTACCGAGGACCGGCCGCAGGGATCCGGCGGATCAGCGGGCCACCCCGTCAGGTGTGGTCGGTGTTCAGTTGTCGAGAGCCGAAAGGAGCGATCCTCCGGACCGGGAGACCGCTCCCCACGGCGCGAGCGTCATCGGCGCAGGCCGAGCTTCTCGATCAGCTGCCGGTAGCGCGTGATGTCCTCCGTGGACAGGTAGTTGAGCAGCCGCCGGCGCTGGCCGACGAGCAGCAGCAGACCACGACGGCTGTGGTGGTCGTGCTTGTGCTCCTTGAGGTGCTCGGTGAGGTGGTTGATGCGATGGGTCAGCATCGCCACCTGGACCTCGGGCGAGCCCGTGTCGGCGTCGCTGCGGCCGTGCTCGGCCATGATCTGCTTCTTGGTCGCAGTGTCGATCGACACGAAACTCCTTACCAGAATGTGGTTGCGCGGCGCTCCCGGGCGAGTTCTCCGGGGCTCTCTCGATCCGCGGCCGTTCTGACGGCGGTGCCAGGTTACCAGTCAGGCGCCGCTGAGGCGTAATCGGCAGCGTCGCCGGCGGTCGCAACCGGCCAGGTCAGAGCGCCAGCAGGACCCGCGTCTCCTCGACGTCGCGGTGCATCCGGGCAACCAGCTCGTCGACGTCGGAGAAGCGCACCTGGCCGCGGATCCGTCCGACGAAGTCGACGGCCACGGGCACGCCGTACAACTCAAGGTCGTCCCGGTCGAGGACGTAGGCCTCGACCGTGCGCTCCACCCCGTCGAAGGTCGGGTTCGTGCCGACCGAGATCGCCGCCGGCCACGGTGGTGCGTCCTTCTCGTCCAGGCGGGTCAGCCACCCGGCGTACACGCCGTCCGCCGGGACGACCTCGCCCTCGCGTGCGGGCACGTTGGCGGTCGGGAAGCCCATCGCCCGGCCCCGCCTGTGCCCGCGGACCACGACCCCCTCGACTCGGAACGGCCGACCGAGCGCCGCGGCGGCCGCAGCCACGTCGCCCTCGGCGCAGTAGCGGCGGATGTCGGTCGACGACCACCGTTCGACCCTGTCGTCGCCGGCCGGGCCGACGATGTCGACCCGGAAGTCGTGGTCGCGGCCCATCCGCTCGAGGAGTGCGACGTCGCCAGCGGCGCGATGGCCGAACCGGAAGTCGGTACCCACGACCACCACGCGGGCGTTGAGCAGGCCCACCACGATCTCCTCGACGAAGTCCTCGGCGCTCTGCTCGGACCGGTCACGACCAAAGGGCAGGACCAGCACGTGGTCTGCGCCTGCCTCACGCAGCAACGCGGCCCGGGCGGTCACGGGCAACAGCGACGGCGGCGCGACTTCGGGCCGCACGACGACGATCGGGTTGGGGTCGAAGGTGACGGCCACGACCGGCCGGCCGAGCGCCGCTGCGGCCTCCGCGGCCCTGCCGAGGACGACCTGGTGGCCACGGTGCACACCGTCGAAGACGCCGATCGTCACCACAGTCGCGCCCAGGTCCGGCGGCACCTCGGCGGTCGAATGCCACACGCTCACGATCGTCGCTCCCGCCACCGGTGGGTCGGCGTCGGCGCAGTCACGCGTCTCGGCGGCATCATCCGACGAAGACCGCGAGGTGCTTGGCCCGCGGGCCCCGGTCCTCGACCAGGGAGAGCAGCGTCCCGTCCGGGCCGAACACGGCAACCGGTCCGGGGCCCAGGCCGGTCCTCGGCAGCGGTGCTCCGTGGGCCACCTGGCGAGCGGTCTCGGCGTCGACGTCGAGCCGCGGGAACGCCGCAGCGGCCACCTGCTCGAGGGAGATCGGGTCGAGATCCCGGGCGAGGTCGTCGAGGGTCTGGGCGGCCGCAAGGTCGTACGGGCCCACTCGTGTGCGGCGCAACGCCGTGAGGTGGCCACCGACGCCGAGCGCGGCGCCCAGGTCGCGCGCCAGCGCCCGGATGTAGGTGCCCGACGTGCATTCCACCTCCACGTCGACGTCCGCGTACGGGCTGGACCGGCGCACGGCGACGACCTCGAAGCGCCCCACGGTCACCGCCCGGGCCTTGAGGTCGACCTGGTCACCGGAGCGGACGCGGGCGTAGGAGCGTACCCCTCCGACCTTGACCGCCGACACGGCGCTCGGCACCTGTCGGATCTCCCCGGTGAGCGCCGCCGTCTCGGCGGCGAGGGCGCGGTCGGTGACCCCCGAGGCCTCGGCGCCGCCGATCGTCTCCCCTTCGGCGTCGTCGGTGACAGTGGCAGCGCCGAGACGGATGGTGGCCGCGTATGCCTTCTCGGCGAGCGCCAGGTGTCCGAGCAACCTCGTGGCGCGACCCAGTCCGACGACCAGGACGCCGGTGGCCATCGGGTCGAGCGTGCCGGCGTGTCCCACCTTGCGTGCGCCGGCCAGCCGGCGCACGCGAGCGACCACGTCGTGCGAGGTGAGACCCGCCGGCTTGTCGACGACGACCAGGCCGTCGGGAGCGGACTCGCTCACTCCAAGGCGTCCTGGTCGTCGCCGGGCGTCCGGTATGGGTCGGGCTCACCCGCGAACGACGCGCCCGCCGCGCTGCGCGCTACCTCGGCATCGGACTCCTGGGCCTTCCGCAGCAGGTCGTCGATGCGGGCGGCGTTCTGGGGGACCGCGTCGGCGACGAAGGTGAGGGTCGGTGTGAACCGCACGCCGGTCTGCCGCCCGACCTCAGAGCGCAGCAGGCCCTTCACGCTCTCCAGGGCTGCCGCGGTATCGGTATGCGCCGCGTCGTCGCCGTAGACCGTGTAGAAGACCGTCGCGTCGTGCAGGTCGCCTGTCACGCGGGCGTCGGTGACGGTGACGAAGCCCAGGCGAGGGTCCTTGACCCGCCGTTCCAGGGTCTCGGCCACGATCACCTGGATCCGGTCGGCAAGCTTGCGGGCGCGGGCTCGGTCGGCCACGTCGTCCTCCTCCTCGGTCGTCGTCTCACCGTTGGTGCAGTGGGTCGTCGGTGCTGGAATAGAGCGCGCGGCGGGCGGCCAGGAGTTCGATCTCGGGTCGCCCCGCCACGAGTCGCTCGGCGGTGTCGAGGACCTCGCCGCATTGACGCGCGTCCGCGGCCACGACCGCAACGCCGATCTCGGCCCGCCGGTACAGGTCGAGATCGCCCACCTCTGCGGCGGCTACGGAGAACCGCCGCCGCAGCTCCGCCACGATCGGCCGGACGACGGCGCGCTTCTCCTTCAGCGAGTGCACGTCGCCGAGCAGCAGATCGAGGCTGAGCGTTCCGGTGAACACAGCTGCGCTCTCCAAGCGGTCAGTTCCCGTTGATCACGTTCACCGGGAGGCCATGTCAGGCGCGGGGCTTCTCTCGCATCTCGAAGGTCTCGATGACGTCGTCGACCTTGATGTCGTTGAACGACCCCAGGCCGATACCGCATTCGAAGCCCTCGCGCACCTCGGTCGCATCGTCCTTGAAGCGCCGCAGCGACTCGATGGACAGGTTGTCGGCGACCACCACGCTGTCGCGCACCAGCCGGGCGCGAGCGTTGCGCCGGATGAGCCCGCTGGTGACCATGCAGCCCGCGATGTTGCCGAACTTCGAGGACCGGAAGACCTCGCGCACCTCGGCGGCGCCGAGCGAGACCTCCTCGAACTCGGGCTTGAGCATGCCCTTGAGCGCGGACTCGATCTCGTCGATCGCCTGGTAGATCACCGAGTAGTAGCGGATGTCGACGCCCTCGCGCTCGGCCAGCTGCTCGGTGCTCTTCGAGGCACGGACGTTGAACGCGATGATGATGCCCTGGTCGATCGAGGCCAGGTTGACGTCGTTGTCGGTGACGGCGCCGACGCCCCGGTGGATGATCCGCAGCGTGACCTCCTCGCCGACGTCGATCTTGAGCAGCGCGTCCTCGAGAGCCTCGACGGAACCGGAGACGTCGCCCTTGATGATCAGGTTGAGCGTCTCGACCTTGCTCTGCTCCAGCCAGTCCTCGAGGGTGACCCGCTTGCGGGCCCGGGCCAGTGACGCGTTGCGCTCCATGGCCTCGCGCTTCTCCGCGATCTGACGTGCGGTGCGGTCGTCGTCGGCGGCGAGGAACTTGTCGCCCGCCCCCGGCACGCTGGTCAGGCCGAGCACCAGGACGGGGCGGGACGGGCCCGCCTCCTCCAGCGCGTTGCCGAACTCGTCGAGCATCGCGCGCACCCGCCCGTAGGCCTGGCCCGTGACGATCGCGTCGCCCGCGTGCAGCGTGCCTCGCTGGACCAGAACCGTCGCGACCGGGCCGCGGCCCTTGTCGAGGTGGCCCTCGATCGCCACGCCGCGGGCCGCCATGTTCGGGTCGGCCCGCAGGTCGAGCGCGGCGTCGGCGGTCAGGATGACCGCCTCGAGCAGCTTGTCGATGCCCGTCCGCTGCTTGGCCGAGACGTCGATGAACATCGTGTCGCCGCCGTACTCCTCGGCGACGAGGCCGTACTCGGTCAGCTGCTGCCGGATCTTGGCCGGGTTGGCGCCCTCGAGGTCGACCTTGTTGACGGCGACGACGATCGGCACCTGTGCCGCCTGGGCATGGTTCAGGGCCTCGACGGTCTGTGGCATCACGCCGTCGTCGGCCGCCACCACGAGGATCGCGATGTCGGTGACCTGTGCACCGCGGGCGCGCATGGCGGTGAACGCCTCGTGGCCCGGGGTGTCGATGAAGGTGACCGCGCGGTCCTCGCCCTCGTGCTGGACGTGCACCTGGTAGGCACCGATGTGCTGGGTGATGCCACCGGCCTCGCCCTCGACGACGTTCTCGTTGCGGATCGCGTCGAGCAGTTTGGTCTTTCCGTGGTCGACGTGACCCATGACCGTGACGACCGGCGGACGCGCCTCGGCGTCCTCGTCCTCCTCGGCCTCGAAGTCGATGGAGAACGACTCCAGCAGCTCGCGGTCCTCGTCCTCGGGCGAGACCACCTGGACGTCGTAGCCCAGCTCGGCGCCGAGCAGGCGGAAGGTGTCCTCGTCGACGGACTGGGTCGCGGTGACCATCTCGCCCAGGTGGAACAGCACCTGGACCAGCGCGCCGGCCTCGGTGTCGATCCGCTCGGCGAAGTCGGTCAGCGACGCCCCCCTGGGCAGCCGGACCGTCTGGCCGTTGCCGCGGGGAACCCGCACGCCCCCGATCGAGGGCGCCTGCATGTTGTCGTACTCCTGGCGCTTCTGGCGCTTGCTCTTGCGACCGCGGGCCGGCTTGCCGCCGGGACGGCCGAACGCGCCCGCCGTGCCGCAAGAGCAAGCGCCAGAAGCG
>Ga0193738_1001190_pt1 | contig 10757 bp, 9 predicted proteins | sample L2a1metaG_FD_144927 | JGI IMG/M metagenome (GOLD analysis project Ga0193738, IMG submission 144927) | Soil microbial communities from a riparian zone of the East river system, Colorado, United States - L2a1 | ecosystem: Environmental > Terrestrial > Soil > Riparian zone | place: USA: East River...
CCACGTCTGACCATACCACTGTGTTACAGCTCCCAAATCTGTATTCCAAACGCCGGTATATGCGATGTGGGCGTTATTAGGATCTGTGTTTCCAGATGGATTGTAAACTGCTCCTGACGGGAAGCGACCGCGGTGAGGTCCTAATTGTGTACAACCTGCAGAAGGATTTGATGTGAGACCATAGATTGGACCCTGGTCAGCGAGCCATGTAGTTCCACCGTCTGTTGAAACATCATAGGTATAGTAACCTGTATTCATTACTGTCGGAGGCGTTCCGCACAAACCACGGTGTGTGTACACAACCGTGTTAAGCATTTGATCATACCAAAGTTGTGTACGACCACCACCGGTTGAACCCAATGAATTCGAAGCATGCCCAATTTCAGTTACAGCGCAAACTGTAGAACTCTGATTTGGGTTTGCATGCCTTGCATTTGCATTGTTAGGAGTAGTGTTTGAACTCGCATTACCAAGTGACAAATTCTGCTCTGCCGTAACGATACTCTTTCTATAAGCATCGAAGCTAAGCGACTTCGCACCAGGCCTCGCAGGAGAAGGCTGTTGCCCGAAACCGGCAATGCTAATAGCAATTGTGGCAAGGGTAAGTAAACTTTTTTTCATTTTTGGATTAGAATTTTAAGTTAGACAATAAATGGATTTTCTTTTTGGAGTGGGCAAATTTAGTCAAACGTTTTGTTTAGCCAAAAATATAAGCCTCATTTTTTTCATGGAAATGCAACTTAAACGTCATGTATTTGCAATCTTTAACAAGCGAGCACCTTGCGGTAAATCTCTAAGAACTTTTTTCCTGTTTCTGAAGCACTGAAATTTTCACCGGCGAATTTTTTTAACAATTCAGAATCGTATGTCTTAAATTCTGTAATCATTTTTTTCAAAGCAGAAGTCAGGTGTTCGGCGTTACCCGGCGCAATCAATATTCCATTCTCCGGATTCATGAATTCCGAAGGTCCACCGCTGTCTGTTGCGATCACCGGTTTGCCGCAGCTCATCGCTTCAATACAAATCAGTGAAAAAGTTTCATGCCTCGAATTCATCACAAGGAAATCGCAGGCATGCAGGAATTGAAACACTTCTTCATTTGTTTTTACACCATGAAAAAAAACAACCGTGTCCAGAACATGCAGCTTCCTTGAAAGATCTTTGAGAAAGTTTGCGTCTTTCCCGTGGCCAACAATATGAAATTCAATTTCAGCATTGTGCTTTGATATTTCTGCGACAGCTTCAATTGTTGCGGTGACGTTTTTTATTTTATCGACGAGATCAGCAACTGTAAGTATTTTGATCTTATTGTTTGCAGGCAACGGAGAAGATTTTTTTTCGACCGGTTCCACCACATTCTGCGTGATGGTAAAATTGTTTTTCAATCCAGCACTTTCCATTTTATTTTTCAGGAATGTGGAGACAGAAGTTACAGTAGCAGCTTTACTGAAAACCAGCCGCGACAAACTTTTTTCCAGGAAATTTTTATTTTCAAAAACTCCTGTAGCATATCCGCTCCATTGCTCGCTGATCACAAACGGAATGCCTTTGGAAATTTTCAGCCACCATGCAATTAATGCCGGACGAAGAAGAATATATGCATGTGAGATATCATGACGACCTTTCTTTTTGTGAATGTACTTCAGCGCTTTTCGGGTCGCATGCAGATAACGGAACAGATTGATGAAGGAGTTAACCGCACCTATCGGCGAATTGAAACGCTTAAAGTATGCAACTACCGACCAGATATTGTTTTCATTTTTTTCTTCGATCTCAATTTTATTTTTCTGATCTGCATCACCAAATACTGAAAGAAGCGTAACATCACAATACAGCGCGGCAGCAGAAGCATGTTTGCGTATGAACACACCAAGCTGCGGATCATGACGGTTCATGTACCACTTGGAAATGAATAATACTTTAATGCGTTGCAATGTCTTCAGAGAATTTTATCCGCTTCAAACCTACGGTAATTCATATTCATTTGCCAAGGCTGATTTTCTTAAACCGCAGCCTGATGGAATTGGCGACAAGCACTAAGTCACTGAAGGCCATGGAAAGCGCGCCAACACCGGGACTGAGAAATCCAGCCGCCGCAACAGGTATGGCTACAACGTTATATGCAAATGCCCAGAAAAGATTTTGTTTGATCGTGAGCAAAGTATGTTTTGAATAAGCAAGCGATAGCAACAGCGAAGACAGATCCTGGCTTTTTAAAAGTATAATCTGTGCCGATTGAATAGCTACATCTGAAGCATTGCTAAGTGAAATTCCTACATCGGCTTTTGCAAGGGCAGGGGAGTCGTTGATGCCATCCCCAACCATGGCAGTAAGATTTTCTCTGCTGAATTTTTCTATCAACGCTAATTTTTCTGCAGGTATTTTTTCGCTGTAGATTTCATCCATGCCCAGCTTTTGACCTACCTGCTCACAAATCTTTTTCCGGTCACCACTCAGCATCACTGTTTTTATTCCCATGGACTTCAACCTGCTGATGGTTTCTAAAGCGCCGTCTTTGATCTCATCTTCGAGGTCGACAGTTGCAATGAGCTTGTTGTTCTTCAGGAGATAGATTGAGTGCGATGCATCCTGCGTTGCATGTTTTGCCACCAGGAACGATCCTGCACTGAATAAATCTCCATTCATATCAACAGCATTCAGTCCTTTTCCTTTGTCTTCTTCAATTGATTTCCACCGGGTAACCGGCAGTGCGCCATAGGATTTCCCAAGTTCACTAACGATTGATTTTGCAATCGGATGATTCGAATGCTGCTCCATTGAAAAAAGGATGCGGTTGATTTCATCCTTCTCGATCCCGAATGTCTCCATTTTTGCAATACGGAATTTACCTGTCGTAAGCGTGCCTGTTTTATCGAAGACGACTGTTTTAATTTTCGCAAACTGTTCAACGGTGCTTCCGCCTTTGATCAATATCCCGTTCCGTGCGGCACGTCCGATTCCGACCATCAACGCAGTAGGGGTAGCGAGTCCCATTGCACACGGACAAGAAATAACAAGCACTGCAATGCCACGCATGATGGCCGACTGCGCACCGACATTGAGCAATAACCATGATACCAGAAAAGTTCCTACGGCAATTAATAATACGGCCGGAACAAAAATGGCGCTCACTTTATCACCCAGCCTTTGTATTGATGGTTTGGACTGCTGCGCATCGCTTACCATCCTGATAATTTTAGCAAGCGTGGTTCCTGAGCCCGTAGCCGTTGCTTTTATTTTCAGCGTTCCTTCTTCGACGATTGTTCCGCCCGTGACAGGATCATCGTCCGATTTCGACACGGGCAGGCTTTCACCGGTGATCATGGATTCATTCACCATTGCATTTCCTTCCGTTACGATTCCATCAACGGGAACCTTGCTGCCGGTAGAAAGAAAAATCATGTCGCCGGTTTTTATTTCCGTTGTTTTTATTTCTACAAAAGTTTCTGTACCGGCATTGTCAGTTAAAATTTTTGTAGCTGACTGTGGCTGCAGCCTGCTAAGCTCATGGATGGCAGATGTTGTCTGTTTAATGGAACGATGTTCCAGCACATTGCCCAGTAAAACGAATGAGATGATGGAAGCCGCGGTTTCAAAGAATAGAAATTCGTGGACATGATCAGTTCCATGGTGCAGCCACATGCCTGCGATACTGTATATGAATGCAGAAGCTGCGCCAATAAAGATAAGTACGTCCATATTCATCGCGCCTGCTTTCAATGAGCCCCATGCGCTTTTTCCGAAATAGGAAATACCAATGATCATAACGGGAATGCAAAGGATGAGCTGCACTACCGGGTTGTGCAGAAAAGAAAAAGGCAGAATCATGTGGAGCAGGAGTGGAGCAGTGAAAAGCGCACTTAACAGGAACTTTCTTTCCACTGACCCTGAATGCGTGTGGCCATGATGCTCATCGTGATCATGTACATGTGAATCGTGGCTGCTGCCGTTCACATTTTCTGCAACACTGTAGCCGATATTCCTGATCTCTGATTTTACTTTCTGCAATGTCGCATAGTCAGTTTCTTCAAAGGATACCTCAGTAGTAAGGTAGTTCACGTTTACATCTTTCAATCCTTCCTTCTGCAAAGTCCGCGTGATCGTGTTTGCGCAATTCGCACACGTCATTCCTTCCACATGAATTAAAGTTTTTTCAGGCATCAGGCACAAAGGTAACATCATAAAATACCGAATACCGAATACCGAATTTCGAAAAAATAAACAGCCAAATTTCCAATAAGGAATATTTAAGAACAGCCAAGTCCAGTGATTGAAATAACATTCGAAAAATAAAGTGAAATTAGAATAGACTCCTTTCTGGGAATCAGAGAATTCTCCTGATCATGGCAAGCCGGTGTGTGTGCTTTCCGGTCTCTTCGTTGAAAATGCCTTCTTCGTCCAACTTGTCGATCCTCACCTTTCCGCTGGAGTGTATGATCATGTTATTATCCAGTACAATTCCCACATGAACGATGCGTTGATCATCATTTTTGAAAAAAGCCAGATCTCCTTTTTTTGATTCTTCCAGCGAAACTTTCTTTCCCTGTCCCGACTGGTCGAAAGCATCGCGAAGCAGTTTGATGCCGCTCAGTTTGAAAACCATTTGTGTAAATCCTGAACAGTCGAGGCCAAGTGGCGAACGTCCGCCCCAGAGGTAAGGTGCGTTCAGATACATGAAAGCATTTTCGGCGATGCTGGAAACATCAGGTCCGGTAATGGTTTTTACGCTGCCGTCATAAGCATATTCCTTATCTCCGATAAAAAATTTCTTTCCATAATAAAATGGCAGAGAAGATCCCAATACAACCGGCGTCATTTCCTTGCCGCCGATCACAAGTTGAAACAAATCCAGGGAAACGGAGAGCGGAGAATCATTGAGCTTTTGCGCCTCCTCATCTTCAAGCTTTGTGATTTGCTTTGTATCCACCCAACCGGAATAGCGGTCATAGTCAATTTTTATTTTACTCCATGATCTTTCTGATTCCAGCACTTCAAACGTTTCACCAAAAAGCAACTGGGACACCATTTCAGAACGGTCGTTTGGTTCCTTTCTTACTGGTACGATGCTGAGTTTGCTGATGCCGTGCATGGTTACTTCTACTCCAGAATCACTTTGCCGGTTACGGAATTATTTCCCGGTATCAAGATCGAAAAATAATAAATGCCGCGCGGAAACATTGCAACATTTATATCGCTTTTTTCATTTGTAAGCTTTTGGTCAATCAGCAGCTTACCTGTGGTGTCAAAAAACCGGAAGGTAGATTCAGGATATGCTTTATTGTTAATTCTGATTACGGAAGAAGCAGGATTCGGGTAAACAGCGATCACCTCTGCATCGGGTGTTGGTATACCGACAATATTGTCAGGCGTATATTCCCACAGTTCACTTTTATATCCGAAAGTATCAATGCCGCCAACAACATATCCATTACCGTTGAGGGTAAATGCCGATGCCGATGAAGTAGGATTTCCGCCATAAGGTGCGATCGCAGACCATGCGTTAGCAACATAATCATACCTGTAAAAATCTCCGCGCTTCGCTCCATCAAAGCCAGCGCCGGCAAAGGCATATCCGTTTATCACAAAAGCCGGTGCATCGCTTCTGATGTTGCCCGGGAAATTGGCAACTTGTGTCCATGCATTCGTGGAAGGATCGTACTTCCAGAAATCACCGAAATATTCCTGCGAATAATTATATCCCATGCCGACGAATCCAAATCCGCCTGTGGCAAAAGCAGTGGCCCAACGGCGTCCATCAAGCGGGAATGATTTTCTCTTCAACCAGACTGTATCTGCCCATGCATCATACACCCAGTTATCTTTTGTATACTTTGAAGTTCCGTCATATCCTCCAACAACATGACCTTTGTTGTTGATTGCAAATGCCGCTGCATCCCTTCTTGGGTTGGTTGCATTGGCACTGTCAAGGTCGTCAATCTGGATCCAGGAATTTGCAGCAGCATCAAACCTGTAAAAATCTTTTGTAAGCCCGATGCTGTCAGTGCCGGATCCGACATAGGCAAAAGTGTCAGTCACAAATGCAACAGCATTTTTTCTCGGCGTACCCGGAAAGGATGACACCTGTGACCATGAATCATTCGATGCATCGTATTTCCAGAAATCATTCAGCAAGTGTCCGGAAGAATCGAGTCCTGTTCCTGCATAACCAAAGCCGCCAATTGCAAATGCAACAAGGCCTGCTCGTGGAGAAGAAGGCAAGGACGATTTCTGTACCCACGTATCGGGTGCAGCATTCAAAAGACTGAAGGTGCAAAGCAGAACAGCGGTGAATAAAATTTTTTTCATGTGAGTAAATCGGTGGCGGCTGCCAAAAATAGGTAAAGAAGCATAACCAGAAGTAATTACTTTAGCGTTCCGAACGATGCGTAGCGAGGAACCTGTAAATCGCAACAACCAAAGCCCAACATGAAACGACTAACCTTATTTTTTCTTCTAACGACCAGTATTCAATGCTTATCCCAGACGCATAATGAGCGTGCGGCATTGCTGGAAATCGGGTATGGTGTAGCTGTTCCTTTCGGGAAGTTTGAACAGAGCGATGTAAATGACAGCGCGAGTGGTTATGCGACTTCGGGAACCAATCTGAATGTAACTTTCACATATATGGTAAGCAAGAAGATAGGTGTGTCGGCGATGATCAGCTCCTCGGTGAATAAGCTGAACGAAGGCGGAGTGAAAGAAAAGTTCAATGTTTATGCAGAAAGAATCGGTGATGCTGTTGTTTCAGATATGCAGTTTGCAAAATGGAACACGACAGCATACCTGGCGGGCGCACAATATATTCACCCTTTACAGAAAGCTGCATTCAACATCCAACTACTTGCCGGTTACTCACGCACCGAATTTCCGGAAGTAAACGCGATCGTCTATAAGGATACCAGCATTGATCCGATTACCGTTGATCAGTATGCAGAGTCAGTTGCGTCAGCATTTTGTTTTAATCTAGGAGCCGGATTAAAATACAATGTCTCCGACATCATGTGCATCAATGTAAATGCGAATTATTTTTCAGCCTATCCTGAGTTTGATGACGTGACTACAATCGGCAAAGTGAATGGAAATACCGAAGAGGAAGTTTACAGTTATCACCAGCGGATCTCATTGTTGAATGTGACGGTGGGGGTAGGGTTTAGGTTTTGATGTAATTGAATTTATTGAAACCTCAGTTCTTCGAATAAACATTTGTGCTGAAAAGCCCGTCCATTATTTAATTGAAATTTGAAATGAACCTAAAAAAAATCATTCCTGTAGCGTTGATGTTTTTTTTATTCAAAATTTCATCTGCACAAATTCTATTTCAGAAAACCTTTGGAGGAACAGGCAGTGAATGGGCTAATTCCATTCTGCAAACGACCGACGGAGGATATGTTATCGCAGGAGCTACGAACAGTTTTGGTGCTGGAAGCTTCGACTTTTATTTAATCAGAACTGATGTCAATGGAGATTCTCTCTGGGTTAAAACTTATGGCGGTTCCAGTGATGATATTGCATACACCGTATGTGAAACAACCGATGGTGGATTTATGATTACAGGTACGACGGAGAGTTTTGGTGCAGGTAACCGCGATATTTTAGTAATAAAGACCGATGCAAACGGTGACACACTTTTGACAACAACTTTTGGTGGAATAATGGATGACTTCTCAAATATTATCTTTATGACAAATGATGGTGGATATATGATTGCAGGTACTACATATAATTTCGGTGCTGGTATTGATATGTATTTAATTAAGATTGATGCTAACGGTGATTCGCTTTGGACTAAAACTTTTGGGTGCGGGATTTCTGACAAAGGATATTCTGCTTTGCAAACTATGGATGGGGGATATGTTATTGCAGGAAGTTCATTTAATGGTGCCAGCAATGATTGTTATTTAATCAAAAGTGATGCAAGCGGAAATCTACTTTGGTCAAAAAGTTTTGGCGGAATTACTGACGACCAGGCATATTCAGTTCTGCAAACTGCAGACTCCGGATTTACTATATGCGGGTTTACTGCAAGTTTTGGTGCAGGAGGCCGTGACATATATTTAATAAGGACCGATAAAAACGGAGACCTCCTATGGACAAGAACGTATGGAGGACAGCATCTTGACGAAGGTCAAAGCATTCAGAAAACTTTTGATGGAGGATTTATAGTTGCAGGTTTTACCGTCAGTTTTGGAGCGAGTAATGAAGAAATTTATTTAGTCAGAACAAATGCTTTTGGTGACACCCTCTGGACGCGCACGCTTGGTGGTTTTGATCCGGAAGAAGCCAACTCAATTCAGAAAACTTTTGATGGAGGATTTATTATAGCAGGATTGGCTCAAAGTTTTGGAATGGGAAATCTGGATGTCTATATAATCAAAACCGATAGCCTGGGAACTTTCGGATGCAATGCAGGAAATCCGGCGAGCATAGTAACAACGCCTTCAACAATTGAATCAAGTCCGACAACCATGATTTCCTCAGGTGGCACAGTTACTACTTCTGCAATAACGGTTTCCGTAGGAGGTTCTCCTGTTACTCAATGTAGTTCCAGTGGATTGCAATCTTTAAACTCAAACCCGGAGGAAGTTTTCATCTATCCTAATCCATTTTATAATGATCTTAAAATAAGCAGCAATAAGAATGGGGAATTTATTTTATTTGACGTGACGGGAAATGAAATCCTGCGTCAAAGATCTTTAGCTGGTGAAACCAATCTGAACACAATTAAATTAGGAGCGGGAATTTATATTCTTAGGTATATTGAAGAAAATAAAATCATGAATATCAAACTGACAAAAATGTGAGTCTTATCTCAGTTTCTATGAAAAGAGTTTTTTAAATTTAGTCATGAATATGATGAAACCTAGTGGTATTTTAAGATCCCTTTTATTCCTGATCTTCCTTTCTTTCCTTTATAGTTGCAAGAAAAATGTAAACGGTTGTATAGATGCATGGGCAAACAATAACTGCCAAAACTGTAATTCAGCAACTAATGATCTATGTGAATATTCTAGCGATGGAGTATTTTGGTATCAGTCTTCAACCGGTGACAGTCTTGAGGCAAATGGTATCTATTCACTTTCGTATTACATCGATGATCAATTTATAGGTACATCGCCTGTATATCATGGTTACTGGCCATTGGATCCTATTTTTGGTCAACCTCCTCAAGCGCAGTGTAGCGATGATAGCACTTTTAGATATTCAATGACGTGGAAAGGGAACCGGGAACATTCATTTAAATATTCAGTCAGGGATGAAACAGGCGCAGATCTTTGGAGTGGAAATGTAGTTTTAAGGGTCAAGGAATGTGCGAGTACCGAACTACTATTTTAAAAAAAAAGTAGCAGTTTACCTGTTTGTGTTAAAGATCCTGATCAAGGCAATTCGTTCGGCGCTATTTCCTTTGTAAGTTTTGTAAATCCGATTACTTGTCCGTCGTCATCATGCAAAGCTGTAATAAGAATGCTGCCCCAGAAAATATTACCGTCCTTTCTTAACCGGCGGCCAATGTGACGTGCACGGCCTTCTTTTTTTGCAAGCTCAATCAATTGTTCTGGCAGACCAGCCTGGCGGTCGGAGGGCATATAAAAGATTCTGAAATTCTGACCAAGGATCTCACTCTCTTTATAACCTTTAATCTTTTCTGCTCCTGCGTTCCATGAAAGGATGGTTCCATCTGCATCCATGAGAATAATTGCATAATCCTGAATCTCCGAAATCATTCTCTTATGGAGCATATCCAAAAGATCTTTTTTGTCCAAATTATTAACCATTATCATTTTAGGATATTAAGTTGTGGTAGATGAATTGGTAAAAATCTATGTTTTTAGCCAAATGTGACAGGCTATTAAAAAAACATGCCTGTGATTTTTCAACAGACACATTCATCCATTCACCGGTATCTTATCTTTCAGATACTGTCCGGTATAACTCCCTTCACATTCCACAAGGTCATCAGGAGATCCTTCAAACAAAACATATCCGCCTTCATCTCCTCCTTCAGGACCGATGTCAATCACCCAGTCGGCGCACTTGATCACTTCTGTATTGTGCTCAACGATAATGATGCTGTGGCCCTGATCCAATAGCATGTCGAAAGCACGGAGTAATTTTTTGATGTCGTGGAAATGAAGTCCTGTCGTCGGCTCATCGAAAATAAAAAGCACATGTCCCTGCGTGTTTCCTTTTCCGATGAATGATGCGAGCTTCACCCGTTGTGCTTCACCGCCACTCAATGTGCTGCTGCTTTGTCCGAGGTGAATATAACCCAATCCTACATCCTGTAAAGGCCGGAGCTTCTCGGCAATTTTCTCATCATAGCCGAAACTCTTGATCGGCGTCGAGAAAAATTCAATTGCTTCATCAACGGTCATGTCGAGTACGTCAGCAATATTTTTTCCGCGGTACTCTACGTCGAGAATTTCAGACTTAAATCTTTTGCCATGACAGTTTTCACAAACCAAATGAATGTCGGCCATGAATTGCATTTCAATCGTCACTTCGCCTTCGCCCTGACAAATTTCACATCGGCCACCGTCAACGTTGAAGGAAAAATGAGAAGGCTTGTATTTTCGTGCACGGGAAGTCGGGTGTTCAGCAAAAAGATTTCTGATCTCGTCATACACTTTAATATATGTGACAGGATTGCTGCGCGAACTTTTACCGATTGGATTCTGGTCTACAAATTCAACGGAAGAAATTTTATTATAGTCCCCGCCGAGCTTGTCATGCGTGCCGGTAAATTCTCCAAGCCGCCG
>Ga0193738_1001191_pt1 | contig 10756 bp, 20 predicted proteins | sample L2a1metaG_FD_144927 | JGI IMG/M metagenome (GOLD analysis project Ga0193738, IMG submission 144927) | Soil microbial communities from a riparian zone of the East river system, Colorado, United States - L2a1 | ecosystem: Environmental > Terrestrial > Soil > Riparian zone | place: USA: East River...
ACCCGCCACCGCACACCCTGCACGTGCGCCATCCTGCGCGCGTCACGGTAGGTATCGACCCACGACCACAGCGCGCCGAAGCCTGCGGGCACCATCACCGCACCACCGATACGCCCAGCACCGGCGCGCCGGCGCGCAGCCACAGCGCCAGCGTCCACAGCCACACCGCGTACGTCTGATTCACCACTGTGTATGCCCCTTCCCCGAAGCATCAGCCTGTTGAGTGGGATCCCCGATCGCCAGATTGCACGGCTCACACGAACCCACGATATGCGCTGGGTCATCGCCCGTGATCCGCTTGCCTCGCGTGTGGTGAGCGTGGGTCATGGTGCGGAGGCAGGCGTGCGGCGCCACGTCGGGCGCCGCACACCATCCTTCGTCATGGGCTCTACACGCCCAGCCGGCGCCGATGTCCCGCCCGAGCACCGCGCGCCGTACCTTGCGCCATTGGCGAGTAGACCCCCCGGCCCATGACGCGCTCACTCACCCCGCCTTCGGAGTGACCACGATCGGCGCGTCGGTCAGCTTCACCGGGACTGAGATACCCGCATCGGTGAGCAGGCGCCGCGCCTCAGGCTGATCCAGCATCTCCCGCGGCGTCCCTGCGGCCAGAACCCAATCCCCGTACGTGCCGGGGTCGATCTCCTTCAGCTGCAGCTTCAGGCCCTCGACGATCTTCTTTAGCTTGTTGACCTCGCGGTTACGCGCGTCGAAGTCGGCCAGCAGGGCGCCCACGCGTGCGTTCATCGCGGTCTTCGTCTCTCGTGCCATGTCGATCTCCCTAAGATCATTCGGTCACTTGCTCGGATGGTAGGTCATGGGTATGACATTGGGTGTGGACACCCTGCCCGGATCTTCCCCCCGTTCCCCTCTTGCACCTCGTGGGCAGGGCATGTATCACGCGCATGTGCGTGTGAAGGGGTTTTGCCTAGCCTTCCCCCTCGAAGTCGATCTCTATTTGTGCAGGTGGGTCCGCATGGGGAAGGGGGACAGGGGGGTCGGAGGGGGAAGGGTCGTCCCCCGTCAGATCGAGCGTGAAGCCGTCCGCCGGGTAGCCCAGCCCCACGAAGCCGTTCTCCCCCCGCCGCTTCGCCGGCCGCAGCCCTTTGATCTGCCGCAGCCGCTCGTAGAACGTCTGCGCCGACATGGCACGACTCGAAGGGCTCTCCCGCGCGTCCCACATCCGGTACGACCTCAGCAGGTTCACGCGGTTGTGCCAGGTCGTCCCGTCTTGGATCATCTCGTCATCGATCCACAGCAAGATCCGGTTCGACTTGTGCGCGAACTCCCGATGCGACTGCCGGGCCGTCTCGCCCCTGTCGAAGTCGCCTCGATCCATGAGCACCCGCAGCGCCTCGATCGCCTTCCGGGCGATGCCCTGCAGCGACTCCGGTTCGACCAGACGCGCCTTCAGGCGCCGATCGGGTAGGGCAGGCTCGTACGGGAAGCCGACGACCTCCCACCGCCGTACCCATCCGTGCGATGAGTCGGCCGCCGCCGGGATGCCGTTCGCGCTGAAGATCGCCTTACCCCAGAACTCGAAGTAGAACGGTTGCCCAAACTTGCGCTCCCCCTTCATTTGATCTTCACCGGCCATCTCTTTGATCCGGCCCGTGTGCTCGATAAACGTGGCATCGATGTCCCCGCAGATGTTCGCCAGCTTGCCGAACAGCTCCGCCGTAGCGAACTGTGACTCCGCGAACTCATGCAGGGGCACGGCCGACGTATTGCCAGGTCCGAGCAGGTGTTTGATGACGTGGAGTAGCACACCCTTACCGTTCCCGCCTCCCCCGTACAGGAGGAACAGACGCTGCAGCGGGTTGCCGGACATCATCAGGTAACCCAGCATCTCCCAGACCCGTTGCCGGTCGTCGGCCGGGACGGACGCCTCCAGGAACGCGTCGAAGGCATCACAGCGCGCGTCCGGATCCCACGACACCGGGAGTTGCACGGTCGACACGTACTCCGGATGGTGTTCGAGCAGCGCCGGACCGCCGGGCGCGTCCCAACGGAGCATCCCGTCGAGCAGGTTGACGTAGTTCGGGACCGGCATCGCCTCGACGACCGGCAGCTCCACGCGGAGCAGGTGCTCGATCGAGCGCTGCGCTTGCGGCCGGTACCGCTGCCCCAGCGTCCGCGCGATCCGGGCATCAACGATGCGCTGACCCAACGACCAGACGCCGCCGGCGTACGCCCAGAAACGGCCATCGGCATCGACGCCCAACCGGTCATCATGGTCTGCCACGATCGCGCGCATCGCGTCGTACGCCTTCAGCCCGTATTCCTTCGTGTGATAGCGCTCGCCATCGGGATCGACCATGCTAGTTTTCCCCTAACCAGGTGTGAGACCGGACCCTCCGACGCCCGCGCGGCGCCGGAGGGTCCGTGCTTAGTGCACGTGTCGGCCGCCGGGGAAGTTCGCCGGACACAGCCGATCGGGACACCGCGCCGAACGCCACCGATCGACCGACTCGACCACCTGCGCCACATCGACCGCGGCGGCCCTATGGACCGCATCGTCCTCCGCGTCGACCCGCTCCCGCTCGATCGCCTGCCCGTACGCCAGCCCCAGCGCGAACGCCTCCGCCGGATTGAGCAGGTCGACATCGGCGAAGATCGCCCGCACTTCCCCGATCCGGTCGCTCATCGCGCGGCCAGGTGGGCGAGTAGCTGCTCACCGATGAACCGCGTGTACGCCGGGGGGATCGCCTGCGCCTGCCCCTTGACGTTCATCCAGTCCACGCCCAGCAGCTCCGCGCCTTCCGCGACGCGCGCCTTCACACCGCGCCCCGCGAACTGCCCGCCACCGTTGCCGTAGACGCCCATCGCCGGCGCCAGCCCGCCGCAGGTGCAGCCGCCGGCGCCCATCAGGAACAGGTTCGAGACGAACTGCCGATGCCGCTTCAGCGCGTACAGCCGGCCGTCACGCCGGGTCTGCAGCCCGAACTCCGTCCCGCACAGCGTCAGCGCGCCGGGCATGTCGGCGCCCTCGACGTTCTCCACCACGTACGGCCTGCCGGTCGCCCGCAGCCGCTCGATCGTGGCCGTGAGCATCCACGCCGTACCCTGCGCGCCCACGAAGTGCGACAGCGGCGAGTGGTCGTTGCACGGCGGGGACGCAGCGTAGGCTTCGAAGCCGTCCAGCGGGTACGTCATGGCATCCGCCTTGTGGAACTCGTACGGGTAGCGCGGTTGATCCTTCACGTCCACGCCGACGACCTCGAAGCCCGCGAGCGCGTACCCATGAGACGCCCCGCCCTGCCCACAGAACAGGTCGAGCAGGCGCGGCCGGGTCACCACGTCGCCCCCACGAACGCGGCCACCACGAGCACGCACACCGCGAGGGCGAACAGCAGCACCCCCATGATGAGCGCGCCGATCGTCGCGACGATGCGCGCGAGCAGTCCGCGCCGGGGGTCGCGCCGCCGGCCGTGATACCGGGCGCCGACCAGACGCCCCGCCACGGCCGTCACCGGCCGGACCCGAGCAGGTACGGGAACTCGAAGCCGGCCACGACCAGCCCGAGCAGGATCAGATTTTGCAGCAGCCCGAGCAGCAGCCGATCACGCATCGGCCACCATCCCGCCCAGCGCCACGATCAGCGCCCTACGGTCCGGGTCATCCAGATGAACCGAGCCGCCCCCGTTAAAGACGATCGCCACGATGCACCGCTCTCCGCCGTTGCCGGCCGCGCACTTGCCGCCCTCGCGCGACTCGACGGTCAGCGCGTCGCCCGTGTGGTCGGTGATCTCGATCTCTCGGACCACGTTGCTACCTGTCCAGGTGTGCATTTCTTCCCCTTAGTTGATCTCGTTAGTTGATCTGTTCATAACGCTCGCGCCAACGCTTTGATCTTGATCGGGTTACACCATAATTCCGGTTATGGTGTAAGCCGCTTGCCGTCCGCGTCGTACTGCCAGGGCAGCACCAGCCGGCCCGCGTCCGCGTCCGTGGCACGGTCCGAGAACTCGTGGCGCTCCGGGCCGAGCACTGGGGGACGGTGACCGGTCACCATCTCGCGCAGCCGGCCGGGCCACGCCTGCAGCGTGCCGGGGTCGACCACACCCCAGCCGACGTCACGCAGCTCACGCGCGTTGCGCTCCAGCCGCCGGCGTACCCGTGCTGCGGTAGCCGCAGCCGTACGCGTGTCCCCCTGGCACTGCCCGGTGTGCGCCGGGTCCGCCGTGCACCAGTCCGTGTGTTCCATCGGTTCATCCATGCCGCGCAACGTAGCACGGTTTCGTGCTTCGTGCTAGCGTGGGGCTCCACCTACGGAAGGGGAAGCATGGAACCGATCGTCACGATCGAGGGTCCAGACCTCGACGCCTTCATGCGACAGCTGTCATGGCTGGTCGACATGTACGAGCGCGGGCAGCTCACGCGCGTACGGGTCGCGTTCGACGAGGATGCCGTGAAGCTCAAGAGCAACGAGCACTCCTGGACACCGCCGATGGGCGAGATCCAGCCCGCCATCGGGGAGCACCTGCGATGATCCGCCAGGTCGCTATCCGCGCGCTGGAGCGCGCCCTGTTCAACAAGGGGTCCGGCGGGAAGCCGCCCCGCGGCGGGAAGGGTGGCGGGAAGTACAACCCGGACGGGTACGGCTGCGGGAACAAGGACAAGGGCGGACGCGCATTCATGGCGCTGATCCGCTACTACCTCGCCGGGGGTCGCCCCCGGCCGATCGCGGAAGCGAGGAACTATGGCTGAGAAGTGGTGGGTCAACCCGCCGACCGGCACGCCGGTCAGCTACGGCTCGAAGGCGCGCGCCGACCGTGCGGCCAAGAGCGTGAAGGGCGCCAGCGTGTCCAAGCGCAAGGGTCCGACGATCATCGAGAAAGTGCTGAAGGCGTTCGTGAAGGACAAGCCGGGCAAGATGCCGCCGCGCGATAAGCGCCGGTAGCCCACCGACGCGACGGCCCGGCCCCCGGGGAAGTAGGGGCCGGGCCGTCGCTGTCTCAGTAGGCGCGCGGGCCGGGCCGCCCGGGAGTGGACTGGTAGGACGACGCCGGCGCCGGCGCCGCGTACTCCGGCTTACGCGCCGCGCCGAACAGCAGCACCCGCAGGAACGCCGGGAGCTTCGGTTCGACCGCCCGAACGATCGCGTAGTACACGGCCACCGCGAGCGCGGTCAATCCGGTAGTGAGGCCCACGTTGGCCTCCGCGCCGGCGTCGATACCCACGGAGGCCAGCCACGCGGCCAGCGCGCCCCAGCCGGCCGGGATCGCCGTACGGATCACGGAGAGCAGATAGTCGGTCAGTGTCATGATCGTTTTTCCCCTATCGAGTGAGCAGCGCGACGGCCGCCAGGGTGGCGGACGCCAGTGCGATAACCACGGACAGCGCCGGCAACGGCCAGCGTGCCCGTTCGAGCGCGCGGATCCGCGCTTCGTGATCCACGTGCCGCGCCTCCGCCGTTTCTAGGCGATGCGACATCCCCGTCACGAGCGTGCGAGTCTCCGTCGACACGTCGTAGACGTCTTTGATCGTGAGCACGACCACCGCAGAGCCCGGCCCGAAGATCGGATCACTCACGGTTCGACTGGCGGAGGCGCCGGCAGCCGCGCCAGGATCTCATCTCGCGCCGCGATCAGGTTCGCGGTTTGCTGCGCGTCGAGATCGTGGATCAGTTGCCGGATCGCTGCCGTGTCGTCGACCGCCTGCTGTGCCAGCGCGACCGCCGCCACCGCGGCTTCGTTCGCCCGCTGCGCGGCGGCCTCCGCGCGGTGCAGGATGTCGACCCGCGTGCGCTTCTGCCGGGTGCCGTCGTCGTCCACGTCGTAATACTCCGCAGACTCCGCCATCCACACGGCCGTTTGGATCTCTTGCAGCGTTGGCATGTCTTCCCCTTCCGGTGGTGTCAGATCCCAATCGGTGACCGGCTTCCCCTCGTGCGCGTCACCGACAGACAGGTGCAGGTGCCCGTGATACGTCCCGCCGTACGGCCGCCACATGAACGGCTGAGAACCGGTCGCGCCGGAGAAGATCCGTTGACGTCGGATCACGTACAGGATCCGAGGGTCACGGTTCAGCCGCAGCGTCTCCGCCAAGTCGTCGAGTTCCTGCTGATCCACGCCGCCGCCCGGCATCACGTCGCCGGCGTCCACCGACCCGTCAGCCTCCGGCACATGCTGTGACGTCGCGTCGTGGAACTCATCCCCGATCGTGTAGACGATCGCGTTCGGATGCTTCGCCTTCCACTGCGCGATGAACCGGGCGAGCGCCGGGTCCGGATACCAATCGACCATGCTGATTCCCCTTCAGCCGCTGATGTAGTCAACGTACAGCTCCGATGGCTGCGTGGCGTTGCCCACGCGGAACGTGTTCGCCACCGCCGTCTCCCGTTGCAGGGTCGCCACGATGACCTGATTCCCCGTCGAGCCCGCGGTGAAATGCCCCTCGATCCGCGCCGGGTAGTTCGTCGCCACGGTGATCTGAATCCGGTTCGTCTGTAGCACCGTCCCCGACACGTTCGTCAGCCGCAGCCGCAGCAGCGCCCGTTCGGCCGCCCCGCCCTGCACGTTCGCGGACAGGGTCACCCGGTACTTTCGGCCCGACACGACCGGCGCCGTCACCGTGTCGACGATCGCCTCCGTCGTGACGTTCGCGGAGTTCGTTACGTTCGTGTTCTCCGCGACCCGCTCACCGGGGATCCGGTTCGCTACGAGCTGCTGCCCGGCACTGGACATGGCGCCTCACACTCCGATGTAACTCTTGTGCCACAGGTCCACTTTGGACCCTGCCGGGATCGTCTTGACCACGCCGTTGACTGGGGTCGCCGTCACCGTCATGGTTTGCGGGGAACTCCCACCGGCGATGCTCGTCACGTGCAGGCGGACGCCGCCGGCGTCCACGTCGAAGTTCACCGCGCCCGTGACCCACAACGGATAGCCGGTCGCCACGTCGACCACGAGCGCCGTATCCGTGCCGGAGTCGAAGTCCGCATCAACCGTCGACCCATCCGAGCCCAGATAGCTGTAATCCGCATCCGCCACTTCCCCGATGTCGAACGCGCCCGCCTCCAGACAGCTGAAGCCGATCGTGCGGCCCTTCGCCGTCACCGTCTCACTGATCTCCGTCACGAGTAGCCGCGCCGTGTTCGGCGTGATGTCCGGAGGCAGCCCCGTGATCTCCAGGATCTCCCCGACGTCCACCGTTGCGGCCACCGCGATCAGCGACAGGTCCGCCGCCAGGTCGACCACGCGGACCTCCGGCCACCGGTACCCGCCGTACGTGAAGCGGTGCAGGTACCACTGCGCCAGACCGGGCAGCAGCTCATCGGAGGCAAGGTTCACGTCGATCTGCGTGTCAGCCGTACCGATGCCGTCCGGCGCGTCCAGTGTGGACAGCGGCCCGGAGAGCAGCACCGCCCGTGCGGTCGCGCCCGTACGGTTCCGGACCGTGACGTCGTTGCGTACCGCCTGCCCCGTCGTGACCGGCTTCAGCTTCGGGAACAGGTCCGCGTACGTCAGCGTGAGCGATGATCCTTTGTTGTAGAGCGACCGGCCAGGCAGGTACGTCAAGCCGGCCGGGCCGGAGACCGTGGCCGCAGGATCGAACCAGATACCCGCATCCGTGCGCTCGATCTCGTCAAGAAGATCCTGCCGGGTCGCTAACGGCTGGACGCCCATCGGCTGAGAGTCCGCCAGCCCGCCGGCGCCGGACACGTCCACGAACGGCACGCCGAACTCACCGCACAACCGCTCCGCGCGCTCGCCCGCCGTCTCCCCCAGCCATCCGATCAGGGCGCCGCCCATGTCGAACGCGAACGACTGGTCACGGCCGATCGCCAGGTGCCCGAACGCTACGCCGGCGTTGTTCGACGGGACCGCAGCGCTGACAATCTTGCCGATCGTCTCGCCGGTGAACGTCCCCGTGGACAGCGTGGTCGCGGACGTAGGCGCCGTACCGTCCGCGAGGATGTCCCGCGTGAACAGAAGCCAATCAATATCTGCGCCATCCTGGACCAGCTCCACGGAGATCAGCTTCCGCGAGTTCCGCACGCTGACCGCGGCAGGCCCCGATGAGTCGAGCAGCCCCCCGCCAGTGTCGTCCCAGATTTGGACGTCGAGCCCGTCCGTCGCGTGATCGTAGAGCACCATGCACCGGGTCACCGAGCCACCGGTGAAGTAGAAATTGATGATCGAGTGCGACGATCCGAACGCCGGGAACGCCCACACCGACCGGGAGTAGAACTCCCCCGTGAGCCCGTTCGGCACGCCGGGGAAGATCAGCTCCGTAGTCGCGCCCAGCAGCGGCAGCGGCTCAGAACCGGGTATGCCCTCATAGTCCGCCAGCGTGATCTCATTCAACCAGCGCCCCGCCGGCGTGTTCGCCGAACCGGCCGCCAGGTTAGCCGCCCCGACCCCATCCTCCACCGGCCAGTACGCGGCCATCTCCGGCAGCGTGGCCGCCTTCGTGATCTCCCGGTACAGCGGAGACCGCAGCGGCGTCGACCCCACCGACAGCCGCCGCATCACGCCGGCCGCCTCGATCCCCGTCCACGCCCGGCCGCGCGCCGGGGACGTGTCGAAGTCCTGCGTCCGGTCGGGATCCCACGTGTCCACCTCAGCCGTGATCCGGGTAGCCCCGTCGACCCGCACCCGGATCCCGGTGTACGGGCCGATCAACCCGTACAGGGGACCGGCCACGTGCTGCGGCGAGTAGTCCAGCGTCCGGTTATCAAGCTCCCCCTGCAGCGTGCACGGCACCACCCCGGATTGCTCCGGGCCGCGGCCACGGGTGAACGTGATCGGGTTGGACTCCGTGAACGCCGGCGCGTCGTTCCACGTCCCGCCGTAGCGGAGCTGCACCTCGACATCCTGATCAGGCATTGCGCACCGCCACCCGCTCACCGGAGGCCGTCGTCAGCTGCAGCGCGTTGCGGTTGAGCAGCCCCGCGAACGCCTCCGCGAGCGCCCGCTCCACCGACGTACCGGCGCCGGAGACGCGCAGCTCCAGCACCCCGCCGCCACCGCTACCGGACGTCGGGGACACGCGCTCGCCAGAGCGGAGCACCGCCAGGAACTCGCCGCCCATGCCGGCGCCGGCCGACGCCGACCCGGTGTGGAACTTCGGGATGTTCGGAACGCTGAAGCCGTTACCGCCGATGATCGGTACCCACGACGGGACGGAGAACGACAGCGACCCCACCGTGTTGTTCCACGCGTCCGCCACGAAATTGAACGCCGCCCGGAACGGTGCGGTGATCGCCTTCGCCACGAACTTGAACGCCGTACCCAGCCATCCGGGGATCTTCTTGAGGAAATTCCAGGTGTTCTCCGCAGCCTTCTTGATGCCGCCCCACGCCACTTTCCACGCCGTTTGAAACCACGTCGTCTTCGTCGCGATGAGCACGATCACCGCGATCAGCGCGATGATGCCGAGCACGATCCACGTGATCGGCGAAGCAAGGAACGCGCCGTTCAGGATCCATTGAGCGGCCGCCCAGATCCGGGCGCCGCCCGCGGCCACCTTCGCCTGCGTGGCCGCCCAGATCGCGGACAGACCCTGCGCCCGCGTGGCGAGGTTCGCCAGGTCCATCACACCCGTGAACCCCATCACGACAGCGCCGGCCATCTCCATCTGCGCGCCGAACTTGCCGATCAGGGTGTCATCCCCGAACGCTTGCGTCAGCGCCCCACCGATGTCACCGATGCCGCCGGAGAGTTGCGAGTTGGCCGACGCCGCCCGGTCGGTCGAATCCTCGTAGTCCCGGACCGACCGGGACGCCCGACCGACGTCCGTCTCCATCGACTTCGGCGACGCGCCCACCGATGAGAACGACCGCTCCAGCGACGTCGAGTCACCGGCGAAGGTCAGGGTGACTTCCGGCTTGCCTGCCATTACGGCCTCACGTCCCAGCCGACCGACCGGGCGAGCGTGACCATGCCGGTCTGCAGCGCCTCGACGATCTTCCCCTTGTTCGTGAAGTAACCCTCGTAGATGTACCGGCCATCCTTGCGGAACTCCCGCGTGACCGACCGGCGCCGGCCGACCCGCCCGCCGAAGTCCAACCACGGGTAATACGGGACGCGCCGGGAACCTCCGGCGATGCGCGCCTTCGTGCCGGTCGACTTCGCCCGCACCGACGCCGACGCGCGGCCGGTACGCCGGGGGATCCGTGGCCGCGCCCAGCCGACCACGATGTCCATAGCGTCGTTCATCACCGTGCGGATCTGCTTAGGCGCGTCCGCCTCGATCGCCTTCAGGTCACGCCGGAACTGAGAGAGCCCCTTCACGCTGATCGGCTCAGCCATGCGTAGAGCCCCCTTTCAGCTTCAGCAGCTCCAGCTCCTGACGTTGCGCCTGCCGCGCGTAGTACACCCACCACGCCACGTACTCCGCGTTCGACATTTCCGCCTCCAGCTCCGCCACCGTGCGACTCAGCTTCGCGGCCAGGAAATGCGCGAACTCACTCTCCGGATTCGTCTCGAAGGCTTTTGTAAATCTCCTTCGTCGCGGCTGCCATATCGATCTTCGACAGCTCCTGAATCTTGTTCGTGACCGCCTCGAACTCGCCCGCCGGCGCGTCCCGCTGGAGCTGCGCGATGTCGTCCTCGGACAGCTCCGGATCCACCATCGCCCTCGACATCATGTAGCGCTCGATCGCTGCGGTCCCCTTGCGGATCCGCTGCCCCTCCAGCACCTCGTGCCGGGTCAGCCCCCGGACCTCGACGATCCCCACGCCGGGGATCTCGACTTCTTCCGTGACCGCGGTGCGTTTCGCGAGCAGCTGCTCACGGGTCAACCTTTC
>Ga0193738_1001192_pt1 | contig 10751 bp, 19 predicted proteins | sample L2a1metaG_FD_144927 | JGI IMG/M metagenome (GOLD analysis project Ga0193738, IMG submission 144927) | Soil microbial communities from a riparian zone of the East river system, Colorado, United States - L2a1 | ecosystem: Environmental > Terrestrial > Soil > Riparian zone | place: USA: East River...
GAACGAATGGTTTCGGCTCGACAAGGTGCTCCCCGTCGATCTCATGGATATGACGACCGTCGCGAAGAGCCTGACGCCGAATCTGATCAGCCTCTCGTGCCCCGAGGCGGACGGCTACGAGCAGGCGCGCGAAGCGACGAAGGCCGTCGGGGGTTCGTCCTACACACTGCACCCGCGGCGCAGCGATCACGATGCCGGTTGGTCGCATGTGCGCCAGGGCTACGACTTCAAGGACTTCCCGGCGGCGACGTGGAACAACGAACCCGAGGGGCCACAGAGCTCCGTCGAGGAAATGTCGAACCCGCTGCAGCTCGCCTGTTCCCGGCTGCTCGGGATCATGTGCGGCGGCGCCGGCTACGTGCTGCACGTGGGCCAGGGCGTGACGGGCGTCGCGGATCCCGCGCATGGGCGCCCCGCGAATATGTGGGAAGTGCCCAACATTGACGCGATCATGGACACCGTTCGCCGCGCCGATGCGCTGCTCCCGCTCGGGATCGAGAATTGGAAGTGCGTGAACAACGGCCGCAGCGATCACCCGCTCCCGTTGCATGCGCACGATGGGTTTTGGGAAGACAGCGACGACCGGGCGCCGGCCGTCAATAAGAACTACGGGGCGATCGCCGGGGCCGACTTCGTGGTGATGCTGACGGGCGTTAAGAGTGCCGGGGAGGCGGGCCCGGTGCCCGCAGGAACCGCGCAGCGGGCGTGCTCCGTGGCCGCCTTCGATCCGGTGACGCATGCGCTCGTCGCGGCGCAGGAGCTCGCCGCGGGGCAAGCCTGGACGCTGCCGGGCCGCGGCGACAGCATGGCGGCCTATGTGATTCGTGGACGGTACCTGTAAACCTTACCTGGCTAGGTAGTACCTAGTTAGGTACTAGTTAGGTAAACCCTGAAAGGGAGATCAAACCGATGGCGAATATTCCCCCGACGAAGCCGAGCCCGAGCACCCCGCGCCCGTCACAGCCGATCGCGCCGACGGAGCACCCGCGGCCGGAGCAGCCGATCACCGAACCCGGGCGCCCGACGGAGCGGCCCGGCGTCGAGCGGCCGACGCATCCGATCGCGGATCCGCCCGATGACAATCGGCGCGATACCCCGCGCGACTAGCGAGCCGGCGCCGTTCGCTTGCCCATTCTGCGGCGACGATCGTCAACTCGAGCCCCCGGGGCCGGGCGATCGTCGCTGGTTCTGCGGGACGTGTAGCCGCTCGTTTGCAGCCACGCATACAGCCACGCCAGATCGGCCTCAGACCTAATCAGCCCTTCGTCGATCCCCACGAGCACGAGCTCGAGCATCAATTCGTCGCGAGCGTCCATGTGTTGAGGATACGCCGGTCGTTTGGTACTCAAAGTGTTGGGCAACTTTTGGGCAACTTTCTGTACTTCAGCCTCGCGCCTTTTCGCGTTTTCCCGCGTATTTTCGTAGATCGTGAAAACCGCCCATGAACACGGGCGAAATGCGCTTTTAGGCCGATATTCATTGGGTTTTTTGTGGGTTTTTGGGGGGCGGGGTGCGTCCCTTTCAAGGCCAAAACACGGGTTCGAATCCCGTTGGGGACAAACCACTTAGCGGCTTTGGGCAACTTTTTTGGGCAACTTTTGGGACCGGAAAGTTGCCCGGCGGCGGAGCTGGGCGCGGGCCCGGCTGAACGCTTTCGCGGACGCCGCGTCGATCTCCGCATGGGCGGCGATCGTGTACCGGTGCGTGCAGCGTGAACCGGGCGCATGCAGCCCGACGCGCTGCACTGTGGCCTCATCTTTCGTCACCCGGTAGTACTGCGTCAGATAGGAGTGCCGGAGATCGTATTGCGTGACGGTGCGCGGCTCGATCCCGATCGCCTTACATCCGCGCTTGAAGGAGCGATTACACGAGCTCAGGGCAAACCGGCCGTAGGCGTTCGCGGCGTGAAAGGCCTTCATGCTTTTGAGGGCGTCGTCGATGAGCGTGATCGTCCGGGGCTCAACGCCCTCCCCTTTTTCGCGACTCGTTACGCGGACTTGCCCGGTGCGCGGATTGAACGCGAACGGGGTGAGCTGCGCGACGATCCCCGGTGGAAAGCCAGTATCGGCCATGAGGCGCAGCCGCAGTTTCGACAGGGATAACTTCCGCGGTGTGCCGGGTTTCGTATCGCGATACGTCGGCATGGCGTCGATCGCGGCGTCGATGTTCACCTGCGCGATCTCGCGGGCCTCCGGCTTCGGCGCCTTCGGATTCAGCGAACCTTTCACCGGGCTCAACGCCTTCGGATACATCCGCGCGTAGAAGGTGCGGAGGGCGCTGCGACGCTTGCGCAGCGTATCGTTCGCGAGCCCGTCTTTCATCCATCCGTCAATAACCCGCGTGATCTCATCCGTCGTCACCGAGAGCGGCGGCCGGTCGCTGCCGAGCGCCTGCGCCCACAGCTCGAGGTGCGCGGTGTGCTGCGCGAGCGTCGGCATCGCGGTGCGCGTCTCGAGGTACGCCGCCATCGTGGCACGCACGCCGCCGGCCACATCCGACACCGGGCCGAACTTCAGGCGCTGCTCCGTCACCCATGCGTCGATCTCGGCGGGCGTGACGGTCTTCTCGCGCGTCGTCGTTTTCAGCCCGCCCGGGCCGGGATGCACGCGTACATAGAGTTGCAATTTCCCGTTTTTGGGTCGGGTGTAGGGGCGACGTCGGGCCATGCTGATTCCTTTTGTTACGCGCGTTCCGATCGGGTTCTCACCGCTAACTCGGCGCGCAATCGGAGATCGGCCGCGTAGTGTTCTAAGTGCACCACGTCGTCGGGCGCGATCCGGCTCAGGACTTGGAGATCTTTCAGGACGCGCAGGGATCGACGTTGCGCGTCGAGTGTGGCTTTTGCGGGCAACGGTTTCCGAATGGGAAATGGGAGTGTGCGCGACATGGGTACCCCTCTTGTGTTTTAGGCGCGGCGGTGTGGCTTCGCCCCGTGTTTCTGCGGCGCCGTGGGGATGGGATGGCGATCGCGTACCAGTAACCCTTCCTTCATGAGCGCGACGTAGTTGGGATCAACATGGAACTGTTGCCACAACTCGGTAATAACGGGGAATAAGTCCGGGGCGACGGTTAAGAGGCGCGCGAGCTCACTGACACGCTCGGGGGGAAGCGTGCAGACTTTCACGAGGAGTTGCGCGAGCGCGTTATCACTCGCGGGATGGCTTAAGAGCACTTCTACGCCGTGGCGCACGTCACGCCTGGCGCGCATATAACTGCGGGCAACCTCGAGATGTTCCTCATTGAGATCGTCGAGCCTGGGATCGGTGGGCGCGATCTCGTCAGCTTTTAAAAGGCGGCGGATGGTCGTCCCGAAACTCTGCGCATACCGTTCAATATTGCCGTCCTTGACCGGGTGCCGTTTGCGGTTGTTCTCAATCGCCTGAAGCGTGCCGACACTAAGGCCGGCCTTCTCGGCCGCGGGGATCTGATCGAGCCCGCGCTCAATCCGCATGGCCCGCAGCTTGCGGCCGATGCGCTCCCGTTCGGCATCGGTCATCCGCCAATTCTTGGGCTGGACACCGGGGGTGTCAACTGCAACTAGTTCCATATAGAAGGACTTCTGTAACCTGCGCAGAAAGCATAAACCGACACTTGACAATACGCAAGTCCTTCTCTACTATCCAGAAATAATTTCGTGCTGGCGCAGAAGTCTCCCCGTATATTTCCGTATGTGGTGCAAAAGCGACGGCCGATGGTATCGATGCAGTTGAAAACCGCGCGCAAACTCGCCGGGCTCACCCAGCAAGAACTCGCGACACGCGCCGGCGTCGACGACACGTTTATTTCCGTCGTCGAGAACGGCAAGCGGGATATTCACGCCGTCGGCTATGCGACGGTGGTCCGCCTGGCGCGGGCGCTGGGCGTCGAGCCCGAAGAATTGTTTCCGGTGCCGGATCAACCGGCGCTGGCGATCCGGGAGAAGTAACCCATGCCGCGCTGCTATCAGATTCCGCAACTGCTCGAGATGCTGCAGATCTCGCGGCGCCGGTTCGAAGAGTTGCGCGCCGCCGGCAAGTTGCCGTTTCTCGAAGAGCTGCAGCCGCGGCTCGGGCGCCCGCGGTATCGCGCGGATCTCGTCGATGCGTACTTCGCGGGGGCGCGTCGACCGCTGGCAGTCGCGGGGCTGCGGGGGCGGCATGCGCGCCGCACTGCGTAGGATGTGGCGCCGGCTGACGTGCCGACGCGATCACGGCGCGATCGCGATCGGGCCGAATCAGATTTGGATCACCTGTGCGCGCTGCGGGTTCGTCTCGCCGGGGATCGTGCTGGACGGCCGCGCGATCGGCCTGGCCTGGCGCTTCGACCGGCAGCGCGCACGCTTCCCCCGGCGCCGGGCAAGTTGAGACACGGCCGCTTCGTCGATATGCGCTGGATCGCGCAGCGCATGCGGCAGAAGGACGATCGGATCAATCGGGCACTGGCGAAGGAGCGATCACACGTTATGACGCACGCCCTAACCACGATGACGCCCCCCAACGAACCGCCCTCGCCCGAGGTGATCGCGAAGGTGCTGCTCGGCGGCGATCTCGCGCAGCTGACGTCGGCGCAGCAGATCTCCTATTACCGGGCCGTCTGCGATTCCGTCGGCCTCAACCCGCTGACGAAACCGTTTGAATTCCTGCGGCTGTCGGGCCGGCTCGTGCTCTATGCGCTGCGCAATGCGACCGATCAGATCCGCCACAAGTACGGGATCAGCGTCACGATCACCGCGCGCGAGCTCCTCGAGGATACCTACGTCGTCACCGCCCGCGCGACGCTCCCGAACGGGCGGCACGACGAATCGATCGGCGCGGTGCCGATCGCCGGCCTCAAAGGGGAGGCGCGCTCGAACGCGATGATGAAGTGTGAGACGAAGTCTAAACGTCGCGTGACGTTGTCTCTCGTCGGGCTGTCGACGCTCGACGAATCCGAAGTCGAGAGTATTCCGGGCGCACAGCCGCTGCAGTTCAGCCCCGAGACGGGCGCGATCACTTCGCCGGCTCCGGCGCGCAGTCACGCGCGCGTGGAAGCTCCCCCTCCCGCGGTTGAGCCGGATCGCGCGGGGCCGGCGAATACGAACGACAAAGTCCCCGACAGTTGGAAGCCGTTTATTCGCACCGAGGCGATCACGACGACGATCGTCGGCGGCAAGCGCAGCCGCACGACCGGGAAAACCACGATCACGCTCGCGGGCGGCGCGGAGTGCTGGACGACCGATCACGAGATCGGGAAGGCGGCGATCGCGTTCAAAGAAAAGGCGACGCGCTGCACGATCACCCTGACCGAGGGCAACGAAGTGGTGACGCTCGCGGAAGCGACCGATGCGGCATTTTGAGTGCGAACCGCGGGCGACGGAGCCGCCCGACTTCGAGCCGTGGCTCGAGGAGCTCGGGCTCCTGGCTGACGTCGAGGGATTTTGGCCGTTGATGATCGGCTGGACGTATGCGCCCGTGGAATGCTGCGCGTACCTGCAGACGATCCCGGGCGCCTGGGCGCGGCTCTGCTCCCGGGCCCGGTATGCGGATACGTTGCGGTATCGGGAGCGGCTCCTGCGCGCGCGGAGTGCGGGGGCGTAATGCACGACGCGATCACGGTGCGCAACGGCGGCGACACGTTGCAGCTCGGCGCGTTCACGCTCGCGAAGACCGGGCTCGTCGTCGCCGGCACACCGACGATCGACGAGTGGCAGGATTGCGGGCGCGTGTTGCAGCGGATTGAAGGCGCGGTGCAGTTCTGGATCGGCGATTGGGTAAATTACGGCGCGCACGCCTATCACGAGAAATACGATGCCGTCGTCGACGATCTCGGACTCGACCGGCAGACCGTTAAGAACTACGCATATGTGGCGCAAAACGTCCCATCGTCCCTACGTAGGGACGATGTTCTGTTTTCGGTTCATAAAGAGCTCGCACCGTTACCGCTGAAACAGCAGGCGCGAATCCTTCTCATCGCGGCTGCGGAACATCTCACGGTGCGCGACGTGAAAGAGTTAATTCGTTCGGACGCGCACGGCGCGAAAGTCGCGGCGATTCAATCCGGCGCGCTCTGCTCGAGCGAATACGACGTCGTCTGCGCCGATCCCCCCTGGCAGTACGACAACGCCGGCTTTGATCAATCGGCGGCGAATCATTACCCGACGATGACCGTCGAGGCGCTCTGCGCCCTCCCGCGCGTCGACGTGTTGTTCCCCAAGTGTGCCGATCCGTGCGTGCTGTTTCTGTGGGCGACGTCCCCGCTCCTGCCGTCGGCGATCGTCGTGCTCGAGCAGTGGGGCTTCGACTACAAAGCGTGCATGACGTGGGTTAAGGATCGCGCGCCTGGGCTCGGCTGGTGGCTGCATACCCGACACGAGCTGCTCCTTATCGGATCGCGCGGGGCGGTGACGCCGCTCGAGCGCGTCGACAGTGTGATCACCGCGGCCGTCGCGGAGCACAGCCGCAAGCCCGTCGAAGCGTATACGGCGATCGAGCGGATGTTTCCCGGGCTGCGGCGCGTCGAGCTCTTCGCGCGGCAACCGCGGGCCGGGTGGGACGTGTGGGGCAACGAGGTATGAGCGACAACAGCACGGAGAAGCTCGCGATTGGATTCGAACCCAAACCCGACGGCCATCGGTGGGTGTATGTCGAGCTCGTGAAGTATGGGCCGCCCTATCCGCGCTGGATCCCGGCGTTTCGGGATCTCTATCGCATCATCCAGGCGATCGCGGAATGCGAAGACGAGAAGTATCCGCCCCCGGCGAACGGGCGCTTTCAACTGATCCAGTTTTTGCGCGACTGCGTGCGCGAATCAGACTGGCCGACGCTGGCGGCGCGCTACAAGATCCCTGAACGGCGCGGCGGGGTGGTCGTGAACAGTAACGGCGCGAAGCTCGTCGAGCTCACCGCCGATCAGATCCGTTTCAGGTTTGAATAAGTCATAACTAAGCCAGTAGGACGTAAGGGGCTAGACCCACAAATCGCGGAGTGCGCTTCTCCCGGGGCTTCTACGCGCCGCGTCCGGATCCGTCGTGCAGGGTTCGTGTCTTTGGTTTTTTCCGTCCGAAAATTTTCGGATCCGGAAAAAAAGAAGCCCCGGTGTGCTTAGTGGTACGACTGTGACGATCAGTACACGCGCAAAAGCCGCGATGATGATGATGAAAGAGGACGACAACTTCGCGCGATTTCTCGAGTGTTATCCGGCCGCGAAACGCAAAGGCGGGGATCACGTGCGGATTCTCTTCGAGGCCGCCTTAATAAAAGCGCCCTTTGTCGTGTTGCTGTCGGCGCTCGCGCAACATAAACGCAGTGTCCAGTGGCAAGAGTCGCGCTTTATTCCGTCGATCGTCACCTGGTTACGCGAAGAGCGGTGGATCCAAGTGCTCCCGGAACCGTCGATCCCAGCGTCACGCCTGACGCCCTTCGAGCGCGCGAAACGCGCCGGGCTGAAGTAAGGAGAATTTCATGATCACGATCGCGCTCCTCCTCGCCGTCCTCGCGCTCGTCTGCTTCGTCGGCGCCGCCCTGGGCGTCGCCTCGCGGATCAACCTCGTGGCCGCGGGCCTCGCGCTCTGGCTGCTCTCGGGGCTCCTGCGCGCGACGCCATGAGAACGGTGTGGCTGATCTTCGCGGTGGGGTTCGTGATCGTGATCGGGCTGTATGTCGTCGTGTCAGCGGTGATCTACTGGCGCGATGTGCGGCGGGATCGATGAACCCCGATCGCGACGCCTGGACGACGTACGCCGAGCGGCACGGCCTATTACGAGATCAGGATCCGACTGACAGAAGAGCTACTGTCGGCCGCCCTGACGGCGCGGGATTGCTGTCGCGACGGGATCCCGCGCCGAATAAGTACCACGCGATGCCCGTGCACGTCGACGGCGTGCGCTTCGCGTCGAAGAAAGAAGCGGCGCGCTTCCTCGAGCTGCAACTCTGGCAGAAGGCGGGGCAGATCGCCGAGCTCGCGTGTCAGCCCGTGTTCCCGATTCATGTGATGGAGCTCTGGCGCCCCGGGCCGATTGCGATCACCACGATCGGCCGCTTTACGGCGGATTTTTCGTATCTGAACCTGACGACGGGCGAATACGTCGTCGAGGACGTCAAGAGCACGGCCACGAAGACGACGGCCTACCGCATTCGCAAACGCTTAGTCGAGGCGATTCATGGACTCACGATTACCGAAGTCTGACGACAAGCCGGAACCGAAACGCTGCCCGCGCTGCGGCTCGTATCGGTGGGTGTACAAGGGCGATCGCCAAGTCTGCGACGCGTGCGGCCATGAGTGATCACGGGACTACATCGCTCCCCGCCTCCTCCGAGGGCGCGCAACCGCAGGGGAAGGCTAAGGCTCAACGATCTACTGCGAGGCGCACGCAGAGGAGAACCGATTGAAAGTTCAACGCTATAAGCGGCTTCATGGCGATACGGGAGCGCGGCATTGACTGATCCAAAAGAGAAAGAAGAAACGCCTTCAGGCCCGTCTGGGCGTGATCTATTGGGTTATGTGCAGCATAAGGACGAGTGCGCGATCCATCGGTGCGCGGAGTGTGGCGATGATTCGATCTTTGTCCACACGCACATCCTGCACCATGACTTCAAGACAGCCGCGTGCTCCTGCGGTCTCGATGCGCTCTTGGCCGCGTTTAGATCATGCGTGTCCTGATCGCCTGCGAGTTTTCCGGCATTGTGCGTGAGGCGTTCCGCCGCCGAGGGCACGATGCCTGGAGCTGCGACTACCGGCCCACGGAACAGCCGGGGAACCACATTCAAGGCTCCGTGATGGATCACGATGTGCTGAAGCGCGGCTGGGATCTGATGATTGCCCACCCAGACTGCACCTACCTGACGGTGAGCGGGGCCAAGCACATGCGGATTGAGTGGCGGGAAGAAGCGCAGCTCGCGGCCCTGCATTTCGTGAAGGCGCTCTGGAAGTTCCCAATCGAGAAGATCGCGATTGAGAACCCGATCGGCAAGTTGTCAAGTCTTTGGCATGGGCCGGATCAGATCGTGGAGCCGTTCCACTTTGGCGATCCGTATCGCAAGGCGACGTGCCTCTGGTTGAAGAATCTCCCGTTGCTCGCGCCGACGAACAATCTTGGGAGTGGCAAGCAGGCGTGCTGGCTGGAGCCGCCAGGACCCAATAGGAAACAGAACCGCTCACGGACGTATCCCGGCATCGCAGAGGCATTCGCAGAGCAGTGGGGCGGCACGCAGGTGATGGAGCGGGCTAGTTGAGAGCGATGCGGAGCGAGCGGGTTAGAACTCTTGGTATTTAGGCGGCTCGCGCCCGCTTTCTCTTTGGAGACATCGAATGACTGATCACAATTCTAAGGCGCTCCCCGCCTCCTCCGAGGGCGCGCACAAGCCGGAGTTAATCGAAGCCGCACGACACGCGGACTGGCAGCAAGTGGTGCGGAATGGCGGGCCGCCGTGTTTTCGCGTGATGGACGATGGCCACTTCTGCTTTCGTGCCGAACGCTGGTGCGGGCACGGCCAGGACGCCCAGCATGACCATCCATTTGTGACGCTCGCGCAGGCTCTCGCCACAGCGATGGAGCCGAGCCTGCAGGCGCAAACCCATGTGCTGCTCGCGGAAGCCATCCGTGCGAATGCCGAGGGCAGCCCGGATGTCGTTGAGCGAAAACTGCTGTATCTCGACGCGCTGATTCAAGCAGCCGAGGGCGCGCACGGGTGGCAGGCCGACAAACTCAAGCAACTGCGGAATCGTATCGTGGAGCTTTACAACGGCACGCAACCACGCGACGTGAATCATCGCGGTCCAGGTATGCACAAGCGAGCGCAGGAGATTCGCGAAGTTGACACGATTCACAAAACGCTGAATGTCGTGCTGAGTGAAATCGATGCCTTACTCACCGATCCCCCGGCACCGGAGGCATCGAAGGAATAATGCCCTCGAGTGCGAAGCATACGTGCGCGCAGGCCGGCTGCGGCGTGCTGCTCGCGCGGGGGGACGGGGATCGCTGCCCCGCCCATGCGGTCGGCTCCGACTGGAATCGTCCCCGGAAAGAGGTACCCCGCATACGGGGGGGGAAGCTGATCAAACTACGTAAGGAACTATTCGATCGCTCGCCCCTGTGCGCAACGTGTGAACGTCTCGGGCGCGTGACCGTGGCCACGATACGGGATCACATTGTCCCCTTAGCCGAAGGGGGGACGGAGGACGACAGCAACACGCAGCCACTCTGTTGGAACTGCAACGAAGTCAAACGCATCGCAGAAGCGAAACGCGGCATGAGTCGAAATCGATGATTCTCTTTCCAGAACTCTTCTCGTGTTCCGAGTGTGGGAAGGCGGTGACTTCGCGCCGGCGCTGGTGTAGTGGCGCTTGCAAGTTGCGCGCATGGAGGCGTGCGCATCCACCTGCGCCGACGGAACCGAAGGCGAAGCCGCCCAAACCCGTCATAACGCGAACGTGTGTTGAATGTTCGCAGGTGTTCACGGTGCCTGCGATCACGAGTCCACGGAAGACATGCTCGCTGCCGTGTCGAGCGGCTCGGATCGCAGTGTTGCTTCGTGGGAAGAAGTATCGCGCCCAAGTGGCGCACCAGCAGACATGCGCGCGGTGTAGGAAAGCGTTTCGCTCATACCGACAAGAAGGGCGGGGGCTATGTTCGGCGTGCGTGCGCGCTGTGCATCCGAATCGTGATCATGGAAAGCCGAAACGTCGGGCAAAGAAAGCCGGTGTCCCCTACACGCCGGGCATTAAACCCCAAGAAGTATTCGCCCGCGATCGATGGCGTTGCAAACTATGTGGATGTGCAACACCGAAGCGATTAT
>Ga0193738_1001193_pt1 | contig 10751 bp, 8 predicted proteins | sample L2a1metaG_FD_144927 | JGI IMG/M metagenome (GOLD analysis project Ga0193738, IMG submission 144927) | Soil microbial communities from a riparian zone of the East river system, Colorado, United States - L2a1 | ecosystem: Environmental > Terrestrial > Soil > Riparian zone | place: USA: East River...
TGAACTCGGAGGCTTCGACATCGGTCACGACCACGCGTTCGCCGTCGCTCAGCGCCTTGCTGCAGGTGCTTCCTGCGCCCACGGCCACATGTTGCCAGAACGCCGCCGAGTCCGGGTGAAAGTTCCTCCATCCGAGCAGCATCAACGACGCCTGGTCCGCGGCGAGCATCTGCACGCTGGCCGCATCCGACGCCATCAACTCGATGGCCGCACCGAGAATCTGCTCGTACAGGGATTCCAGCGTCGACTCCGAAATCAGGCGCGTGCTGATCGACTGGAGCGTCTTCGCGCGCGCCACTTCGCGCGCCAGCCGCTGCTCGCCTTGCCGCAGCGCGGCTTCCGCGCGCTTCGCCTCGGTGATGTCGCGCGCGATCTTGGAGCACCCGACGATCGTGCCCGCGGCGTCCCGCAACGGCGAGATCGTCAGTGAGACGTCGATGCGCTCGCCTGCCTTTCTGACGCGGACGGTTTCAAAATGCTGGACTCGCTCACCCGCGCGAAGCCGTCGCAGGATGTCCTGCTCTTCCTCGCGCCGATCCGGAGGGATGATCGTGGCGATTGGCTGTCCGATGACCTCGTGCTCGCGGTATCCGAACATCCGCTCCGCCGCGGCGTTCCAGGCGGAGATCACACCGTCGAGATTCTTGGCGATGATTGCGTCGTCCGAAGACTCCACGATCGCCGCGTACTGCGCGCGAATCTGTTCCGCTCTCTCGAGGTCCTCCTTCACAGGCGCCTCACTGGAGTTTCACCAGCGCCTGGTAGGAATCCACCCACAGGCCGCTATCGACGGGCGTGACGAACCCGAACGGCCAGTTGGCTTCCGCCGTGGGCCGCGAGAACGTCCAGAGGACCTTGCGCGTCGCAAGATCGATGGCGTTCAGGTGTCCGCCCGGCAACACCGGCGTCTGCTCCACGGGCTTGCCTCCCTGGTAGATGATTCGCCCTTGCGTCTCGGAGGCAGGCGTCGCGCCAGGGTGACCCTGCACGTAGAGCACGCCGCCGGCGACGGCGGTTGACGGCGCGGTCGGGCGGTATTGACCCGGCATCTGCCACGCGCGACGCCCCGTCGCCTTCTCGAACGCCATCAACGCGACAGGTGTGACACCGACCAGCACATCCCCCGCGTCAACCAGTCCCGCGAGCGCGAACGCGCGCTCCCGGCCGTCCATGGGGGCGCGCACTTCGACCGGTGGCCAGAGGTCACGGCCGGTCGAGAGATTGATGGCGTGGAGCGTGACGCCGCTGACCGCGAAGTAGGTGTCGCCCGCGACGAGGGCTTCCTCGACGCACAGGCCGACAGTGCCGGCCGGCGAGGCGGGATACCGCCAGCGTTCCTGCCCTGTACTTGCGTCAAGGGCAACCACGTGTCGGAAGTATTCCGCGGCTCGATTCGCGTCTGCCGCCCTCACGAGGATGTTGCGCGAGACGATGACGATACCGCCCGCCGCCACCGGCAACGAGTCACACGCCCCCCTGGCGGGAAACGGCACCGCCCACTTCTCCCGTCCAGTCGCGGCGTCGAACGCATGGAAGTTCGCGTCTTCGCCGAGCACGAACGCCAGGCCGCCGTCGGCGGCGGCGGCGGCCGACTGCGCGGTCGCCGGTCCACGCCACGCTTCGCGGCCGGTGGCGATCGTCACGGCCACGAGGGTGTTGCCCATTGGCACGATCGCCACGCCACCCGACACAGCCGGCATCGTCGCGACAAAAGGGTTGCTACTCGCGGTGCCGGTGGGACGGAAGGTCCATTTCAATTTCCCGGCGACCGTATCGACCGCAAACAGGCCACCGCGATTCGACGAGTTCCCGCCCATGATCGTGTTCCCTGAGAGCACCGTGTGCGTCCAGTCACGATGACCGGGATTGACGGTGAACTTTTCGACTGGCGCCGTACGCAGCGGCGCGATCGTGGACGCGGATTGCGCGAGGGTCAGCGCCGTGCCGAACGCCGCCACCGCGAGGATCGTGGCTACGCCGACCGTGGGCATGCTGTTTGCCATGGGCTGTTCATTCTATGCCGGTAGCAACGAGAGCAGTGTCGGCGGTCTTCCTTGGGACAGCCTGCCTCCTCGCCGCCCCAGTGGCGACGGCCCAGGAGAGAAGCGCCTCCAACATACAAATCGCGCATGGATGGGACCACAGCGAGCCGGGGATCTCCGTGGATGTCCCCAAGAGCATGTTCACGTTCGAGAACATGACCGTTGGGGGCTGGGGCAGCAGCTATCTGTTCGTGGACTTCATTCGGTCCTGGAGCGAGGCCGATACGAACGCGAAAGAGGTCTACGCCGAGTGGTATCCGTCGCTCAGCCTGCGAAAGATCTCGGGAAAGCAACCCTCGACCGGGTTCCTGCGTGACGTCAGCGCCACCGTCGGACTCAGCACAGGCGTACGAAGCACGGGTCCAGCGCCGTTCGCCGTGGTCCCGGGAGTCACCTTCGACTTGAAGGTGCCCGGGTTTACGTTCGTGTCCGTTGGCACCTACGCGTTCATCGATCGCGGGCAGTTCCAGGGCCAGCCGACCGGCTGCCGGGGGACGACCTACCAGGTGACCCCGTCGTGGTCCCTGCCGATGAAGATGGGGGCCCTGGCCATGAGCTTTGACGGGTTCGTCGATTTCATCGGCAGCCACGCCGACTGTAAAGCCATGGTCATCACGCAGCCGCAGCTGAGGGTGGATATCTCGCGGCTCTGGCACAAGCCGGGAAAGGTCTACCTCGGCGTGGAGTGGGACTTCTGGCACAACAAGTACGGGATCGAGGGCCTGCGGGACAACCTGTGGCTCCCGCTCTTCGTCTGGAAGATCTGACCGCGCTGCACGTCTCGCCGGATTTTCTCCGGAATGCCGGACGTCACGGGACGGTCGCGCGATCGTCTTGGACGCTATGCCGAGGCGGGAGGCAAAAGGTACAGCGTCATCGCGAAGATCAGGTAGACCATCAGCAGGAGTACGCCGACGAACCATGCGGATTTGCCGCTGTTGGTCACGAGCGAGGCGGTGAGCGTCGCGAAGAGCATCATCACCACCGCGCCGGGCCACAGTCGCAAATCCATCGGCGTGGGGCCCATCACGTAACTCAAGAGGACGAGCACGGGCGCCACGAACAAGGCGATCTGCGAGGCGCTCCCCAACGCGATGCCGACGCTCAGATCGAGACGGTTCTTCCGCGCGCCGGAAAACGCCGAGGCCATCTCCGCTGCCCCGCCCACCAGCGCGACGACGATGAAGCCGACGAACGCCGGCGTCATTCCGAACGATTCCGCGGCTTGCTGCACCGACTCGACGAAAAGCTCGCTCACCAGCGCCACCAGCACGGTCACCACCGCGAGCGTCGTCAGGGCCACGCCCATGGGCCACGGGGTCTCGTGGTCGCCGCCGTGCTCCGCCGCCGTGAACAACTCGCGATGCGTCTTGAGCGAGAACACCATGCCGAGCGCGTACGCGCAGATGAGCAAGCCGGAGAGTCCCAGACTCAACTGCTGCGTGAACGCGGAGGCCTCGCCGTCGGCCAGTTTGACGGCGGACGGAATCAACAACGCGATCGTCGCCAGGAACAGCAGGCTCGCCTGGAGACGCGCCGTCACCCGATTGAACTCCTGCATGTGATATTTCAGCCCGCCGAGAAGGAACGACGCGCCGAGCATGAACAAGACGTTGGTGACGATCGCGCCGGCAATGGACGCCTTGACCAGCATGTACTGGCCCGCGCGCAGCGCCGTGAGCGCAATGACCAGTTCCGTGAGGTTACCCAGCGTCGCGTTGAGCAGTCCGCCGACGGTGTCGCCGGTCTTGGCCGCGACGGATTCGGTGGCGTGACTCAATAACGTCGCGAGCGGCACGATCGCGAGCACCGACAGCACGAAGAGCAACGTGTGCGCCTCGGGCTGGAGAGACTCTGCGGCGAAGACGGCTGGCAGGAACACGAGCAGCCAGAGCAGCGGGTTGCGGCGAAACTCCGACCACAGTGCTGTCATGCGGAGGCCGGGCAAGCACGCATCGTGCCCGGGCCTCGGCCGTATGTGCTGGGGGGATTCAGCCGTCGAGCCTGGTTCTCGCTGAAAGGCTCCGGTATGCCGGAGGTTTAACGGTGTTTTTCTCCCCAGAAGAGTTCGCGGTGTCACGGGTGTTGCAAGCCATGTTTGTACGCACAGGCTGAACAAGGAGGCGCACAACTGATGAAGGCAAAGAACACGATCTGTCTCTGGTTCGACAAGGACGCGCATGACGCGGCGCGCTTCTACGCCGCCACTTTCCCGGATAGTCAGGTGACCGCCGTTCACAAGGCGCCCGGCGACTTCCCAGGCGGCAAGGAGGGCGACGTGCTGACGGTGGACTTCACCGTTCTGGGTACTCCCTGCCTCGGCCTCAACGGCGGCCCCACGTTCAAGCACAGCGAGGCCTTTTCGTTCCAGGTCGCGACGGACAACCAGGAGGAGACGGACCGCTACTGGAACGCGATCGTCGGCAATGGCGGGAGGGAGAGTGACTGCGGTTGGTGCAAGGACCGCTGGGGCCTCTCGTGGCAGATCACCCCGCGGACCCTCACCGATGCAATGGCAGCCGGTGGCGCAGAAGCCAAGCGCGCGTTCGACGCGATGATGACGATGAAGAAGATCGATGTCGCGGCCATCGACCGAGCGCGGCGGGGCTGACTCCGTTCGTTCAGCACCTCTCTCTTTCGACGAGTTCCCTGACAAGGCTCACGATCAGTTCCGGCTCGTCGAACTGCACCCAATGCGTGCTCCTGGAAGCCACCACGTGGCGGCCGTCAGCTGAACGCTCCGCGAGCGTCCGATGCGCAGCGATCTCCTCAGGCGGCTGGTTTCCGCTGGATATGACAACCACCGGAATACTCCGCGGTGGGATCGGGGCGCCGATCGACGTCCCCTCGCGCTCAAGGACGTGCAGGTGTTCCGCCATCGCGTGAAAGCATTTTGGCTGGCACCAGAGTTCCTGGAGGATTGGGTGCGCGTCGGCAGGAAGCTTTCGCACTTCGCCGATCAGGCGCTCGAGTGTGCGTGCTGGCCTGGAGCCAAATATCCTGACGAATCGCCGTGGCGCACCTGGCGCACCGCCGCGCAGCAAGGCCAGGCACGCGCGGACGACACCAGTGTGCGCGAGCACCGCGCCTATACGCGATAACTGCCGTGCGCCTCGCAGCATACGCGCGCGTTCAGGTGTCATCATCAGCCATTCCGTTGGCGGGTCTACCATCACCAGCCCCACGACGCTGCCGGGATGGCGCGCCGCGTAGGCGCGAACCACGAAACTGCCAAAGGAATGGCCGACCAGCACGTATTGCTGTCCCGCGGCGACGTGCGCGAGGACCCTGGCAAGCTCGTCGACAATCTGCTCGAAGGTTCGAGGGCACGAAGCGGCCTCGCTCCAGGCCAGCCCCGCGCGGTCGTACGCGCACACCCGCGTGAACTTCGCGATTTCTGGTTGCACGACGGACCAGCTGAGCGACGACGCGGCGATGCCGGATTCCAACAGCACCACCGGACTGCCGCGCCCGCGGCAGATGGCATGTAGACGATGACCGTTCACGTCGATGAAGAGACCTGGTGGCAGGAATCGCCGGCGATGGCGCATCGCGGCGATCCGTTGATAGAGAACACCGGCCACGACGAGCGCGGCGAGAATCTGCAGGACAGCCACACATGGATCGTTACTCCGCGCCGGATGGCACGGCAACCTCAGCGGTCCGTGAGGCCTGACCTGTTACGACTAGTGTAAGAATTTTCGGCGGCCGGTCCACAGAACAGACCCGACCATTCGGCGGCAATCCGGTAACCCTGACGTTCGCTTGACGTCCCGTTGGTCCCGCTCTTGCCCTGCGTTTACGCCGAAAGGCGGAACGTATGAGACGCTACTCGATCCTCACTGTGTTGCTGATCGCTGTTGGCTGCGACGACGGCACCCCTACCAATCCGTCAGGCCCATCGATGAGCTTTTTCGTGACCAGCGCGACAAGCGCCACCGGCAATCTGGGCGGCCTCGCGGGAGCCGATGCGACATGCCTGCGGTTGGCCGCCGCGGCGGGGCAAGGCTCGCGCACCTGGCGCGCTTACTTGAGCGTCGAGCGGGATCCCGCGAACGGCAATCAGCCAACGAATGCGCGGGACCGAATCGGGGGAGGCCCGTGGTACAACGCCAGCCTCGTGCTCGTCGCCAACACCGTGGCCGAGTTGCACTCGCGCACGGGCGATGCCCAGATCTTCGTCGACGAGCGTGGGCAGCGCATCAATGGCCAGTGGACCGGCTCGCCGACTCCGAACCAGCACGACATCCTCACCGGGTCGAACGCGGATGGAACACTCCTTCAAGGATCGACCTGCTCGGATTGGACATCGGATTCGGCAGCGGTGACGGCGCAGGTGGGCCACTCGGACGGGATGGGTCAAAACCAGAGTACCGCCGGCACGAACTCGTCGTGGAACTCAGCGCATGCCAACCTGAATTGTGCCGACACGGCGCCGCGCGGCGGTGCGGGCCGGTTCTACTGCTTCGCCCGGTAGTTGACTCACGGGGTAGGGCGGCCGTGGCATCCCGCTCGCCTGTTTTCTGTGTCAAGATTCGCGGCACACAGGAAACAAGAAGTGACCGCAGCGCCTCTCGTCGATCGGCTCGCCGCCCATAAGACCCTCGGGATGGCTCCGCGCCAGGAGCTCGAGTGGCTCGCCTCACACGGATCCCTTCGTCATTACCGTGAGGGTGAAGTGGTCAGCACCAAGGGCGAGCCCGTTGAGGGGCTCTTCGTCGTGCTGACAGGCCACATCGCCATCTATGTCGACCGCGGTGCCGGGCGCAACAAGGTCACGGAGTGGCGGGCCGGGGACGTGACCGGCATGCTTCCGTACTCGCGTCTCGTCAGCCCTCCCGGCGACGCCGTCGTTCAGGAGGCCTCGGAAGTCCTCGCCGTTCCCCGCGAACACCTGAGCGCGATGATTCACGAGTGCCACGAGATCACCTCGATCCTCGTGCACAAGATGCTCGATCGGGCCAGGCTGTTCACGTCAAACAGCCTTCACGACGACAAGATGATTTCTCTCGGCAAGTTGTCTGCCGGACTGGCCCACGAGTTGAACAACCCGGCGTCGGCCATCGAGCGGAACGCCGCGCTGCTCGAATCCCGCCTGGACGATGCCGAACAGGCCACGCGGGCGCTGGGCGCGGCGAGGCTGGACGACTCGCAGATCGCGGCCATCGATGTCGTGAGGCGGTCGTGCCTCGCCACACCTATGACCGGCGTCCTCTCTCCCATTCAGCAGGCCGAACGCGAGGAAGTCATCGCCGACTGGCTGGTGGCCCACCACGTCGATGATTCGATTGCGGGAGCGCTCGCCGATACCGCCGTGACGCTCGACGCCCTCGATCGGCTGGCGGGCGCGGTCACCGGCCCGCCGCTCGCCGCGGTTCTCCGCTGGGCGGCGGCGGAATGCTCGGTTCGTGGGCTCGCGTCGGAGATTCAGGAAGCGGCCACGCGGATTGCCGGCCTGGTCGTGGCCATCAAGGGGTTCACGCACATGGACCAGGCCATGGGCGCCGCCCCCGTGGACCTGGCGACGAGCCTGGGCAATACCATCGCCGTCCTGAGATCAAAGGCGCGGGCGCGATCGATCGAAGTCGTTGTCCGGGTCGAGCCCGGGCTGCCGCGAGTTCAGGGGTTCGGTGGCGAGCTCAACCAGATCTGGGCGAACCTCCTCGACAATTCGCTCGACGCGGCTCCTGCTTCGGGCCGGGTCGAGATAACGGCGACCCGCCTGCGGGATCGCGTCGTGGTGCGCATCATCGACAATGGTCCGGGCATTCCAGCCGAGATCCTCGGCCATCTCTTCGAGCCATTCGTCACGAGCAAGCCGGTCGGTAAAGGAACCGGCCTGGGCCTCAACATCGTCCGGCGGCTGGTCATTCATAACGACGGCGAGATCGACGTCGAGACGCGACCCGGCCGGACTGAATTCCGGGTCTCCCTTCCGATCGCCGAGGTCGAAGGGGTGATGGGACAACCGTGAACAAGCCGGTCATCCTCGTCGTCGACGACGATGCGCAGGTCCTCGCGGCCGTACGGCGCGATCTGCGCACGCAGTATCGGGAGTCCTACGCGATCGTCAGCGCCGCGTCTGGCGAAGAGGCGCTCGCCACGATCCGTGAACTGAAAGCGCGCGGCGACTCGCTGGCCATCATCATCAGCGACCAGCGGATGCCTGGCATCCAGGGAATCGAAGTGCTCACTCGATCGCGCGAGAGCTACCCGATCGCACGACGCGTGATGCTCACCGCCTATTCAGACATCGACGCCGCCATCAAGGCCATCAACGAGGCGCACCTCGATCACTACCTCGCGAAGCCGTGGACGCCCCCCGAGGAGTGCCTCTTTCCGGTGATCGACGACCTGCTCGACGGCTGGCAGGCCGAGTACCTTCCCGAAGCGAAGGGACTGCGGCTCGTCGGGCATCAATGGTCGCCACGGTCGCACGCGATCAAGGACTTCCTGGCGGGCAATCTCATCCCCTATCGCTGGCTGGATCTCGCGCGCAACCCGGACACGCAGAGCCTGCTGGACGCGGCAGGGATCGGTCCGGAGGAGCTACCGGCGCTGTTCTTCGAGGATGGGTCCACGCTCCGCAGCCCCGAGCCGCGCCAGGTGGCCGAGCGCCTCGGCAGATCCCTCTCGGCGTCGCTCGATCTGTACGATCTGGTCATTGTGGGGGCCGGACCGGCCGGGCTCGGGGCGGCGGTCTACGCCGCGTCGGAGGGACTGCGGACGCTGGTGTTGGATCGGCACGCCCCAGGCGGGCAGGCCGGCACCAGCTCGAAGATCGAGAACTATCTCGGGTTCCCGGCGGGCGTCAGCGGCGGTGATCTGACGCGGCGCGCCGTGGCGCAGGCGCAGCGGCTGGGTGCCGAAGTACTGGTGCCGATCGAGGTCTGCGGTGTGTCCATCGATGCCGGATACAAACACCTGACCTTGAGCGACGGTCGCGAGATCGTCACGCGGACCATGCTGAGCGCAACCGGCATGGCGTACCGCGAGCATCCTGCCCCGGGCGCGTCGGAACATATGGGCGCGGGCGTCTACTACGGCGCGGCGACGGCGGAGGCTCCCGCCTTCGCAGGCCAGCGCGTCGTCGTCGTGGGCGGCGGCAACTCGGCGGGACAGGCAGCCATGTACCTGTCGCGCTACGCGCAGGAGGTGCAGATCGTGGTACGCCGCGATTCGCTGCGCCACACCATGTCGCAGTACCTGATCGCCCAGATAGAAAAGACGTCGAACATCCGGCTCCGGACCGGAACAGAGATCGCGCGCGTCGAGGGGAACGGGCACCTGGAGCGGGTCGCCTTCACCGTGGGTGAGGGGGAAGCACTGGTGGAGGGGGTTGATGCGATGTTTGTCTTCATCGGTACCCGGCCTCTCACCGACTGGCTTCCCGCTGCCGTGTTGCGCGACGGCAAGGGGTTCGTGCTGACGGGCCGCGATCTGCTCGTCGAGCCGGCATACCCGCGCATCTGGAAAGAAACTCGTGAGCCGCTCCTGCTCGAAACCAGCGTGCCGGGGGTGTTCGCGGCTGGCGACATTCGGGCCGGCGCCATGAACCGGGTGGCATCGGCCGTTGGAGAGGGCGCGATGGCGGTGCGGTTCGTTCACGAATACCTGGCGCTGACCTAGCGGCTACTTACTCCCCTGTGCGCCGGCCCATCAGGACCGCGCTCGTGATCCGCGTGGAAACCATGTTCTGTCCGCGATCCCGCGTAGGATGACGGGGACATGAAAATCCGAAGGTTCCCCATCCTGCTGGCGCTCGTGGTGCTGGTGACCGGCGTCCCGTCGATCGCGAAGTTCTACACCGATTGGCTCTGGTTCAAGGAACTGGGTTACGAAGCGGTGTTTCTGCGCTCGCTGAGCGCGCAGACGCTGGTCGCAGCCGTCTCGGGACTCGTGGTCTTTGCACTGCTGGCCGGCAACCTGCTGATTGCGCTGCGCGCGCTGCGCCCACGTCCCTTCGTCATCAGCACGCAGCACGGCCCGCAGACGATCATGATGAACCCGGCGAGCATCCGGCCGCTCGCCCTGGGCGCGGTCGGCATCATCTCGCTTCTCGTCGCGAGCTACGCGGGCAGCCAGTGGGAAACCTGGCTGTATTTTCTCCACGCCACGCCATTCGGGAGAACCGATCCGATCCTCGGGCGCGACATCGGGTTCTACGTGTTCACGCTACCGGTCCTGGAGATCATCCAGGGAATCCTCTATCTCGTCCTGTTCCTCATGGCGGCGGTCGCAGTCGCGGCTTATGTCTTCGGCGAAGAAGTCGGGCTCGACGCGATGCGAGGACTGTTCGTCTCGCGTCGAGCCAGCCGCCACCTCGGTCTACTGGCCGCGGCAGTGCTGCTGGTCCTGGCGTTTGGCGCCTGGCTGCAGATCCCGCAGCTGCTGACCGCGACATCTGGTGTGGTCACCGGCGCCACCTACGCGGACGTGCACGCGCGCGTGCCTGCGCTGCGGGTGCTCGCGGTCGCGGCGCTGGCGGGAGCGGCACTCGCCGTGTGGCAGGCACTGGCGGGAGGACGGCTACGGTTGATCGGCGCGGCGGCGGCGCTGTATATCGTGGTGTCGATCGGCGGCACCGCCTACGCGGCGATCATCCAGCGCTTCGTCGTCGCGCCGAACGAACAGGTCAGGGAAACGCCGTTCATCGGCCACAACATCCAGGCGACGCGCGCGGCGTTCGGCCTCGACGGTGTCACCGAA
>Ga0193738_1001194_pt1 | contig 10750 bp, 7 predicted proteins | sample L2a1metaG_FD_144927 | JGI IMG/M metagenome (GOLD analysis project Ga0193738, IMG submission 144927) | Soil microbial communities from a riparian zone of the East river system, Colorado, United States - L2a1 | ecosystem: Environmental > Terrestrial > Soil > Riparian zone | place: USA: East River...
CTGACAAGCTCAGTCGGCGGTTAGCGGATTGTTTGCGTCTCGTCGTGGATCGTCAGCGCCACTTGCTTGAGCTTGTCAGCGTGCTCCTTGCTGTGATGCGAGCAGAAGAGGAGGTCGAAGCCGCTGGCCATGGTGACTCGTACGTAGGCCTGCGCACCGCACCGATCGCAACGATCGAACGCGTTCAAGTCGGAACCTTCGATGACAGGAGTGCTCACAATCGGCCTCCCTTCCTGACGATCAGATGATCTTGCTGTGCTGAGCGATGCATCGTGGTTGCGATACACCCTGGCGACTCTTCAACATCTCGTCTGTCTCTGATTGTTCCGTCTCTCCATCTCCAGCCAATGACTGTTGTGTAACGAATCCTGTGAATCGTGCGCTGCGATGCCGTCAACGCCCCGCTACGACACACAGCTCGGATTAGCTGCTTTGCACCGGTTCCGACGCCGCCCGCGAGGTACTCTCGGCGCGTGCCAACTGCCAGCCCAGCAACGGAAAGCCGCGAATATGAGGCACGGCACCTGTTGGTGTTGGAGGGCCTTGAGGCAGTACGGAAACGACCCGCGATGTACATCGGGTCGACCGATACCAGAGGGCTGATGCACTGCCTGTGGGAGATCATCGACAATGCAGTCGACGAGGCGCTTGGCGGCTATGGCAAGGAGATTCTCGTCACATTGCGCCCTGACGGTGGTATCGCAGTGCGAGACCACGGCCGCGGCATCCCAGTCGACATTGAGCCGCGGACCGGCCTGTCCGGGGTGGAAGTGGTCTTTACCAAACTGCACGCGGGCGGCAAGTTCGGCGCCGGCTCCTACAACGCGACCGGAGGCCTACACGGGGTAGGTTCTTCGGTTGTCAATGCATTGTCGGGCCGGCTTGACGTCGAGGTGGACCGCAACTCGGCCACCTGGGCTATGTCATTCCGCCGCGGTGTTCCAGGGACATTCGACGCGCCCGGACCGACGGCGAGGTTCACGCCAGGGAATGAGCTCCGCAAGATTGGAAGAGTACCTAAGGGGACAACTGGCACGCGGGTCACCTATTGGCCGGACCGGCAGATTTTCCTCCACGATGCCCAGCTGTCGTTCCGGGATCTCCAAGACCGCGCCAGGCAGACAAGTTTCTTGGTCCCGGGATTGGCGCTCCATCTCGCGGACGCGCGTACCCCAGAGGTCATCGAGGAGACTTATCGGCACCAGGGAGGTATCTCGGAGTTCTGCGAGTTCCTTGCCCCCGACCCTGCATTAACCGATGTGATCCGGCTTCGGGGCACCGACCGTTTTACCGAGACCGTCCCGATGCTGGACGATGCGGGACATATGGAGCCGGCCGATGTCGAACGTGACCTCGAGATCGATATCGCGGTGCGTTGGGGTGAAGGTTTTGAGACCCGCACTCAGTCATATGTGAACATCATCGCGACGCCCAAAGGCGGCACCCATGTCGCCGGCTTCGAGCGCGGACTGACCAAGGCTTTTGTGAATACCCTCCACAACACCCGACTGCTCAAAAACGGCGACGAAGTTCTGAAGGACGACGTGCTCGAGGGCCTGACGGCGGTGATCACCGTGCGGCTAGCCGAGCCGCAATTCGAGGGTCAGACCAAAGAGGTGCTCGGCACGCCGGCGGTGTCGCGGTTGGTTGCCAAGACAGTCGAACATGAGCTCACCAGGTTCTTGGGGTCCACCAAGATGGCGATAAGGGCACAGGCCCGCGCGGTGTTGGAGAAGATCGTCGGCGCCTCTCGGGCTCGAGTAGCTGCGCGGCAGCACCGTGAGGCGCAGCGACGCAAGAATGCACTCGAGTCATCAGCACTGCCGGCCAAGCTCGTCGACTGCCGCAGCACTGACGTCGACCGAACCGAACTGTTCATCGTCGAGGGCGACTCGGCACTTGGCACCGCCAAGCTGGCCAGGAATTCGGAGTTCCAGGCGTTGTTGCCCATCCGGGGAAAGATCCTCAATGTGCAAAAAGCGTCGATCGGGGACATGCTGAAAAACGCCGAGTGCGGCTCGATCATTCAAGTCGTCGGAGCTGGCTCTGGCCGCAACTTCAACCTCGAGTCTGCACGTTACGGCAAGATCATCTTCATGGCCGACGCCGATTCCGACGGTGCCCACATCCGCTGTTTGCTGTCGACATTGTTCTTTCGCTACATGCGCCCGCTGGTAGCTGCCGGGCGAGTCTTTACCGCGGTACCGCCGTTGCACCGCTTCGAGCTGACGAATACCCGCAAGGGGCAGGAAAAGTACATCTACACCTATTCCGACGCTGAGTACCAGCGCAAGGCAGCGGAGCTGACCAAGCGCGGTCTGCACTTCAAGGAGCCGCAGCGTTACAAAGGTCTCGGCGAGATGGACGCTGATCAGCTCGCCGAAACGACGATGAATCCGCGGCACCGTACGCTGCGTCGGATGACAGTGGACGATGGGTTGCTCGCCGAGGCCACTTTCGAGATGTTGATGGGCAATGACGTTGCCCCGCGCAAGGAGTTCATCATCGACGGGGCGTACGCACTCGACGCGGCGACCATCGACGCGTAGTTTGGGCACCCGCCCATCCGTTATCCGATTGTGACACTAGTCCCAGCGTTCCAGCAGGCCGGTGTCCACGTCGTAATAGAACCCGCCCACGACTGCTCGGTCGCCGATCAGCGGGTGATTTCGAAGCTTCTCAACGTCGCGATGCAGGGTACGCCGCTGGTCGGCCGAGGCGCCGAACCGCACCCAGGAGGCGTCGGCACCGCTGGCATTGCGAATGCGTTCGATGATCACGTCGTCGTCGGCCGCAGCCATGGCACATCGGCTGTGGGGGATCACCATGATCCTGGTGACCTGAAGCAGGTGGACACCTGCGATGCACCCGGCCAGCGCCGAGGTGGTCACGCGACCGCCGGGGGTACGGATGATCTTGGCATCGCCGAAGGTCAGCCCGACCATTTCGAGGGGGACGATGCGGGAGTCCATGCAGGTGATCATGAGGACTCCTGCGTGTGCCACCCCATCGAAGCCATGCTGATCAAAGTGCGCAGCGAACTTCTTGTTGTTGGCGAGTAAGTCGTCGAATGGATCGGAGGTGTCCTCACGATGATGGTCCGGTCGATGATCTGCTGCCTGGTCCATGGTGTCTGGGCCCTCCAGTGAGGGGCTCTTAGCCAGCGGCCGAACCGATGGCCGCGATGGGCTGACTGCCGGGGGTTCCTGACCCGTCGCGCCGGGCGTCGGTGGCCGGCAACGGAACGGGACTGCCGCTGGCGGCGGCGGCGATGGCGGGTGCCGCCCCTGCCCAGGCGAGCAGCAGAGAATCCTCGCCCTTGAGGAACCGATGGCAGCGTACCCCGGCCGTTGCCCGACCCTTGGCCGGATAGTGTCGGAAGGCTGTGACCTTCACCGAGCCGGCATCGGTTCCGGGCAGAGCTCGGGACGAACCAGACACCGTGGCGACCACCGCATCGGTCGCGCTGAGCGCGCCGAAGTAGATGACACGCGCGCCGATGCCGAGTTTGATGCCGGAAATGCCGCCCCCTGAGCGACCCTGCGGTCGCACCGTACCGGCGGGAAAGTGCAGCAATTGGGCGTCGTTGGTGATGAAGACCAGCTCGGCGTCGCTGCTGGTGAGCTCAACTGCACCGACCACCCGGTCCCCAGGCTCGAGGCGGATCACGTCCCATGAGTCTTTGCCGAGCATCTCCGGATTGACTCGCTTCACGACCCCCTGCGCCGTGCCGAGTGCCAGGCCGAGCGAATCCTCGGTCAACGTTGTGAGGCAGAGCACCTTCTCATCCGAACCAAGAGTGACCAGCTCGGTCACGTGAGTACCACCCTGGAGGTTGGGCGCGTGAGCGGTGCTGGGAACCGTCGGAACGTCGAGCGCGGAAATCTTGATCAGCCGCCCAGCGCTTGTGAGAAGTCCGCAGTCCCCGCGGGCCGTCGAAATGATCTTGGACACGATGAGGTCGTGGTTGGCCCGCGTACCCACTGGCGGTAGTGGTTGGGCGTGATTGGTGCGGGCGAGCAGGCCGGCGGAGGACAGCAGTAGCCAGCATGGATCGTCGGCAACTTCCAGTGGAGCAGTCGTCGCTGTCGCCGCGACGCCGCTTGCCGCCAGCAAGATCGTCCGGCGTGGGGTCCCGTGCTGCTGGGCTATCTCGGCAAGCTGGTTGCCGACCAGCGTCCTGAGCTGCTCAGGATTGTCCAGGATCTCAGTGAGCTCGGCGATCGTCGCTTGCAGCTTGTCCCGTTCCGTCTCGAGCTCGATCCGGCTGAATCGAGTCAGCCTGCGGAGCGGCATTTCGAGAATGTAGTTGGTCTGTACCTCGGAAAGCTCGAACACCTCCATCAACCGCGAACGCGCATTCGCGGTGTCGTCAGAAGTGCGGATGATTGCGATGACGTCGTCGATGTCCAGGATCGCGATCAGCATGCCTTCGACGAGGTGAAGGCGCTCTCGAGCCTTGGCGCGTGCGAACTCGGTGCGGCGTCGAGTCACCTCGTAGCGATGGTCCAGGTACACGGTGAGCATGTCGCGTAGCGTCAGAGTGCGCGGCTGGCCGTCAACCAACGCAACGGCATTGATCGCGTAATTGTCCTCGATCTTGGTCAGCTTGTAGAGCTGTTCCAGGAGGGCGTCAGGATTGAAGCCGCTCTTGATCTCGATCACCAGCCGAGTTCCATTAGCTCGATCCGATAGATCTTTGACGTCGGCAATCCCTTGCAGCTTGCGGGCGTTGACAAGGCTCTTGACCTGCTCGATGACCCGCTCTGGACCGATCAGGTAGGGCAGCTCAGTGATCACGATGCCCTTGCGACGCGGGTGCACCTGCTCGACGCGAGCCGTGGCGCGCATCCGAAACGAGCCTTTTCCAATGTGGTAGGCGTCGCGCACACCGTTCAGCCCGATGATCTTGCCGCCACTCGGCAGGTCGGGCCCAGGAATGAAGCGCATCAGCTCGTCGATGTCGGCATCCGGGTGCTTGATCAAATGGCGCAGTGCCTGGACGACCTCCACCAAGTTGTGCGGTGGGCAGTTGGTGGCCATTCCGACCGCGATCCCTGTCGCCCCGTTGACCAGCAGGTTGGGGAACGCAGCGGGAAGTACGGTCGGTTCAACATCCTTGCCGTCGTAATTCGGCTTGAAGTCCACAGTGTCTTCGTCAAGACCGTCGGTCATGGCCACGGCCGCTAGTGCCATGCGGCACTCTGTGTACCGCATCGCGGCTGGACCGTCGTCCAGCGATCCGAAGTTGCCGTGACCGTCAACGAGGGGAAGACGCATGCTCCACGGCTGCGCGGTTCTGACGAGCGCATCGTAGATGGCACCGTCGCCATGCGGGTGGTATAGACCCATGACCTGGCCGACCACCCGTGCGCACTTGACATGCGAACGGTCCGGCCGTACGCCCATCTCGTCCATTGAGTACAAGATCCGGCGCTGCACGGGCTTGAGTCCGTCCCGGGCGTCAGGAAGTGCCCGGGAGTAGATCACCGAGTACGCGTACTCCAAGAAGCTGGTCTGCATCTCGGAGGAGACATCAATGTCGACGATTCGCTCGGTGAAGTCATCCTCCGGTGGTGCTGGTGTTCTCGCCATCGCGGTGCCTCCGTCCTGCTGTGCTGCGATTCAGTCTTTCACCGGCAGCCCCGTGCAGTCTGGATCCTGGCGCAGGACACTAGAGGAAGGGCTTGAGGTCATCCAGCAATGAATCGCCGGCAGCTATTTCGCGGGCGTAGAGAACTCCGTAGCTGAACCCGTTCTGACCTGATCGGATCCCCCGGCGCGCGCCGATTTCTCGAAGAAAGCCAGCGCTCACAATGCCATCCTGATGATTCCCGAGCAGATCTTGCAGGTCCTTGCGCTCCGAAATGATCTTGTCTGCCTTGCTGCCCCAGAGGGGCTGGGCAGCCTCCACCGCATACCGATACCGCTTCGTCGCCCTGCGCGCGCGATGGAACAGCTCATCTGAGGGCTCTCCAGCGCGACGCGCCGCGACCGCCATAGTCAGCCGTTTGCCAGCCTTCTTCTTAGCCTTCTTGATCATCGGGTTGATCGCGTTAGGCGAGGCATCGGTGGCCGAGGTGAATGGCGCATCACTGCGCCAGCGATGCATCAGACCGATCAACTTGCGGAAACGCACAGAGTCCAGCGCCTCGACCACCGCGTCGGCTGCCTGCTTCCGCCGCACGGCCAGCTCGGTCTCAATGGCCGACGCAACCGGGCCAAGGATCAGTTCAGCTGGCAGCCCGGCCAGCAGTGCGGCTTGCCGCTGGGCCAGGATGTCCAGATCCCTTAGGCTGCCGAGCAGGCCTGCCCACCACACCAGCTCCTCTTCCAGATGCACGGCCTCGGAAGCGTCGAAGAAGTCCGGGAACACCCGTATGGTGCTGCGCAGCCGGCGCGCCGCCACCCGCGTCGTGTGGACGACGTTCGCACCGGCCCGCAGCTCGGCCTCGGAGTTGATGATCACTGTGCACTGCTCTGCGATGTAGTCGCCGACGAGGGCGCGAACGCTGCCAAACGTATTGTTCATACCGGCTTGGTCCAGGCGACCGGCACGCGCAGGGAGCAGCAAGCCCAGTGGGCCGGATTGAAGGGCATGCCGTGACCTTACGCCGCGCTGGCAACCTCTGCCGCCTTAACAGCAGAATGTCGGCAGACCGTGGGTAGCGATACATCCAGCTGGCTACGCGGCACTAATGGACGCGGCCCATCCGGACGTCAGGAGCCCCCAACCGGGCGGCGTCCGCCGAAAGATCATCTGGTTGAGCCTGTGACTCACGTTCTGCGGCCACCCGCTTCTGGTAGTGCTCCACCTCACGATCAACATCGGCCGGTTCCCAACCCAGGATGGGAGCAACGAGGCGAGCGACTTCCGGCGCTGCGGCGATACCGCGGTCCCACGTCTCGATCGAGATACGGGTACGCCGAGCCAAGATATCGTCGAGGTGTAGCGCGCCCTCGTGTGAGGCAGCGTAAACGGCTTCGATCTTGAGGTACTCCGGGGCACCGTCTAGGGGATGGGCAAGCGCCGGCGAGTATTTGATCATGTCCAACAACTCGGGCAGCAAGGAGCCATAGCGATTGAGCAAGTGCTCAACCTGCACGTCACGAAGACCGGTTTCGGCGACCAGCAAGGGCCGCGCATTCCACAGCGCGGAGTAGCCTTCGGCGCCCAACAACGGCACTTCCTCGGTGCAGGACGCGGGCACCTTCTTGTGCAATTCCCGGATCGCCGCATCAACGGCGTCCTTCGCCATCACCCGGTACGTGGTGTATTTGCCGCCGGCGATGGTGACCAGGCCGCGGACGGGAGAAGCCACGGCATGCTCTCGGGAGAGCTTGGACGTTGAGTCGGACTCCCCGGACAGCAGCGGCCGCAGGCCGGCATAGACGCCGATCACGTCCTCGCGTTTCAGTGGATCAGCCAGCAATGTGTTGGCGCGTTCCAGCAAATAGTCGATATCAGCCATGCTGGCGGCGGGATGCGCTTTATCGAGCTGCCAGTCGGTGTCGGTGGTGCCGATGATCCAATGACTGCGCCACGGAATAATGAAGAGCAGGCTCTTCTCGGTGCGGGTGATCAACCCCGTCATGGAGTTGATACGGTTCCGGGGCACCACAAGATGGATGCCTTTGGACGCGCGGACTCGGAACTGTCCACGACCGCCCAGCATCTCCTGCAGCTCGTCGATCCACACTCCCGCAGCATTGATTGTCTGCTTCGCTCGGATCGTGAACTCGCGGCCGGACTCAAGATCGCGAACCGTCACGCCGGCCACCCGGTCGGCCTCACGCAAGAAGCCGACGACGCGAGTACTGGTGGCGACCGCCGCGCCGTAGTGCGCCGCCGTGCGGCCGATCATCATGGTGTGTCTGGCGTCGTCGACCTGGCCTTCGTAGAACCTGATAGAGCCGATCACCGTCTCGCGACTCGCGGAAGGAAAAGACTCGAATGTGCGCTTCCGGCTCAAGTGCCGCATGTGTTGCGGTACTCCACGCCCGGCACCGAGCACGTCGTACACGCCGATGCCGAGGCCTCCATAACCGCGGTCGATCACTGGTCGCATGAGCGGGTAAAGGAACGGCACGGGCTTTGCCAGATGTGGGGCCAGCTTGTTGAGAGCGAGCGAGCGCTCCTTGAGGGCCTCGAAGACCAAGGCAAAGTTGAGGTGCTCCAGATAGCGGAGGCCACCGTGAAACAGCTTGCTCGATCGGCTCGAGGTACCAGCCGCGAAATCGCGGGCTTCGACTAGCCCGACGCGCACGCCGCGAGTGACCGCATCAAGTGCGCAGCCGCAGCCCGTCACGCCAGCGCCAATGACGAGAATGTCCAAATCGTCGCTTGCCAACCGGTCGAGAGCCTCTTCCCGAGCCGCCGGACCGAGTGGGGAGGTGGTGGAGAACATGGGCGCCTCAGGGGTTGACCAGGAATGACCGTTCGGGGTCATGACGACCCTCGATCAACCGGATCGTGCCGGAGCGGGATCTCATCGACAGCGACTGTGTGATGATGCGGTGGCTCTCGAATCGCACCCCGCGGAGCAATGAGCCGTCGGTCACACCTGTGGCAGCAAAAAACACATTATCGCTGGCCACTAGGTCCGTCGTCGTGAGCGTCCGATCAAGATCGTAGCCCGCGTCCAAGATCGCGGCCCGCTCGCCGTCGCTGCGCGCGATCAGCCGACCGAACATCTCGCCACCGAGGCAGCGGAGCGCGCATGCGGCAAGGACACCTTCAGGGGTGCCGCCGATGCCAACCAGCGCATCGACTCCAGTCGATGGAGTAACGGCCATAATTGCACCGGCCACATCCCCATCAAGCAGGAACCGGATGCGGGCGCCCGCCGCGCGGATTGCTGCGACCAGCTCTGAGTGTCTCGGCCGATCGAGCACGCAGACCGTCAGGTCGGAGACAGAGCGATCGGTTGCCTCGGCAATCTTGGCAAGGTTATCTGCAATCGGCGCATCAAGATCAACAGCGCCCGCTGCATGTCCGGGGACGACCAGCTTCTGCATATACACCGCGGGGCCAGGGGAGAACATCGTGCCACGGGGGGATACGCCGATGATGCTAACGGCGTCGGGCAGGCTTTTGGCGGTCAGTGTGGTGCCGTCGACTGGATCGACGGCGATATCCCATTCCGGTCCGGAGCCATCGCCGACCCGCTCACCGTTGTAGAGCATGGGGGCCTCGTCCTTCTCGCCCTCACCGATCACCACGACGCCGTTCATCCGGACCGTACCGAGCACCGGGCGCATCGCGTCAACAGCGGCCCCATCCACTTGGTTCTTGTCGCCAAAGCCCATGTACCGCGAGCAGTTGATCGCGGCCGCCTCGGTCGCGCGGACCAGCTCGAGCGCGAGATTACGGTCAGAATCTGGTGCTCCCCGTTCCCGGGTTCTTGGCTGAGCCACCGTTGCCATCTCCACCATTCCTCTTGTCGTCGCTGTGATTCCTCTTGTCGTCGTGTGATGCGGGCTAGACCTGGACCCAGCCCAGCGTTCGTTCTACGGCCTTCTTCCACCCTTCGTAACCGGCTGCTCGCTCCTCCTCGCTCGATTGCGGGATCCAGCGCCGGTCCTCCAACCAGTTCTCCCGAAGATCATCCGGCGACGCCCAGAAACCTGTGGCCAAGCCGGCGGCGTACGCCGCACCCAGTGCGGTGGTCTCCGGCACAACAGGCTTGCTCACCTCGACGCCGAGCGTATCGGCCTGGATCTGCATGCAGAGTGCGTTCGCGGTGACGCCACCGTCAACCTTCAGTTCGTCGAGTTGGACACCCGCATCCTTCTCCATTGCTTCGACCACATCGCGACTCTGGTAGCAAATTGCCTCTAGCGTCGCTCGGGCAATGTGGTCGCGGGTATGGAAGCGGGACAGGCCAACGATGACGCCGCGGGCATCAGAACGCCAATAAGGCGCAAACAGTCCCGAGAACGCGGGCACAAAGTACACGCCTGCAGCACTGTCGACCCGGCTCGCCAGCGTTTCGATCTCCGCGGCGTCATGAATGATCTGCAGCTGGTCGCGGAGCCACTGGACCGCCGAACCGGTGACAGCGATGGAGCCCTCCAGGGCGTACACCGGCGCTGCGTCGCCGAACCGGTAACAGACGGTACTGAGTAGCCCGTTGCTGGAGCGGACCAGCTGCTCGCCGGTGTTGAGCAGCAAGAAGTTGCCGGTGCCGTAAGTGTTTTTGGCATCGCCCGTCCCTAGGCAGACCTGACCGACCATGGCTGCCTGCTGGTCACCAAGATCACCCCCGATCGGCACTTCGCCGCCGAATGGGCCGTCGGCCCGGGTCCGCTGGTAGGCGGCGACATCGGAGGACGGCAGGATGCTGGGCAGCATGTCGCGCGGGATCCCAAAGAAGCTCAGCAGTTCCTGATCCCAGTCCAGCGTCTCCAGGTCCATCAACATCGTTCGACTGGCATTGGTCACGTCGGTGACATGCTGGCCGCCGTCAACGCCGCCGGTCAGATTCCACATCAGCCAGCTGTCGGTGGTGCCGAATACGGCGCGACCGCGCTCCGCACCTTCGCGTACCCCGTCGACGTTTTCCAAGATCCATTGCACTTTGCCACCGGAGAAATAGGTTGCTGGTGGCAAGCCCGCACGGTGGCGGATGACATCACCACGACCATCGCGATCAAGCTCGGCGGCGATCTTGTCCGTCCGGGTGTCCTGCCAGACGATCGCGTTTCCGTATGGCTCACCTGTGACCGGATCCCAGACGACCGTCGTCTC
>Ga0193738_1001195_pt1 | contig 10749 bp, 10 predicted proteins | sample L2a1metaG_FD_144927 | JGI IMG/M metagenome (GOLD analysis project Ga0193738, IMG submission 144927) | Soil microbial communities from a riparian zone of the East river system, Colorado, United States - L2a1 | ecosystem: Environmental > Terrestrial > Soil > Riparian zone | place: USA: East River...
ATTTATCTACAAAATGCAATTCACTATTGGGTATCAACTTATTGAACTCACGGGCTACAAAAGGCGGGGTAATGTTGTCATTATTCCCCCATATTAATAACGTAGGTTGTTTGATTTGATTGAGTTCTTCCCCAAGATTATTTCTAATGGCGCTTTTTGCAAGAGAAATTATTTTGATCGCTTTTATCCTGTTATTTATAATACCGTATACTTCATCCACTAATTCTTTTGTGGCAGTTTTAGGATCATAAAAAGTCAGCTCAGTTTTGGTTTTTATATACTCATAGTCTCCTCTCTTGGGGTAACTATCACCCATTCCATTTTCAAATAACCCCGAACTGCCGGTTAATATCAATGATTTGATCCTTTCGGGATGTTTTAGCACATGAATTAGTGCAACATGACCTCCAAGAGAGTTGCCAAGAAGATGCACATTTTTCAAATCTCTCGATTCTAAAAATCGATGCACAAACTTAGCAATACCACCAACTGTTGAATGAAGAATATCTAATTCAAATAATGGAAGAATAGGAACAATAACTTTATTATGCTGACGGAAATACTCTATAAGAGTTTCGAAGTTGCTAAGTGCTCCAAATAGGCCATGTAGAAGCACAAGAGGCTCTCCATCACCTTCTTCCAAAAACTTAAACTTATCCTTATTTTTTACCTCGTAGGGCATAATATTCCCAGCAATTAATTTTTGCTAAAATAGATGATTTACTGCAAAGTTCAGGGTTAATTGAATGCTGCGATTTAAAAATTAGTTAGCCGGTGGTACTTCTTTGGAAACCTTATCAAAAAAATCTTCAAGGTCCTGGAACATCCCTTTAAAAACTGGAATAATTTTTCCCAATCCGTCCATTAATTTCGGCCCCCAAGGCTGAATATAGGAATAAGTAACAGATTCCTTTTTTGTTTCTGGCTTTATAAAATTCATTTGATCCGCATAAAAAAGCAGCACACTGAAAATTATAATATACAACCCGGCATATAGTAAAATCCCGCCTGCCTTGTTTACCCACCCAAGCATTGCGAGCTCAACTGTTTTCTGAATAAATTTTGCGCCCAGTCTTACCAGTAAAACAACGATCAGAAAAACAACAGCAAAAGAAATTATTGGCAGCCACTTATCTGAAATATTTACTGCTTTACCTATATAACCAGCTGCTACCACCGAAAGTTTCATTGCTGCAGCAATACCAATTATTAATGCTATGAAAGAAAAAAGAGCAACGATCAATCCTTGCCGATATCCTTTGATAAGGGCAAGAATCAAGATCACTACAACTATTATATCAAGGATCATTATAGTTATTTGCCAGACAAAAGTTCTTTTACCAATGCAGATATAGTTTTACCATCCGCCTTACCTGCCAGTTTTTTTGTCGCAGTACCCATTACTTTCCCCATATCAGCCGGAGAAGAAGCACCCACTTCACTAATGATTGCAGCCACTTCTGATCTTAATTCATCAGCGGAAAGTTGTTTTGGCAAAAACTTTTCAATTATTTCAATTTCTTCCTGTTCCTTCTGAGCAAGATCAGTGCGATTTTGTTGCTGATAGATGTCGAGTGAATCTTTGCGTTGCTTCACTAATTTTTGCAACAGTTTTATTTCGTCATCTTCTTTTAATTCACCACCGGCACCTTCAGAAGTTTTTGCTAATAAGATAGCGGCTTTAATAGCCCTGAGACTACGCAATGCTTTTTCATCTTTTGCAAGCATCGCTGTTTTAAGGTCACCCATTATTTTTTGTTCGAGACTCATGTTTTTAGGTTTGAAGTTTTAGGCTTTATTTTCCTTCATTTGTTTCTCTCTTGACTTATGATAAAATTCATGTGCGAATTTTTTCATCTCCTCGACTAACTCTTCGTGCTGAGTTGCTCGATTATAAGTATCGGCCATGGTCATTAATGTTTGATAAAAGAAATCCGTCATTTCATCTACCATCATTTCTTTTGTCCAAAGATCAATACGTAATGCAGTCTTTTCTGCGCCATCCCAAAAAGACAACATCATTGCTTTTGCCTTTTGTGCATTTTCTATTGTCGAGTCTGAAGCTTTCCATAAAATTGCTTCAGGCACCTTATCATCGTTCAATTGAACATCTACTGTAATTGTTGAAGTCTTCATTTTATACAATTATAAATTGGCGGCAAAAATAACTCAATTCATTCTAAAGCCTTTATAATAGATTGCCATAGCTGTTCGGCGGCTTTTTCACTTGTATATTCACCGGCAACCTGTTTTCCTTTTTCAATTAACCTGGTACGATAGTTTTCATCTGTGTAGACCTGCATCATTTTTTCTCCAATATCTTTTGTTACTTCGGTTTCGGAATATAAGGCTGCATCTCCAAACGCTTCACTTATTATAGAATTTTTTACTGCGATCACCGGGACACCTGCTCGGGTTGCATTTAATGCTGCTATCATGTCTTCATTTGCATTAAAAGGAAGAACTACAGCGTACCCGGAAGCAATGATCAATGCTTCTTCGGTTTTATCTTTTATATCAATAAACCTTACATCGTTCCTGTATTTATAACTCTCAAGGCTCATTTCAAAAAATGAACTTGATGAAGCAATTACCAATAATTTGAAATTGCTTTGCTGTCTTTTTTTAAAATGAGAAAAGGATTTTAGGAGATCTATAAAGTCTTTCTGCCCTGGAAAAATACTGTTGAATAAAAAAAATTCTTTGCCTTCACTGTATTTGTTTTTTACGACGACTTTTTCTCGTTCATTAATTGGCACACACATTTTATTTGCTGACGGATATATGACTGCTATTTTTTTCTCTCTTATTTCAAACTTTTCAATCAGCTTCTTTTTCGCCACTTTATTTGGCACTACCAATAATTGGGCTTTTTTAATATGGTTTTTTTTTGCTTTTTCTAACTTTTGAATCACCATAATTTGAGGAATAATAGCAGTCAATGAGCAAGCATTATGAAATGAGATAAACAGGTCTGCCTTTACTTTTTTTAATATCACCGACAACCTTATATCCCACCATATCTTTTTTAATAATGCATTTTTAGAAAGCGGTTTTACCAAAATGATTTCAATATTTGAGTAAAATGAAAATTGATCCCTCTTCTTATGATCAGTTATTATAATAAATCTATGTTCAGGGTGCTTTCCGGCCAACAAAAAGAATGTTTCAACAATAAAATCATCTAAAACCAGTGGATAAACAGCAATATTCATAAGAAAACAAAGGTAACTGAAGTGATTTGTGCATGGAAAAATCAGGCTTGTCTTGCAAAAGAAGCATTGCTAGTAGTAAAATAACATTGCTTTGACTCCCCCTTTTTACATTCAATTGACGTATTTATTAGTGAAAGTTTTCACCTTTAATCAGTTTAAAAAAGATAAAATAGCAGGCATATTTACAATTGTAATTGATAATAACGGGTTATACATTTGTCAATAGGAAACAGAATTGATCACCAAAACACTGAATATGATTTTCTCCACGATAATTATTTCTGAATTCAAAAAAAATTGTTGGGATAAATTAAAATCATAAGCCATTATTGGTATCATATTTGTTGTTAATGCAGCGAAAATTTATTGAAAACGCTCTTATTTATATACATTATTACAGCAGATCAGAGTCGAGACGCCAGTGCTGACCTATGATGAAACCGCCGTTACACAGCGAAAATGGAATGCAGTGGTAAGAATGTAACGAGTCTACTGTCCAGTCGTCAATCAACTTCTGATCATTAAACGACCTCTTAGGTGGAAGAGGATGGTGGCTTGTAAAAGGGGCCTTGGTTCGGGGCCCCTTCTTTTTTCCTTTCCTTTAAACTTCAAAGTTTTAAACATCTCGAACTCTTTATTTACATTTGTTACTTCTCTAATCACATTTCATGGAATATAATACTATAAGAAACCAGTTGGTAATGCGTGAATATGGTCGCCATATTCAAAAGATGATCGAGCATTTATTAAGTATTGAGGATCCGGACCGGCGGCAGGCTAATTCCCAGGCGGTCATTGAATTGATGGGATTTTTAAATCCACACCTGAAAAATGTGGAAGATTTCAGGCATAAGCTGTGGGATCACCTTTTCCTGATCTCAGATTTTAAACTGGAAGTAAAATCGCCCTATCCGATCCCAACCAAAGAAACACTAAAGGCTAAACCCAAACCGCTTCATTATCCAAAACGTTATCCCAAATTCTCACACCTGGGTAAAAATCTTGAAGTAGTTATTAATAAGGCGTTGAAAGAAGATAATCCTGATAAGCGACTTGGCTTTGCAAATGCGGTTGCTTATTATATGAAACTTGCTTACAATAACTGGCATAAAGAAATAGTACATGACGATGCCATCCAAAGTGAATTGACCGGAATCACTGACGGTCAACTTACATTTACTAATACTCCATTTGTAAAAGCATATCGTCCACAGCAGGATATGCGTGACAGGGACAGAGGTGGTTATGGAAAACCAAGAGGAGGAAAGTTTCAACAACGTGGTGGTGGCAGTAATGGCGGAGGCAGAAGACACGATAGTCGTGATAATCGTGGCGGAGGCGGTGGTGGGTACAAGAAGAAAAGATATTGATCTTAGAATAAAGTATCTAAGTTTATAAAGTATAAAAGTTGACCCGAATTGTGGCCAGCTTTTTTTATTTTCAGCCTACCATAAGACTTATACCTTATATACCTTTATACTCAACTCAATCATTCATCAAATGCATTCATTCGAAGTTCAAGGTGGTAAAAAACTGAAAGGCGAGATCATTCCACAAGGGGCAAAAAATGAAGCGCTGCAAATCATCAGCGCTGTTCTGCTAACTCCTGAAAAAGTTACTATTAATAATATCCCGGATATAATTGATGTAAATCTTTTGATCGAGTTATTGGGAGATATGAATGTAAAGATTGAAAGGCCACAAAGAGATACATGCATTTTCCAGGCAAACGATGTAAACATTGATTTCTTGCACAGTGAAACATTCAGAAAAAAAAGCGGACGGCTTCGCGGCTCGGTGATGCTTGCCGGACCCATGTTATCAAGATTCAGAAAAGCATTTATTCCAAAACCCGGCGGTGATAAAATAGGAAGAAGAAGATTGGATACTCATATTATTGGTTTTGAAAAACTCGGTGCCAATTTTACTTATCATGAAGAAGATGGATTCTTTCATCTCGAAGCTCCGAATCTGAAAGGAACAAATTTATTGCTTGATGAGCCATCAGTAACAGGAACAGCCAACATTATAATGGCGTCTGTTATGGCAGAAGGAATTACTACTATTTATAATGCTGCCTGTGAACCATATGTTCAGCAATTGTGCAAAATGTTGAACCGGATGGGCGCAAAGATAAATGGTGTTGGCAGCAATATGCTTATCATCAAAGGTGTGACAGAACTTGGAGGCACAAAACACCGGATGCTTCCGGATATGATCGAGGTAGGTTCGTTCATTGGACTTGCTGCTATGACACAAAGTGATATTGTGATTAAAAATGCAGGCATTGAACATCTTGGAATCATTCCGGAAAAATTTCAACAATTAGGGATACAAATGAATTTCAATGGTGATGATATTCATATTCCCGAACAGGAAATTTATGAAGTGAATCGCTATTTCGATGGCGGTGTGCTTACGATTTATGATCATCCATGGCCGGGGTTTACTCCCGATCTCTTAAGTATTGTTTTAGTTACAGCGATACAAGCCAAAGGAAGTGTATTGATCCACCAGAAAATGTTTGAGAGCCGTTTGTTCTTTGTTGACAAGCTGATCGATATGGGTGCACAAATTATTCTCTGCGATCCGCATCGGGCTGTAGTGATCGGTTTGGAACGTAAACAAATACTTCGCGGAATTAAAATGAGCAGCCCAGATATTCGTGCCGGCGTTGCGTTACTTATTGCAGCACTCAGTGCAGAAGGAGCAAGCATTATTCAAAACATTGAACAGATCGACAGGGGTTATCAGAATATTGATGAACGATTGAGAATATTGGGAGCAGATATAAAGAGGGTTTAGTTCTACCTGGTTTACAATTTTTACGCAATGTCATCCTTCAAACAATTTTTACAGTTTTATTTTATTGGGCTCATATTCTCTTTAATTATTCTTTTAATTTAAACCAGGTGAAGCATAAAGAGAATTTTGGAAATATTGAAAGCAATCGTGCCGTTATGAAAGACTGGGTTTATGATAACGAAGAATACATTCGCATCGCATTCAATCGCCTGGAATCAGAATTTACAAACCCTAACGATTTTGATCTTTATGCGTTTTCAGTTAGAAAAAAAGACACTATTGTCAATGGGTTTATTGACACTACTTATAATATTTACTTTGTATATTTTTTGAAACCTGATACAACCAATAAGTATTTTTCTAAAGTATCCGTTTTTACAAACAAACCCCAGTTAAAGATCTTTAATATGGATACAAAGAAAAACGAAGAGTATATGAATATCAAAGCAGAAAAGGAAAAAGAGGAAGACGGAGTAGTGCGGGAGATCAATAAAATCGTTAGGCAATTAAAGGATTCATTAAAAGATAAGGACCGATAATTTTAAGAGGGAAAAAATTAAAAGCAATATTATTTTCTTTTATTCTTCACTAACTATTTTCCCTATCTTTTGCAAATGCTAAACCGAAGTATAAGTAGATGGGCAATGGTCTTGCTCGTCATAAATGGTGTTATCGGTTCCGGCATTTTTGGGTTACCCTCAAAAACTTTTAAAGAGGTTGGTGTTTACAGCATTGCTGCTTTCCTGGTTTGTGCTGTGGCAGTCTTTGTTATCATTTTATGTTTTGCAGAAGTAAGCAGCCGGTTTGATAAAACCGGGGGACCTTATCTCTATGCACTTTCTTCATTTGGTCCTTTACCTGCATTTCTTACCGGTTGGCTGTTGCTGGTAACAAGAGTTATTACTTATGCTGCGCTTATCAACTTATTGGTCACTTATCTTTCCGTATTTTCAGATGGGTTTACATTAGCAAGTTCAAAGATCATTACGATCATTTTACTAACTTTCTTTTTGGCATTTGTAAATCATGTCGGCGTAAAAAACAGTACACGAGTAAATAATTTTTTAACCTTCGCCAAATTGCTACCACTATTATTATTTATCATAGTTGGCTTTTTCTTTATTAAGACAGAAAATTATGAAGTAAAGTATGTTCCTGATTTCTCCTCCTTTTCATCAACTGTATTGTTACTTGTGTTTGCGTTTGGCGGTTTCGAATCTGTTCTTGTTAATTCAGGTGAGGTAAAAAACCCGGAAAAAAATCTTCCTTTTGCATTGCTCCTTGCGGCGCTGATCATTGCCAGTATTTATATGCTGGTACAAATTGTGAGTATTGGTACACTACCTTCACTTGCCTCATCAGATAAACCATTAGCAGAAGCAGCCGGGCTATTTGCGGGAAAACCCGGTGCTGCTGTTATTGCGTTGGGTGCAATATTTTCTGTAGCAGGAACATTAAATGCAATTATGCTGGTTGGTTCAAGGTTACCTTTTGCTTTCAGTGAAGAAAAACAATTTCCTGCGGTTTTCTCATTCATTCATCCAAAATATAAAACACCAACATGGTCGCTGTTGCTGTTTATGACGATCACAATAATCATTTCGCTTAACTATTCATTTTTATCTGCCGCCTCTATAAGTGCTATCACAAGAGTGATGATCTATGGGGTTGTTTGTATTACGCTAATAGTGCTTCGAAAAAAGAGGTCCGAACAAACTAAGTTTTTTAAAATAAAATTCGGGAACACAATTGCCATTCTTGGCATTATAATTACCCTTTGGTTATTAAGCAGCTCAAAGGCCACTGAGTTAAGAGATGTAGCTATCTCAATAGGTATTGGTCTGGTAGTTTATTTGCTGATGGAAATATCGAAAAGAACAATATCTAAAAAATAATTTTTGGATGTCCAATTAGGGGAAACTCGTTTGTTATTAATGTATACATCAATTAATAACTTTAAAATTTAAAAAATGGAAGAGTACGCATTAATTATGAGACATGAAGATGGTTCAAAGATCGCTTCACCTGAACAAATGCAGGCATGGATGAAACAAACTATGGACTGGATAGGTGGCATAGCTGCACAGAACAAATTTGTGAGCGGCACCGGTTTGCCTTTTGATGGCGCAAGAGTTCTAACAACAAAAAATTCAAAGCTAGTAGTTACCAATGGCCCTTTCGGAGATATTAAAGAAACTATTGGCGGATTAATTATTGTAAAAGCAGATTCCTTTGAGGAAGCCGTGGAATTTGCAAAGGGTTGTCCGGTATTGCAGGGTGAAGGCAATAGTTTGGAAGTAAGAAAAATCGCAAAGGGAGATGGTGTTCATTAACTGATACTGGATGCTGGACAATTGATAGTGAAATAAACAATTACTTTTTGGATACTAAACATCTTGAATCCAGCATCCAGTATGTAGCATCAACAGTTGAAATATACAGCAAATGCAGCATCAGCAATTGATACCACATTTATTCAGAAGTGAATTCAGAAAAATAACGGCAGTACTTTGTAAGCATTTTGGAATTGCGCAGATTGAAGTTGCAGAAGATATTGCAAGCGATACATTCTTATCAGCAGTAGAAACCTGGACATATAAAGGGTTACCCGCTAACCCAACCGCCTGGCTGTATACTGTGGCAAAGAATAAAGCGAAAAACTATTTTCATCGGAGTAATATTTTTTCAGAGAAAATAGCCAGCGAAATAAAAAAATCTTCATCGGAAACTGAAGAGTTAGAGATCAATTTATCAGAAGAAAATATTACAGATAGTCAGTTACAAATGCTCTTCGCTATTTGTCACCCTTCTATTCCAACAGAAGCACAAATTGGATTGGCGCTTCGAATTCTTTGTGGTTTTGGTATCAATGAGATTGCCACTGCCTTTTTAACAAATAATGAAGCGATCAATAAGCGATTATTCAGGGCGAAAGAAAAACTGAGGACAGAAAAAGTAAAAATTGAGTTCCCAGGGAAAACAGAAATTAATAATCGTTTGGAAGCAGTTCTGACAACATTGTATTTACTTTTCAGCGAAGGTTATTATTCTGAAAGTGATGATACGATACTGCGTGAAGATCTTTGTGATGAAGCAATGCGATTAGTTTTTATGCTTATTGAAAACGAACAAACCAATCAACCAAAAGTAAATGCGCTGTACTCTTTAATGTGTTTTCATTCTTCTCGTTTCGCAGCAAGAAAAAATGAGAAAGGGGAGATCGTTTTATACCACGACCAGGATGAATCGCTTTGGGATCAGGAGTTGATCATAAAAGGAATATATTTTCTTCACGAAGCTTCAAAAGGAAATGAGATCTCGAAGTATCACATTGAAGCAAGTATTGCCTATTGGCATACTATCAAAACTGACACCAAGGAAAAATGGGAAAATATATTACAGCTCTATAATAAATTATTGCAGATCGAATACTCACCAATTGCAGCACTCAATAGAACTTTTGCACTTTCAAAAGCAAACAGCAAACAAGAAGCCATTACTGAAGCGGAGAAACTAAATTTAATCAACAATCATTTTTACTTTACTCTTCTTGGTGAGCTTAATACTGGCATTGATAATAAAAAAGCTAATGGATATTTTCAAAAGGCATTGGAGCTTGCAAAAACACAGACCGATAAGCAGACAATTCAAAAAAAAATGACCCTGCTATTCACGATTATGAATAAACATTAAAGTAGAGGGAACTTCATATATTTCAGGAAGATTTTTTAACTATCTCCTGCTAAAGTTTATTATATGAAAATAAAAAATCAACCAGAGAATCTATTGGAATGGATTGCCTTGAAAGCAAACCTTGCTCCTATTCCACTTGTAGATACACAGGTTGCATTTAATGCAGCCCGTGCTATTATGGCCGGAGCAGAGCTCGGTATTTATGAAGCGATAGGGAAAAATTCAAAAACTGCAGGCGAGGTATCGTCAGCATGTAACACTCATCCTGAAGCAACAAGACATTTGCTTGATGCACTTGTCGGCATCGGTTATTTACAATGGAGCAATGGAAATTATACGCTAAAACAAAAATTTCATAAATGGCTATTGAAAGAAAGTGAATCAAACGTTATCAGTAAGTTACGTTTTCAAATAATTGAATGGGAATGGATGGCCAAGCTTGAAGATTATGTTCGTACTGGCAAAACATTGGAAATGCATAGTGCTGTAACACCAAGAGAATGGCAGTTATACCAGGAAGGAATGAGAGATCTTTCGATCAACGTTGCAAAAGAAGTTGCACCTAAAATTCCTGTACCAAATGGAGTAACTGCCATGCTTGATATTGGTGGTTCACATGGTTTATTTTCTATTGAGCTGTGTAAAAGGCATACTTCATTATCAAGTACAATAATGGAATTGCCCGGAGCAATTGAAGCTGCAAGTACAATTGCTAAAAGATATGATACAACGAATCGGGTAACTTATGTTGCAGGCAATGCATTGACTGATGATCTTGGAAAAGCAAAATATGATCTTATAATGATCAATAATGTTGTTCATCATTTTACCAGTGAACAAAATTTTGCCCTGGCAAAAAAGATCGCGGCTGCATTGAAACCCGGTGGCGTTTATGCTATTGGTGAATTCATTCGTCAATCAAAACCGGGTGAAGGTGGTGTTGTTGCTTCCACTACGAGTCTTTATTTTTCACTCACCAGTTCATCAGGCACATGGTCAAAAGATGAAATGGAAGCCTGGCAAAAAAATGCAGGAT
>Ga0193738_1001196_pt1 | contig 10732 bp, 2 predicted proteins | sample L2a1metaG_FD_144927 | JGI IMG/M metagenome (GOLD analysis project Ga0193738, IMG submission 144927) | Soil microbial communities from a riparian zone of the East river system, Colorado, United States - L2a1 | ecosystem: Environmental > Terrestrial > Soil > Riparian zone | place: USA: East River...
AATCATAGGCTTCCTGTTGTTTACACTAAGTTTATTTCTCATCCGCATTATTATCTTTTATGGGAATGGTCACCACAATGTAAGCCACCCACGAAGTGTTGCTGGAAAGGTCATCAGCGATATTACGAGGATATTAAAGCTAATCGCGACTGCACGGAGATCATAGATGAGCTCTCCCCATCTCCGGATGATATTATTATAGAGAAATTCGGCTATGGTGCATTTCATGGCACTCCGCTGGCCGACACCCTTCATGCCCGCGGTGTCACCACACTCGCGATCACGGGAACCGTTACACAGATCTGCGTGGAAGAGACAGCCCGCGAAGCTATGCACCACGGATTCCGCACCACCCTTGTAGAGGATGGTGTCTCATCTTTTGCACCTGATCTTCAAGCGGCAACACTGAAAAACTTTGGGATGAAATTCGGGTGGGTGGCAAAGAGTGAAAGGATTATTGAGGGGGTTGGTGCGTTGAAGTAATGCGTCATGTCGAGTCTACGCACCTTATACTGGCATTGCGTTAGATTCGACCCCGATAAGATCGGGGCCCAGATTCGATGGCACTCGTAGAGAAGACCGACACACCTGATGAAGCGGGCTTTTGTACTGGCATTAGCACGTTTTGTTCACTGATGAAGCGAGCTCGGAGGAGGATGTCTCGGTGGAAGAGCATCGCCCGATGAAGTTCGCATGCTCGACATGACGTACCGCACCTCACCTCCTCACCTTCTCATCTTCTCAACTCCTCATCTCCTAAAATTCTATATCTTCCCACCTTCAAAATCATCGTGAAAGAATCATCCAGCAACAAGACTCTGTTCCTCACAGGCATGATCCTAAGCATGACCTGCTGGGGCCTAAGCTGGACATCATCGAAAGTAATCGCCGCCTATGGTTCCCCTTTGACGCTATCTTTGATTCGGTTTACCCTCACGTTTTTATCTATGATCGTCATTCTTGCTGTACTCAGACAGCCATTTACCATAAACAAAAAAGGCATAAAGGATCTGATCGGCGCATCGATTACCATTTCACTGTACACCGTCGTGTTTTTTAAAGGCATCACTACCGGCAAGGCTGGAGCAGGTGGGGTGCTGGTTACGGTATTGAATCCCATCATTTCCTACGGCATCATGCTCATCATGGAGCGCCGCCGCCCGACGCGGAATGAAACGATCGGATTAAGCCTCGGACTACTTGCCGGCATTGTACTGCTGAAACTTCCCATGGAAGCAAGCACGATCTTCAGCGCAGGGAACATTTACTTTTTGGTAGCTTCATTTTGTTGGGCAGTACTGAGTGTTTTTACCTCAAAAGCTTCACGGTATGGATCAACCATTACGTTCAGCACCTGGATGTATGGTATCTGCATTGTTTTGTTGTTCATCCTCACGGGCGTGAAAGGTCCAGTGGCTACACTCTCTACTGCAGATGGAATATTCTGGTTCAATTTATTTGTTACCGCCGTCCTTGCTACCGCGCTGTCCACTACATTTTACTTTATTGCCACCTCCCGTCTGGGGGCGAGTCAGGCCAGCAGTTATATTTTCCTCGTTCCGTTTTCAGCGGCATTGGGAGCGTGGATTTTTCTCAAGGAAGTTCCGCAGTGGCATACCATAGCGGGAGGGTTGCTCGGTATCGCGGCTGTTTATATTTTGAATAGTAAAAGACGTTATTAGTGTTGTAACGACTTAATATCATTCCTGACCGTTTGGTTTACTCCTTTAGGACTTTTCTTACTCTTACAGATGAACCGAATTTTACATGGAGTGTGTACACACCTGTGGGTAGCTGGTCTGTGTTTACCGTATAGATCCCATCTTCGGAAGCTCCGGATGTCTGATCGATTAATTGCATTCCTTTCATATCCGTCATCGTAATTCTTACGTCAAGGTTATTTGGATTTGCGAGCATTATCTTTAGCGTTGACTCGAACGGGTTGGGGAAAGTAGAAAACTCCTCGTCATTGTGATGTGGCCCTTGGGTGATCGTCAGAAAATCTATTTCATCAGACGTGGAACAACCATCAATCAGAACTTCTACCTTATACATGCCTGGTCCTTTTGGTTTATAAGTTTGATCAACGGCTCCTGGAATAAGCACACCATTGAGATACCATTGGTTTCCAGTTTCATAACTAGAAACTAAGTCCGGTGGTTGTCTGGTAATGACGACATCATCGTATAATACTACTATGGCCTTCACTTGAGCGCGCGGTCCCTCACATCCCAGTGAATTAACTGACGACACATAATAAGTTTTCGTTTTGGACAATGACAGAGTAGTAAATGTCCAGGAATGTTCCGCGGGAATAGGGTCTACATCCGCCTCGTCCTCATACCAGTTGTAAATTTTGCTTGGCGAGCCCGTTGCAACCAATGTAACGACTCCTTCTTGACATCGTTTCGTGTCTTCAACGACCGGAAGTCCGGGTATTGCATCAACAAGGAAAGTAACTGTTTGCTCGTAAGTTGAAGTGCTGCAATAGGCATTCACTGACTTGATCGTGAAAGTGTTTTGACCTGCGATCAATTTTTCCGCGGGGATGGTCAATGTTAGGTCGACATCGTTGCCCGTTGCAGAAGTCACTTCTGTTCCATCCTCCAGCATGACGTAATATTTGACAGCAGACGAACTACCCGCGATTATAAGCTGTGCATCATTTCCCGCACAAATATCCGTGGCGCTTGCAGTAAATTCGGTATTAATCGAAGCGGCTGAGAAATTAACGGTAAACCGATTGTTTCCCAAGCTATTGGCATCTGACGTCACAGTGAATTCATAAGAAGGTGTATTGCGAACATCAACTTCTGTTTTTGTAAAGTTATCTTTTAGAATTATAGAGACGGCTTCAGGGAAAGATTCATACTGAGAGAAGTCCAGTTTATATGTTCCGGCGGGCACATTCCAAAAAGAAAGTTTTATCGTATGATTACAATCAAACGAAGGCATAGAATTGATCGCAAGGAATTCATTAGCTTCTGTAATAGAGCAGAGGTTCAGCCCACCATTAATCATTTTATAGGCATCTGAATGGCCGTCAAATTTTGAAGTAGAACTCTCTTTAAAACGCAGGACGGTCTCATCCCTGGACTGACCTTTTACAAGCGTAATCCGCAATACATCTTTAGGACCTGCCTTACGAAAAAAAGTAGTTTGCGTTCCTGCAGCCTTAGCGCTCTCATTGATTATTAAACTGTGCGAGCCGACGGTGTTGTCAAAGACCCAAAAAGCCTGGCCACTGGCGATAAATCTACTACCACCATTTATGCTATCTCCATCAACATAATAGGCGTATTGGATTAATTCGTTGCCAGCACCGTTATCTGTTGTATATATTGCACCATCGAGTGATGCTGGCTTTTGCCATCCGGAAGCGGCATTCCAGTTTATGGTTGCAGCGAAAGGATTGCCAACGAGATTCCATCCATCCTCGTTTGTTGTGCCAGATTTCGATACTGTTATTGGAATAGTACCGGAGTTTATCGGGCCGGATATATCCCAACGGGTATTTGTGCCGGCGATACTACTCCCTCTCACTAAAAACACATAGCCAACCCCTGGTGTTAAGGTCTCGGCATTGGTATTGACGGGAAAATCCACATAGCCCCTATCGCGATTACCTTGAACCGGTTCGGAATATCTATACATTGACTGTCCACTTCCGTTAGAGCCCGTAAAACTACCCCTAACCTGAATTTCACCCTGAATATCCGCGACACTTCCGTTTTGTACTGGCGATGAGATGTAACGAAAAATATTCGGATTAGCGATAGGCTCTTTGCTCATATAGCGTTGTACCGTGACTTTTCCTTGTACCTGACCGCCGGCGACGTTCATTGGAGCGACGCTTGCATCAACGGTTGGGCTATCTCCAGTTGACAACAGTGTAAACACTCTATTATCGCCTACTCCATCGGCATCAAATGTGGATTCAGTGTTGGTTGTTACATTCAGGACCCCTCTAAGATCTGCACCGGCAGTATTCTCCAATCGTACGTCCGGGGCTGCAGTGCTAACTCCCCCATTAATCGTAAGATTATTGAATGTAACTTTTACGGACCCTTTGATCTCTTTTATATTCGTGGTTGCCGCGAAGGCTACTGTGGCGTTGTTGTGATTAAATACACCGTTGTTAGTGAAATCACCAGCAAGGGTTAATGTTATCGCAGCTGTCGCTGTAAGTCCGGAAGGAGAAGTATTATTATTGATGAGATGAACTGTAGCGGTAGATGGAAAGCCATTTCCTATAAACTGAGCCGCGTTGCTGTTAAATTCTATAGTTGATGGAGAGCCAAATGTGCGCGTGCCCGTGTTTTGAAGATTACCTCCTACGGCCGGAGCAAGTTGTAACGCGCCGTTGGCATGGGTTGAACCTACACGCAGTGTCGCATTGGCGGACAATGTAAAATTGCCCGTGCCCATGATTGCACTGGTCCCTACATCAAGAATATTGGCTGAAGCGACTGTGAAGTGAATCTTGCCTGACATCGTGCCTGGATTTGAAAATGTATGAATGCCTCCACCGATAAAGTTTACTTGTCCGAAGTTGGCTGCATTTGTGGATGCGTTACTAACAGTTCCGGCAGTAAACAAAAAGTTCGTCTTTAAATTTACTGTTGCACTGCCTGCTGAAACACCTGATCCAAATGAAAGCAAACCGCCTGCGCCACTCACAGTAATCGAGCCGTCAATATCGATAATCGGGCTACCCGAAGTATTGAATGATGAACCTGTGGCATTTGTGGAAGTTATATTCAAGTCATTTGGTATGGTCAGCGTAGGTGATCCTGTCGTGTTTACAATGAGTCTTGAAGTGCCAGCAACATTAATACTACCCGTACCGGAGTCTCCAATTATTATCGTCGATGTTCCAATTGTGTTAAGGGCCAAAATACTGGCACCTGACAGGTTGATATTTCCTCCAATAGTTATGGTGGGTGATGTAGCAACTCCATTTAATGTTATTTGCCCCGAGCCGGAATTGGTAACAGAAAGATTTCCATTAATAGAATTGAGAAAGCCATTCATGTCTACTGAGGTCCCGGCACCCAAAGCGCAATTAAAAATTACATTGCTGAAAGTCTGGCCCCAATTTCCCCCTGCTGTTGCTGTCATTGAACCATTATAACCATTAACGGAAATGGTTGAACCACTGTCCCAAGTGGCTAATGGTACGATACCTTCGGTCTGTCTGGATTCGTGATTATAAGTAGACCCAGCGTAAAAATGGGTATTTGTGGGCGAGTGACCTTCACTGTCGGCTTTGTTGTCAATTGTTAACGTACCAAAAACGTCAAGCTTCCCGGAGCTGCCTATAGCTTGGTTGTATGAATTCCTTGTATTGGCTTCAATCGTCAAACTTCCTGTGTTACTAACGATCAATGTCCCATCAATAGTTAGTTGATCCAAAGCAACGGTTGTGTTAATAGTAACTACATTGCCCGCCGAGATTGTGACTGCACTATTCTTAAATGGGAGCTTGGTGGCGGGTGGCCACGATCCGGTTTTTACATCATACGTTTGCCATATGCTAAGATCGGTCCAAACACCACTATTTTGGGTGCGATAGTCACGCCTTGCGGGTGTTGTGCGAAATATAGGATCAGAGGCCGAAGCCGAAGTAAGATAAACTTTTTTATCTGTTGTCGAAGGCGAAGCATTGGTACCGTTGTATTCATAAAATCTGAAATAGTACGTTGTTGCATCATTTAATCCTGTAACGGTTACGGTAGTGCCAGTGCCGTCATACACTACGTAGTTGCCTGTTCCTATTTCGGTTCCTGAGCCATACAATGCATTGGCAGTAAATGAAACACCGTCCACGGGATTTGAGTCGACTGCAGCTCCTTCATGAATTACAACAATACGCCGTGCGCCGTTGCCATTTACCCAATTGATTTGTAAGGAGCTTGCCGAGTCTGCGGGGAATGGAGTTGCGGCCAAGGTTGTTTGCAGGGAAGGCCTGGTCGTTTGATTGTTAGGATTATTTGTCGTGCTTGTAAAATTATAGGTGTTGGTCGAGCCGCCCGTTGTATAATCATAAATCTTAAAATAATAATTAACATTAGTCGTGAGTCCTGTTACCGTTACAGTATTCGAGTTTCCTTTATACACCACATAGTTTCCGGTTCCAATTTGCGTACCGGAACCAAACGTCGCGTTTGCAGTGTAGACGGTGGTACCAGTGACTGGATCAGCATTCACAGGAGACCCGGCATGAGCCACCACTAATCTATTGGTTCCAGTACCAGACGTCCAACTTAATTGCATGGTGGTTGCTGTGATGGAAGGAAAAGTGATGTTACTGGAGTTTGCAGGTGTTGGATTAGTCGTTTGACTGCCGGTTGTTCCGGGGGTAAGGTACACAGTCTTGTCTGTAGCACCGGTTGAAGATCCAGCATAACCGTATATATCAAAACTATAACTCGTTGCTGGGTTAAGATTTGTGACTGTTACTGAGTTACCAGATCCATTATACACAACCCGTCCAGCAGCACCTATCAAGGACCCGGAACCGTAAGCAGCATTTGCTGTGTATACAGATCCATCTGCCGGATTTGTCGCTGTACCACCCGGGCGGGCAACAACGATCCGGTTAGCACCATCGCCACTTGTCCAGTTTACCGTCACACTGTTATGACTTACATTTGTGAAATTGATACCTGAAGCCGGAGTACTGGGCCGCGTGCTTTGATTATTGGGATTTTGCGTGGCAGTCACTGTGTAATAATTAGCACTTGTACCCGTACCGTTGTATTCATACACTCTGAAATAATAATTGGTGGAAGGTAAAAGTCCGGTGATTGTTATCGGGCCAGGTGTATTATTGTTATACACCACATAGTTTCCTGTAGCGGCTGATGTTTCACTCCCCGAACCAAAAACGACACTTGCTGTGTAGTCAGTCCCATCAACAGGGTCATGATTGACGGCAGCACCTGCACGGCCAACGATAATTCGTCGTGCACCGTTTCCATTTGTCCAAGTAAGCGTCAAGCTTGTAGGCAAAATAGACGCAGTAGGGGTGAATACAATGTTCGAAGCCTGCGTTGTAGGTTGAGCCACGACAACTATAAGTACAGAGGGGTCTGACGTTACAGGAGGAGTACAGGTGGAATTGGTCACTTCCACAGTGTAGGTTGCCGCATCACTTGCACTCACGCTTGGAATGTTATAAGTAGACGATGTTGCTCCGGCGATAGGATTTCCATCCTTCTTCCATTGATAGGTAGTGCCCGAAGCTGGCGCTACTACTGAAAAAGAAGCTGCTGAACCAGCCACCACCGTTTGAGAAGCTACGGGTTGAGTTATGATTGATAACGTAACGGTGACAGCTCCGGATACTGAACTTTTTTGAGTGCAGCCATTGGAATTTGTAACGACGCAATAATAGTACAAGGTACCTGCTGAACTTGATGAAGGTGTAAAATTGTCAGTCGTAGACGAAGATGAGTTTGTCTGAACCAATGCGCCGCCGCTGTTCGTGGCCGTAGTGTTGCTGTACCATTCGTACTGAGTGATGCTTCCACTGCTTGCCGAAGCGGAAACACTTAAAGATGGTGCAGGATCATTTACAGCGCAGATTAAGGGTATGGACGATGCCGGCTGAGCCGTAATCGTTGGACTGGAATTAACGGTGATTGCTCCGGAAACATTGCTGGTTTGATTGCCACAAGGTGCATATACTATGCTATAATAGTATACAGTGCCGGGTGTTGTAGTAGAGGGTGTGTAGCTATTTGTAATGGCAGACGGTATTAACGTACCGCCGGAATTTGACGGACTGCCATTACTGTACCATTCATAGGAACTGGCCGTTACGTTGGTGGAGATAAACAACGCAGTGGCAGCGTCATTCTGGCAATAATTTTGAGAAGAAGTGGATGGATGCGCTATGATATTGGTTAAGGCATTCACAGTTATTGTTGAACTACCCGTTGTTGAAGCAGTTGTCGTGCAACCTGCGTCTGTAAAAGAAGAAATGGTGTAGGTCGTGGTGACTGATGGCGTCACAAGTTTATTCCATGTACCGCTGCCGGTACCAGTGACAGTTTCTCCGGTGCTTAATGTTATCGTCCAGCTTCCGTATGCTGTTACGTTGCCTGACAAAGTTGTGCTGCCTCCCAAGCAAACTGAAGTACTCGCACTGGTAATAGAAACTAGAGATCCAACTGTAAAGGCATTGCTAAGCGTGGACGTTACTGTGCCCGGAGGTTCAGCCAAGGTTCTAACTTGAATACTATAATTCGAGCCAGATACAGTTGCTGGGGGAATCGTTACCGTACGGGAAATTGTTAGAAAAGCTCCCGTACTATTACCGGGCTGCGTAGTTGAAGTAAAGGAGGTTATCTGGGTAGAATTTAAAAATACATAATAAACGGTAGTTGTCTGAAATCTATTACCATTGGTACCATTAGTTACTAAAAAAGATAAATCCACTGTGGAACCTGCGCACGCCTGGGTTACGGGAATACTTGCCTTAGTTACGCTTACATTAGTTATTGTCTGTCCCCACGCCTGCCCAACCGATAACATTAATATCAGTCCGAGTAGCAAAGCAAATGGCTTGCTCAGCAAAAAGTGGAAAGAATTCTTAAAAAAATTCGATAAAAAAGGTTTCATACCGTTGTTATTTTCTACTTACCCTGCCTTAACCTCTTAAACTTCAATAGACTGTTGTGTTGCCACACGGCCGGCTCAATGTATTAAAATTGCCCTTGAATCAATGTAGAGAGACTGCCCCAATTAGGCAGCCTCTCTAAAATTTTGATGATGTTTTTAATATTATTCCTTTAACAATTTCACGGTTTTTCCGGCGCGACCTACTGCCACCTTAAGGATGTATAAGCCGGATGGCAACTGTTCAGTATCAACTGTATACACACTGTCCGTAGTTAATGCCGGCTGTTTCATTACCATCGTTCTGCCGGTATTATCCATCATATGAATGCTAACCACCTCATTTTTCGGATTGGCAACCTTGACAGACAAAGTAGACCGCATCGGGTTAGGATACGCTTCGATGGATATGGTCTCATCCAATTGGACAGGAGTTGACTCGAACGCTGCTTCAGTTGCTTCACGTGCCGAACTGTTCTTGCCGTTTGGAGTATGAATCACAATTGATCCGCCGCCTAATGCAGTAGTGGGCACGCCATTGTCATCCAGGCCAGCGTTGTTATCATATACAATAGCGCTGCTACTAATTTCCCAGATTTTTATACGGAACTTGTCGATACCTCCGCCTCCAGTGCCGCCATCCAATGCTGATACCATAAATCCGTAGTTACCTGCACCATTGATCTTACCGGTACCTTTATAGATTGCCTTCGTACTTGTTACTACAAGTGATCCCAGATCGTAAGACGAGCTCGCGAAATTCAGGTTTCCTGCCTGGAACTGGAACTCCGTGTTGCCCGTAGGCGTGTTTGAACCTTTTAGATACTTCGAAACAAATCCAAAGTTTGCCTTTCCGCTCACTTGCATGTAAGGCAGGGTAGTAATAGGGGAGATAAACCATCCACCACCTGTCACAAAGCCGGCAGTAGGATCGTAAACCGGAAGATACGCAATGGAGTTAGAACAGTCTGCACCGGCAACCACTTCGATCTTATATACTTCAACAGGTAGTACACCAATGTCAAATGAAGCAACTCCCGAGGTATTTGTTTGGCTGGTGCCTTTCACCACTCCGTCAACTTTGAATGTTACATACACGCCCGCAACGGTCGGGGTAATGGTAGCGTTGACTATTGTGGATGTACTCTTTACTGGCTGAGGATTACTATTTGCAGAGGCGTCTATCGTTACCGGAAGTATAGTTAACGATCCAGCAACATAACCAATTGTGTAATTACCAAGACCCGTCCCCACAGCCGCACTAGGTGTAATACTGTATGGTGAACCTGAAGCCAGGGCATTCCATGGAGCGCCCGCACTTGTAAGCGTAACGCTGGTTACCGCATCTGTGAACTGTAAGCCAAGTACAGAAAACTCTGTTCCAGCAAAAATCACATTTTGACCGCAATACTTGTTCCTGTTGTTAGCTGTTATTGTCAACGAAGCTGGAGTGATCGTCAAGTTCGCGCCTACATAAGTGATAGTATAATTGCTGTTCGCCACGCTTCCTTGATTGATCGCATAACTTCCTATGTTCTCGCCGGCAACCCTGGTCAATGAACCAGTGAAACTGATGAGTAATCCGTTAGGAAGTGCTGAACCTACTGCCGGACTAGACACAAATGTCAACGCAGGATCTCCATTACCATAAGTTTTCGTCTTCGCATCTGCTGTGACGGTCACACCCAATGGATTGATCGTTAAATTCGCGCCGGTATATGCAATAGTGTAATTGCTGTTGGCGACAGTACCTGGGGTGATCGCATAACTTCCCACATTCTCACCGGCAAGCCTGGTCAATGAACCAGAGAAACTGATGGTTGCTCCGTTGGCCAGTGCTGAACCTACTGCCGGATTGGACACAAAAGTCAATGCTGGATCTAAATCGCCGTACGTTTTCGCCTTCGCGTCTGCTGTTACGGTTACATTCAGTGGATTGATCGTTAAGTTCGCTCCAGTATAAGCTATAGTGTAATTGCTGTTCGCCACACTACCTTGATTGATCGCATAACTTCCCACATTCTCGCCGGCAACTCTGGTCAATGAACCTGCGAAGCTGATGGTTTCTCCGTTAGCAAGTGCTGAACCTACCGCGGGGCTGGACACA
>Ga0193738_1001197_pt1 | contig 10730 bp, 6 predicted proteins | sample L2a1metaG_FD_144927 | JGI IMG/M metagenome (GOLD analysis project Ga0193738, IMG submission 144927) | Soil microbial communities from a riparian zone of the East river system, Colorado, United States - L2a1 | ecosystem: Environmental > Terrestrial > Soil > Riparian zone | place: USA: East River...
GTCCTCCGCTCCCATCAGGATCGGGATGCTGAACCGGCCCTCGAGGTCGCTGGTCAGCAGTCCGACGGTCCCCGTCCGCCCGGCCAGCAGCCCGCGGGCCAGCGTGTTCGGCGAGAAGGACAGCTGCTCCGCCGCTTCGAGCACCCGGTGCCTGGTCTCAGTGCGGACGTGGTCACGCCCGTTGAGCGCCTTGGACGCTGTCGCGACCGACACACCTGCGAGCCGCGCCACGTCGGCCAGCGTGGTCGGCCGTGCCCGCGGGGAGGACTCGACAGAACGCTTGACCATGGGCCCCCGTTCGCGTCATCGCCAGGGCATGCATCGCGTTGTGACTCTACACGAACGCTGAAACGTATCCCCCGAAACCCTTTCGGATCGATCCAGGCGACCGGACGCCCAGGTCAACCGCCTGGTGGTGCCTGGGTCTTGACGGAACAATGACTCCACTCCTAGGTTGGCAGAAAACCTTTTCGGAGTCTTCGCCAATGGCTCAGACGAGTCCGATCGACGGCGCGCACCGGCATGCGGACGTGCGCCGCGGCAAGGTTGATCTGCCCCTGCTAGCGCTAACAGCCCACAACGACGTGAGGAGAGCAGCGTGAAACCCAGACTCCGACCGCGGGCGCGCGTGGCCCGTGGTACATCCTTGGCCGCCGCCGGCATGGCGTTGGTCCTCATGGTCGCCGCATGCGGCGACGACGACGACGAGCCCGCTGCCGAGCCAACTGACGGCGGATCGGAAGCTCTGGCCGAAGGCATCGACGACGGGACGACGATCACCATGTGGACGCGGGCCGCAACCGAGACCCAGTCCCAGCTGCTCGTCGACGCGTACAACGAGTCGCACGAGAACCAGGTCGATCTCACCGTGATCCCGACCGACGACTACCTGGGTCGAGTCGGCACCGCCGCGGGAGCGGGCGAGCTGCCCGACGTGCTGAGCCTGGACGTGGTCTTCGTGCCGCAGTTCACCACGGTCGGTGCATTCCTCGACATCACCGACCGTATTGCCGCACTGCCGTTCGCCGACGACATCGCACCCTCGCACATCGAGGTGGGCACGTTGGACGGCCGGGAGTACGTCGTCCCGCACACCATGGACCTGTCGGTGTTGTTCTACAACAAGAACCTGTACGAGCAGGCCGGCCTCGATCCCGAGCAGCCGCCCACCACTCTGGAGGAGTTCGCCGAGCACGCCCGGGCGATCGACGCCCTCGGTGGTGACATCAACGGCACGTTCTTCGGCGGCAACTGCGGCGGCTGCCTGGTCTTCACCTGGTGGCCCAGCATCTGGGCGGACGGGCACGAGGTGATGAACGAGGACGGCACCGAGTCGCTACTCGCCGAGCCCGAGGCGGCCGCTGTCTATGACATCTGGAAGGGCCTGTTCGAGGACGACATCACTGCTGCGGGAACGCAGGACGAGGCCGGCCCGACCTGGGTCGGAATCTTCCCCGAGGGCAACATCGGAATCATGCCGATGCCGTCCACCCAGCTCGGCCTCATGCCGGACACCTTCGAGACCGGCGTGGCGCCCATCCGGGGGATCGACGGCGGCGAGTCGACGTTCGTCGGCGGCGACAGCATCGGAATCTCGGCCAACAGCGAGATCGCGGACCAGGCGTGGAGCTTCATCGCCTGGACCCTGTCCGAGGAAGCGCAGGTCGACGTCCTCGCCGCGAACAACGACGTCGTTGCGCGCACCGACCTGGCCTCGAACGAGTTCTCCGAGCAGGACGAGCGACTGGTGACGATCAACGAGGTGGCCGGCCAGGGCCGCACGCCATACGCCCTCAACTTCGGGCAGACGTTCAACGACCCGCAGGGGCCGTGGCTGCCGCTGATCCGCAACTACGTGTTCGGCGACGGGAGCACCTTGGACCAGGACAACGAAGCGGTTACCGCGTCGCTACAGCAGAGCTGAATCCGACTCGACGATCGAGCAACCATGAGCGGGGCGGTACACCGACGGACGCGGCGCCGCCTGCCGGCGGCGGCCGTACCCGCCGGCCCGCCCCGCTCCGCGGGTGAAACCGGTGGAGATTGGAGGACGCGTGGCCAATCCCGTGCTTGAACGCAGCGGCCCAGAGACCTCCGCGTCACCCCGTTCGAGCCGGCGACCATGGTGGCGGTCGCGGGCAGCCAAGGGCGCCCTCTACGCCTCGCCCGCGGCCCTGTTCGTGCTCGCGTTCTTCGTCATCCCCCTGCTGCTCGTGGGCCAGATGTCGGCGAGCGAGTGGCCGCTGCTGCGCGGCAACCAGGGATCGAACTTTCCGGACAACTACGCCGACATGACCGACGACCGGTTGTTCTGGCCGGCGGTCAGGTTCACGCTCAAGTACACGGTGATCGTCGTCATCGCCCTGCTTGCCCTGGCGATGTGCATGGCCCTGCTGGTCCAGGAGCGGCGGCGAGGTGTGGGCTTCTTCCGCACCGCGTACTTCCTGCCGGTCGCACTGGGCCTCGCCTCGGCGTCGCTGCTGTTCTGGGGCTTCTACAGCCCGTCGATCGGTCCGGTCGACCCGATCCTGCAGAACCTCGGCTTGATCGACGAACCGATCCGCTGGATCGGGACGCCAAACATGGCGCTGTTCTCCACCATCGTCATGATCGTCTGGAAGTTCGCCGGTTTCTTCATGCTGATCCTGCTGGTCGGCCTCCAGTCGATCCCGACCGACGTCTACGAGGCGGCCAGGATGGACGGCGCCAACCGCTGGCAGACGTTCTCCCGGGTCACGCTGCCGCTGTTGCGACCGTCCCTCGCGCTGTGCCTGATCATCTCGGTGACCGGCTCGCTGCTCGCGTTCGACCAGTTCTTCATCCTGACCAATGGCGGGCCGGACAACTCGACGACGACCGTCGTGATGATGATCTACCGCGAGGCGTTCCGGCTGTTCAATCTGGGCACGGCCGCGGCGCTGTCCATCGTCGTCCTGCTGGCGCTGCTGGTGATCAACGTCACCCAGTTCCGGCTGCTTCGCCGCGACGCCGGGGAGTAGCGATGACGGACCATTCCGTGATCGGCCGCACCTCGTACTACGTGGTGGCAGGCGCCCTGGCCATCATGTTCCTCGTCCCGCTGGTCTGGACCGTGGTGGCCTCGGTCTCGCCGCACGGCGCGACCGCCCAGCAGGTCGGGTACGGGCTCGGCAACTACCGCACCCTGGTGGACTACGACGCCGGGCTTCCCAGGTACCTGTGGAACAGCGCCTTCGTCTCGGTGCTGACCGTCGTGTTCACGCTCACGCTGTCAATCCTCGGCGGGTACGCCTTCGGCCGGTTTCGCTTTCCGGGCCGGGATGCGCTGTTCCTACTGATCATCGCGATCCTGATGGTGCCGTACGTGACCCTGCTGGTGCCGCTGTGGGTGCTGTTCGGCGAGGTCGGGCTGCGGAACTCCCTGGTCGGGCTGGCCCTGGTGCTGACCCTCTACCAACTGCCGTTCGCCATGTTCATGATGCGCATCTCCTTCGAGGCCGTGCCGCGCGAGCTCGAGGAATCCGCGCTGGTCGACGGCTGCGGCACGTTCGGCGTGCTGCGGCGCATCATGCTCCGATCGGTCTGGCCCGGGCTGATCACCGTCGGGCTGTTCGCCTTCCTCTACGCCTGGAACGACTTCATCGCGCCGCTGTTCATGATCAACGACAGCTCGCGCTACCCGCTTCCGCTCGCCATCGCGACCTTGCGGCAGCAGACCATGGGAGCGGTCGACTTCGGTGCGACACAGGCGGGCGTCGTCGTCATGGCGATCCCGTGCCTGATCCTCTTCCTGTTACTCCAGCGCCACTACGTCCGTGGATTCATGTCGGGAGCGCTGAAGGGATGAGTTTGCCGGTAGCGCCACGTGCTGGTCGACTGCGACCCCTCGGGCTCGACGAGGTCCGCATCACCGGAGGGTTCTGGGGCGATCGCCAACGACTCAATGCGTCGGCGACTCTCGATCATTGCCTGAGCAGGGTGGATCGGATGGGCTGGCTGGCGAACTTCCAGCTGGCCGCCGACGGCGGGCCGCTCAGCGCCCGGCGCGGACGCGAGTTCTCGGATTCGGAGGTCTACAAGCTCACCGAGGCGATCGCCTGGGAGTCGGCCCGCGGCGACCGGTCGGCCCCCGACACGGACGACCTCGTCGCGCTCATCGGCCGGGCTCAGGATCCGGACGGCTACCTGAACACGGCATTCGGGCGGGCCGGCCAGCCCGCCCGGTACAGCGACCTGGAGTGGGGGCACGAACTCTACTGTCACGGTCATCTGATCCAAGCCGCAGTGGCACAGGCCCGGGTCGGCGACGGGCCGCTTCTCGAGATCGCGACCAGGGCCGCGGACCACGTATGCGAAACCTTCGGCCCTGGTGGAAACGACGGCATCTGCGGGCATCCCGGCATAGAGATGGCCCTCGTCGAGCTCGCCCGGCTCACCGGCCAGGAGCGCTACCTCGACCAGGCGGCCCGGTTCGTCAGCCGCCGAGGGCACGGGCGGCTGGCGGACATCGACTTCGGGCGCGCCTATTACCAGGACGACATCCCCGTCCGGGAGGCGTCGATCCTGCGGGGTCATGCGGTGCGCGCTCTCTACCTCGCCGCCGGCGCCGTGGACGTCGCGGTGGAGACCGGTGACGACGCGCTGCTCGAGGCCGTCGTCAGCCAGTGGGACGCCACCGTCGCCCGGCGCACGTACCTGACCGGCGGCATGGGGGCGCGGTATTCGGGCGAGTCGTTCGGCGAGGACTTCGCGCTGCCGCCGGACCGCGCCTACTCCGAGACCTGCGCGGCTGTGGCGTCGGTCATGCTCAGTTGGCGACTGCTGCTCGCGACCGGCGATCCGCGGTACGCCGACCTGGCCGAACGGACGCTGTTCAACGTGGTCGCAACGTCTCCCGCCAGCGATGGACGGTCGTTCTTCTACGTGAACACCCTGCACCAGCGCCGTCGCGGCACGCCGTGGGATCCCGACGCGGTCAGCCCCCGACCGTGGAGCAATCTGCGGGCACCGTGGTTCGACGTGTCGTGCTGCCCCATGAACGTCGCACGGCTGCTGGCCAGCCTCGCGGCGTACGTGGCAACCGCCGACGGCAACGCGATACAACTCCACCAGTACACGGACGCGGACATCAGGACGACTCTCGATGCCGGCGATGTCGAGCTCCGCGTGCGCACGGAGTATCCGGACGACGGGGCCGTGACGGTCGAGGTGACCGAGGCGCCGTCGAAACCGGTGACACTCTCGCTCCGGGTGCCGCCGTGGGCCAATTCCCGGGCGCAGCTGACCGAGCCGGGCGGAGGTCCGGCGCGGATCGCTGACGCGAGAGTGATGCAGGTCCGCCGCGCCTTCGGCGTCGGGGACGTCATCCGGCTCGATCTGCCGGTGGAACCGCGCTGGACGAGCGCCGACCCGCGCATCGACGCCGTTCGCGGCATGATCGCGGTCGAGCGCGGCCCGGTCGTGCTCTGTGTCGAATCGGTGGACCTGCCCGCAGAGGTCGACGTCGATGCCGTGCGGGTCGATCCACGGAAGCTGCCGGTCGACGACGGCGGACGCGTCGTCGTGACCGGCTCGCTGGTCGAACCGGTCGGTGCCGGCTGGCCCTACCGGGACGCGGGCACGGCACCGTCCGGTATGCGCCGGGACGCGGAGATTCCGATGCTGCCGTATCACTCGTGGGCGAACCGTGGCCCCGCCACGATGCGCGTCTGGCTGCCCACCACCGAGCTGCCGTAGCGGAGACGGCCGAAGGGAGGATGCAGCGCTGGATTCCGATATCACCTGGGCTTGTGATTGTGAACGCTAACAAGACACCGGAGGCATCACGTGAGACGACATCCCAGATCCGTCCGACGCGGGCTTGCCGCTCTTCTGGCGGCCGGCCTGGTGCTGCCGGCGACGGCCGGCCAGGCGTCGGCGACGAACCACATACCACCCGAGGTCGACCCCGGCACGCCCGCGTACGGCGGCCTCGACGATCCCGTTCCCGACGAGCCGGTCGCCCTCGACCCGTCCGCCAGCATGCTGGAGGACATCTACGACGCGGACGTGGCCGCCGGCGGCGATTCGTACTGGATCGACCGCATCTTGGAGCGGCCCGCCGGCGGCAGCGGAGGGAACAATCTCTACACCCGTGGTCGCGCGTTGTTCATGTACACCCACTCCGCCGGGGCGCTCGGCTTCGGCGGTGGATGGGCCTACCGGGAGCGCCCGACCGGCTCGAGCCAGAACATGTACATGGTCAGCGTCTCCGGCGCCTCCTTCACCGAGTCCACCGGCGACCGGGCGCAGTACCCCAGCCACTGGACCAGCGTGCACAACGCCACCGGCCTGACTGCGGAGCAGACGAAGTTCATCACGCACAACAACGTGGCCGTAACCCTGCTGACGTTGACCAACACCGGTGGCTCGACGACCGGCCGGACCGTCACGGCGACCTCTCCCCCGACCAGCGAGACGACCGCCGACGGAACCGAGCGAACCGGCGAGGTCACGGCCCGCTATCAGGTCACGACGGTGACACCACGCTTCAGCGGCGACGGTTTCGAGGTCGACGGCGACGATCTGGTCCGGAACGTCGAGCTGGCGCCGGGGGCGTCGATCACCCTCAAGTTCCAGTTCGGCGCGACCACAGAGGAACTGCCGGAGTCCAACCAGGAGTACGAGCGCTACCGCGACTACACCGCCGACGAGGCCTTGAGCACCCACCTCGAGGAGTACAACCGCTGGTGGGTCGACAACGTCCCGTACATCGACGTCCCGGACGAGAACGTCATGAAGATGTCCTACTACCGGACGTTCCTCAACCGCTTCAACTACGTCGACGCGAACGTCCCGGGCAACGACTACCAGTTCCCCGTGTCCCTGGAAGGGGTTCTGGGCTACAACAACGCGATCCAGTTGACCCAGCCCATGCACATGCAGGACCTGAAGTACTTCAGGGACCCCATCTATACGTACGGGAACCTGCTGTCGTCCGGCGAGATGTCGAGGTGCGCCGCGTTCACCGACAATCCGGGCTCGCACAGCTGGGGCAACACCTACGAGCAGTACATCGCGCGCGAGGGCTGGAACTCGTACAAAGTCCACGGCGGCGACGACGCTCTCGTTCGGAACTACGCCCACTACGCCGAGTGCGACATCAAGGGGCAGATCGACAAGTACGACACGAACGGTGACCTCCTCATCGAGTACCCCCACGGCTTCCTGACCGGCAACGACGCCGACTCGATCTCCTTCCGCTGGGCACACCCGAACGCGGGCAACCCGGCGAACCGTCAGGACCGTGCGGAGTCCGCGTTCTGGTACGCGGGCGCTCGGGCCGCCGCGGAGGCGTACGGACTGCTCGGCGAGGACGACAAGGCAGCCGAGATGACCGAGATCGCCGACACCATGCAGGACGGGATCTTGAGCATGTGGGACGACGCGCCGGTCGTGCCGGAAGGCGACGAGCGCCCGGGCCACGTGTTCAAGCACCGGCTGGTGAGCAATGGCGAGCTCATCCCGTGGAAGGACCAGCAGAACTTCGCGCCGTTCATCGAGCGGGTCGCGCCGACCGACGACCCGAAGTACCGGGAGGCGCTGCGTTACTACGCCGACGCCGACGAGTTCCCGATCATGCCGTTCTACACCGCCAACCAGGCCGACAACGCCGAGGCGGCGGCCATCGGACGGGGCGGTTCGAACAACTTCTCGAACATCAACTCGACGCTTCAGGCACAGGTCTTCTCCGCGGCCCTCCGCGACTACCCGTCGCAGTACGTGACGCCGGGGATGTACCGAGCACTGCTCGAGTGGCTGACCTGGGTGCAGTACGTGGGCGGTAACAACACGCTGCCGAACAACAACGAGTTCTTCTTCAACTGGAACCCGACCACGCAGACCTTCGGCCGGTCCGGGATCCATCACAACATCCTGGGTGCCTACAACTTCATGATCATCGACGACATCGCCGGAGTCCGCCCGCGTCTCGACGACGTGCTGGAGCTGTGGCCGATCGACGTGGGCTGGGACTACTTCACGGTCAACAACCTCAGTTATCACGGCAAGGACCTGACCGTGGTCTGGGACCGCCCGGGCGTCGACCACTACGGCGGCGCGGTACCGGACGGCTTCTCCGCATACCTCGACGGGCAGCGGCTGTTCACGCTGGACAACCTCGCGCACGTGACCTTCGACGGCGAGACCGCCGAGGTGACCGTGCTCGACGACAGCGGCGCGGAGGTCGTCTTCGGCGTCACTAGCGAGCCGCCCACCAACCGGAACCAGTGCTCGGGCGACGGGTGGCGGACCTTCTACAACCCGTCGTTCCGGAGCGTGGGCGTCTGCCGGGCGTGGGTTCAGAGCGGCGGCAACGTCGAGGGTGTCACCGGGCCGCTGCTCTCCGCAGACGACATCAGCCTGCGACGGAACGATCGCATGGTCGACATGCTCCAGAAGGCCGGCCGCGACATCACTCGCGAGACCGGTGATGCGGAGAACCTGGCTGAGGGGCGTCCGGTCGTGGCCTCGTTCACGACGACGACGCCGGCAGCGCGCGCGACGGCACCTGAGTTCGCGGTAGACGGGTTCACTGTGAGCGGGTTGCCCGCGATGGCGGGCGGCAACAACTTCAGCCGCCCCGGCTACGTGTCGCCGAACACGATCTGGGGCACCGAAGGCTCGCCCAACAGTGAGGACTGGCTGGAGGTCGATCTGGGGTCGCCGCAGGAGATCGACAACATCAAGCTCTACTTCTACAGCGACAAGGACTACGACCCGCAACAGAACTCCGACGGCGACACCTACCGGGAACCGCTGATCTACCGGCTGCAGTACCACGACGGGTCGGACTGGGTGACCATCTGGGGCCACCGCAGTCCTGAGCGTCCGCTGCCGAACTTCAACGAGGTCGCGTTCCCACGCGTGACCACCGACCGGGTGCGTCTGATGGTGACCCCGCAAGGCGACTACGGCGTCGGGTTGAAGGAGATCCAGATCTTCAACACCGGCATCGACGTCGAGCCGCTCACTGCGCCGCAGGTCCTGGCGTCTGCGACGCCGCTCTCCGGGTTCGCGCCGCTCACGGTGCAGTTCACCGCCGTCGCGGAGCACCCCGAGGGGGACGACATGACCCTCGAGTGGGACTTCGGTGACGGGAACAGCTCCGACGAGCTGAGCCCTGAGCACACCTACACGGAACCGGGGTCGTACACCGCGACCTTCACTGCGACCGACAGTGACGGCGAGACCGGTACCGCGTCGGTGGACATCGAGGCGGTCGAGTTCGACGGGAACCTCGCCCAACTCGCCACGGCGACGTGCTCGGTCACATCTCCTTGGGAGAACTGTCAGGGCATCAACACCGGCGTGGATCCAACGACCAGCAACCCGGGGATCGGCGTCGGCTGGGGCACCTGGCCCAACGGCGGCACCCAGTGGATGCAGCTGACTTGGGACGAACCCATCGAAACCGCCAGCTCGGACGTCTACTGGTACCAGGACTCCCCGGACGGCAGCAACAGCGGCGTGAAGCGCCCTGCCACGTGGGTCATCCAGTACTGGGACGACGCCGCCCAGGCCTGGGTCGACGTCGGCAACCCGAGCGGGTACGGCACCGAACTCAACCAGTACAACTCGACGACGTTCGATGCCGTGACCACGACGGCGCTCCGCGCCACGGTCGAGACGAGGAGCGACGCTGACGCCGTCGGCGCGTTGCAGTGGAAGGTCTGGGAGATCGAGGACTAGCCCACTCCAGCGGCTCGTCGAGAGTTCGGCTGGGGCCACGAGAGTGCCTCGCGGCCCCAGCCGGCCAGGACCGACGGCGAGTACCCCCTGGCCTCTCCCGACGTGCGAACAAAGAAGAATGGAGCACGTGCCATGAAGCCGTTGCCGAGCGGGCCACTCGGCCGGACCGGCATGGCCATCAGCCGGGTCGGCATCGGCGCGTGGGCGTTCGGTGGTGGCGGCTGGCTCGACAGCTGGGGTGGGCAGGACGACAGCAGCGTGAACTGGATCGACACCGCACCGAGCTACGGGCTGGGACACGCCGAGGAGGTCGTCGGCCGCGCGCTGCAGCAGATCCCGGCCGACGAGCGACCGTACGTGTTCACCAAGGCCGGGGTCATCTGGGATCCCCGGCGCCCGCACGACAAGCCGGCGCTGGTCGGTCGCGCGGCCAGCATCCGGCGTGAGCTCGAGGACTCGCTGCGTCGGTTGCGGCTCGACCACATCGACTTCTACCAGGTGCACGCGCCGCCCACCGACGGTACGCCGCTCGCGGAGTACTGGCAGACCTTCTGCGACCTCCGGCGGGAGGGCAGGGTGCGGGCCATCGGGCTGTCCAACCACGATGCCGCGCAACTCGACGCGGCCGAGGCCATCGGACATGTGGATGCCGTGCAACCGCGTTTCAACCTGATCCACCGTGACGCCGTGGACGTGCTCGCCTGGAGCGCCGCGCACGCCACCGGGGCGATCGTCTACAGCCCGATGGCGTCGGGCCTACTCAGCGGGTCGTTCACTGCGGCCCGCGCAGCCGCGCTGGACGAAGACGACTGGCGGCGCCGGCATCCCGACTTCACCGGCGACGCGTTGGCCCGGAACCTGGCACTGGCTGAGGCACTCGGCCCGATCGCCTCCCGCCATGGCGTCACCGTCGCCGCCGTGGCGGTGGCTTGGACGCTGGCCTTCCCCGGGGTCACCGGCGCGATCGTGGGCGTCCGCCGGGCCGGCCAGCTCGATGCCTGGTTGTCGGCCGCAAGCCTCGC
>Ga0193738_1001198_pt1 | contig 10729 bp, 8 predicted proteins | sample L2a1metaG_FD_144927 | JGI IMG/M metagenome (GOLD analysis project Ga0193738, IMG submission 144927) | Soil microbial communities from a riparian zone of the East river system, Colorado, United States - L2a1 | ecosystem: Environmental > Terrestrial > Soil > Riparian zone | place: USA: East River...
CGGTTCCGCGTTCATCAGCCCCGACCTCGGCTCGGGTTCGACGGTGACCAAGAGCGGTTACAGCGTCTCGATGACCGGGACGGCGCAGACTGGTTCGACGGCGTGCAACGGCGCGGCGAACCTGGCCTCGGGCTACCGCGCGTGGGCGGACCCGGTCTCGACGTCGACCGGCACCCGTTATTTCTTCACCAACACGACCGGCACGATCTGGCAGTCCAGCTCGTCGATCGGTTCCGGCGGCAGCGACAGCGCGTCGCCGACCGGCGGCACGGCGATCCAGTAGTCGGGAATCGGTCACCGGCCATCGGTTGTCGGTTATCGGTTGTCGGTTATCGGTTATCGGTCCTTGTAGTTCGTAGAAGGCAGAAGACGGGCGTTCTCCTGGGACGCGCCGTCTTCTGTCTTTTTTGATCGGTGTATGAAGAAGCTCCGCGGCCAGTGGCTGCTGCTCGCGCTCGTGCTCGCGACCGTCCCGGTCGCCGGCGTCTTCACGCTTTCCCGGGTCTTCTACGTTCGCGATCTGTCGATGGCGTTCCGATCGCGGTTCCTGTTCTTTCGCGACAACGTCCTGTCCGGAACCTTCCCGCTGTGGGATCCGTACCCGGCGCACGGCCAGGCGGCCGTGAATGACGCGCTCTACCAGCTGTTTCACTTGCCGTCGCTGCTGATCCGGTTGGTCCTGCCCGAGACCCTGGCCTACAACATCTGGGTCGCGTTGCCGATTCCGCTCGCGGCGGCCGGCATGTACGTCTTCCTGCGGCGCGGGCTGGAACCGCGCGCGGCTGCGTTCGGGGGCGTGGCGTTCGCGGTCTCCGGCCCGATCGTCTCGACGACCAACTTCCCGAACATGTCGTGGTCGGTCATCGCGGTGCCCTACGTGTTCTGGGCACTCGATCGCCTGATCGAGCGGCGAACACCGCGCGCGCTGGCGCTCTTCGCCTTTATCCTCGCGTGCCAGGCGCTGGCGGGAGAACCCGTCTCGCTCGCCGCCACGCTGGCGATCGCCGGAGCCTACGTGGCGTTCATGGATGGCCGCTGGCGCGACCTCAGGCTGATGCTGCTGGTCGGCGCCGGGTTCGCCGCCGGGCTGCTGCTCGCCGCGATTCAATACGTGCCGCTCGTCGGCGCCACGCGGAGCTCGATCCGCGGCACCATGATGCCGAGCGATTTCTGGGCGTTCCATCCGCTCGCGCTGCTCGAGTTGTTCGTCCCGCATTTCTTCGGCGACTACTTCAATTCCAACCTGCGGGAGCTGGTGTGGATGATCGCGCTGAACAGCCAGCGCGATCCCTTCTACTACACGATGTACATCGGGCTGCCGGTCGCGCTGCTGGCGGCCGTCGCGATGTTCTCGAATCGCCCCGGCACGCGTTTCTGGACGATCGTGATCCTGTGCTGCGCCGTGGCGTCGCTCGGACCGTACTCGCCGGTCTATCCGGCGCTGCAGGAGCTGGTGCCGCCGCTCAAGTCGTTCCGCTTCCCGGTGAAGTACTTCTCGCTCGCGGCGTTCGGCATCGCCACGCTCGCGGCGACGGCGTTCCAGTGGCTGCTGAACGGGGACGTGCCGGCGCGCGCGCTGCGGATCGTCCTTGGCATCACCGTGGCCGTCTCGGTCTGCACCTACGCGATCATCGCCTGGGTGCTGATCGCCCCCGAGCTGCCGATCCAGGGCTTCTTCCAGCTCGCCGTCTGGGCCAAGGTGCCGGCGCCGATCCAAGGCGCCGAGTTCCTCATCTATCGCGCGCGCCCCCTGCTGACTTCGCTGCTGCTGAAGATGCTCTGCGCGGGTTTCCTGCTCTGGCTCGCGGCGTCGAGCCGGCGCGAGCGGCGCCTGGCACTGACGGTGTTCTCGCTCTTCGCGGCCGTGGACCTGCTCGCCTCGAACTCGAGCGTGAACCCGACGATCGATCCACACCACATTCAACGGCCGGCCTGGACCAAGTTCATTCCGGATGACATGCACGAGCGCGTCTACGTCGGCGGACGGCTCGAGGGCTACATCAACACGACGGACGTGGACGCGCCGAAGTGGGCGCGCTATCTCGACGAGTACTCGGAGCTGGAACAGCGCTACCTGATCGTCGGCCAGTTCGCGTTCCATCCGTCCGGCGCCCGCGTGCGCGAGTCGATGTCCTACGATCTCCCTGTGCTGTGGCCGACGGAATTCGCGAAGGCTGGCGGCTGGTTCAAGATCTCGTCGCGCGACGCGCGGCTGCGTTTTCTTTCGCGTGTCGGCACCCGCTTCGCCGTGCTGCCAACGCCGCCGTACCCCGGCGCCACGCCGCTCGCGACGCTCCTCGCTGTCGAGGACATGAAGCTCTACGACTACAATCCCTCCGCCCGGCGCGCCTATGTCGTCCCCGACGCGCTGACGAGACCAGACTCGGACGTGGAGTGGCAGATCCAGGGGATGTTCCAGGCGCGATTCGATGCGTCCCGCGGGGTCCTCGTCAGCGAGCAACCACCGCCGCCCTCCGGAAAGCCCGGGCCGCCGGTTCCGTCGTTCGCGACGTTCGTCGAGGACGGGGTGAACCGGGTGGTCATCCGCGCCGGGTCGCCCGGGGAAGGGTACCTCGCGCTCATGGACTCGTACGATCCGGACTGGAAGGTGGACGTTGACGGCATGCCGGCGACGCTGATGCGCGCCAACGGTCTCTTTCGCGCGGTGCATCTCACGCCAGGAGAGCACACCGTCACGTTCAGCTATCGGCCGCGCCGTTTCTACATCGGCGCCGGGATCACCGCGCTCACGGCCGTCGCATTGCTGGCGGCGTGCCTGCTGGAGCGCCGCCGAACGTGAAGACCGGCCGGTGGGCGGCGCTGGTGGCGGTCGTGTCGCTGCTGCCTGTTCTCGGCCTGTTCACCACCTCCCGCATCTTCTTCGTCCGCGACCTGTCGTTCTTTTTCTGGTCGCGCCATCTCTGGCTGCGCCACACCATCTTCGGCGGCCAGCTTCCGTGGTGGGATCCCCACGTCGCCGCAGGGCAGTCGGCGATCGCGGATGCGCTCAACCAGATCACGATGCCGCTCACGCTGGCGATACGCCTGCTGCCGTCCGACGTCGTGTCGTTCAATCTCTGGGTCGCGCTGCCGCTCCCGATCGCCGGCGTCGGCATGTACGCGTTTCTCCGATCGCGCGTTCCGCCTGCCGCGGCCGCGCTCGGCGGCTGCATCTTCGCGCTGTCGGGCCCGGTCATCTCGATGCTCAACGCGCCGAACCTGTCGTGGTCGGTCGCGTTCATTCCGTGGGTCTTGTGGAGCCTCTCGCGCGGGCCCGTGGCCGTTTCCATCGCGTTCGCGCTCCAGGCGTTGTGCGGGGAGCCGGTGACGTGGGCGGGGACGGGGTTGATCGCGGTGTCCTGGATCTTTCGCCTGAAGGCGGAAGCTACAGAGCCCCACGATAGAGTCCCCGTAGCTTCCGCCTTCAGGCCGAAGATCCCGTTCGAGCAGAAGCTCCCGTTCAAGCGGAAGCTCCAACTGCTCGCAGGACTCGTGGCCGGCGCGCTGCTGGCGGCCGTGCAACTCGTGCCGACTGTGCTTGCCGGGATGCGCGCGAACCGGGCGGCGATCTCGACGCCGGACTTCTGGTCGCTGCATCCGACCGCTCTGTGGGAAGCGATCGCGCCGAACCTGTTCGGTAACTACTACGACGCGTTTCTCGCGGATCTGCCGTGGATGACGGCGCTGAACTTCGGGCGCGATCCGTTCTTCTACTCGCTGTATGTCGGGCCGCTGGTCCTCTTGCTCGCCTTCGTCGGTGCGACGGCTGACTGGCGGCGCAACCTGTTCTGGGTGATCGTCCTCGTCGTCGCGGTCCTCGCCGCGATGGGGGGCTACACGCCGTTCTACCCGTGGGTCCGCAAGCTGTTTCCGCAGCTCATGTACTTCCGTTTTCCGGTGAAGTATTTCGTCTTCGCCGTCTTCGCGTGCGCAGTGCTGGCCGCTCACGGCTTCGCGTCCGCGCGTGACGCGGGCCGCGACCAGTTGCGGCTGCCGGCCGCGATCGCGTTCGCAGGCCTGCTCCTCTCGCTCGCGGCGTTCCTCATGCCCGACGCGCTGACACGCGGCACACACTGGCTCGCCGTCATCACACACCTCAAGGATCCGGACGCCGGTGCGCTGTTCCTGGCGCGGTCCGCGCCGCCGCTGGCGGCTCGGTTCTTCGGGCTCCTGCTGGCCGGCACGCTCCTGGTGTACGGCGCGTCGCGCGATCGACGACTGGCCGCCGTAATCTTCCTCATCGCCTGTGCCGACCTCGCGATCACCAACGCGCCCCTCAATTTGACGATGGACGTCGCGAAGCTGCAGCCGCCGGCCTGGTACACCGAGTCCGCCGGACCGCAGCGCGTCTACGTCGGCGCGCGCTACCGCGGATACATGAACGGCGGGGATCCGGACGGCGTTTCCGCGTGGCAGATTCCCGCCGCCGGGACGGCGGTCGAAGGACGCATGGAACTGAACGCGCAGTTGCCGATGGCGCCGTCTGGATGGGGCGTCCGCGAGGCGCTGTCGTACGACCTCCCGTACTTGTGGCCCGCGGAGTACGAGACAACCCTGCGCAGGTTCGAGCAGGCCGGACCGGAAGAGCGGGCCGCGTTTCTGCGACGCAGCGGCGTCCGCCGCTGTGTCTATCCGGCGACGGAGCCGCGCCAGTTTCGGACGGTCGCCCACGTCGGCGACTGGAACATGCGCGTCTTCGAGTGCAACGCCGGCGCGACCCGCGTGTATCTCGCCTCGTCAGCCGCGGTCGCGACCAATCCAGCCGATCTCGCGTGGCAGCGCGAGGCGCTCTTCGACGTCTCCATGCGAGATGACCAGGTCCGGCTGGCGGAGCTGCCGCGGTCGTCCGCTGTCGCGAGCGCGCCCGGGCCTGCGGCCGTGCGGATCACCGAGGACCGTGGCAACGCCTTGACGATCGAAGCGACGACGAGAGAGCCGGCGATCCTGGTGCTGCGCGACACCTTCGATTCCTCGTGGCACGCCACGGTCGATGGCGCCCCGGCCGACATCGTCCGCGCCAACGGGCGCTATCGCGCCGTCGCGATTCCGCCCGGGCGCCACGTGATACGGTTTTCGTACCGGCCGCAGGATTTCCTCCTCGGTCTAATGATCACGGTGGTTACAGGGTTGCTGCTTGCGGGGTTCAATGGGTTCAAAAGGTTCAAGTGGGTTCACGCTCGTTGAACTGATGATCGTGATGGCGATCGTCGGAATCCTGCTCGCGATCGCGTTCACCCAGTATCGCGGGATGCAGGCGCGCGGCAACGATGCGTCCGCGATCGGATCCTTGCGCTCGATCGCCACCGCCCAGTGGCAATTCGCGACGACCTGCGCCAACGGCAAGTATTCGACGACGCTGCCGGGGTTGGGGCAGCCGGTGACGGTGACGGGCGAGGCCTTCCTGAGCCCCGATCTGACGTCGGCCGAGACGTTCGAGAAATCCGGCTACGTCTTCCAGATGGCGGCCAAGCCGATCGAGCCGGCGACCACGGCCTGCAACGGCGCGGCGGTGGCTGAGGGCTACGCCGCCACGGCCGATCCGGCGAAACCGGGCTGGAGCGGCCATTATTACTTCGGCGTCAACGCCGACCGGGTCCTGTATGTGGATGAAGAACGGACCTTTACGGGGGAACTTCCCGAGTCCGGCGCGGCCGGTCACGGCGGGGAAGTGAAGTAGAATATCGGCTCTCATGTCACCGTTATCGCGGAAGCTGCTGACCGGATTTGCCCTGCTCGGCCTCGGCGCGTCGAGCGCGGCGACCTACGTCCACTACAACCTGATTCGCAATCCCGATTACTCGAGTTTTTGCGACATCAACGCGACCGTGTCGTGCAAGGCGGCCTACTTGAGCCGTTACGGCTCGATCGGCGGTGTCCCGGTCGCGGTGGGCGGCATCATCTTCTTCGCCTGGGTGCTGTTGCTGTTGTGGGGTTCGCAGGGCAAGAGCCGCATCAAGGACAGCGCGCCGGCCTATATCTTCGCGGGCTCGACGCTGGCGCTCGCGTTCACGCTTTACCTCGCCTACGCGTCGTTCTTCGTGCTCAAGGAAGTGTGTCCGCTGTGCGTCGCGACCTACGTCGCGGTCATCGGTGCGTTCATCATTTCGGGAGGAGCCAGTTCCGTGCCGATGTCTTCGCTGCCTAAACGCCTCATGACCGACATGCGCGTTCTCGTGGCCTCGCCGCTGGCGCTCATCATCGCGCTGCTGTTTGTTGGTGGGACCGCGTGGGGCATCGGTGTCTTCCCGTCGGAAACGCCCGTCGGAGCCGCTCCGGCGGTCGTGCAGATTCCGCCGCTGACGCCCGAACAGCGGGCGGAGTTCGAGAAGTGGTGGGACGTGCAGCCTGCCTCGGCGAGTTTCCCGATTCCGCGGGGAACCGAGAAGGTGCAGATCATCGAGTTCGCCGACTTCCAGTGCCCTCACTGCAAGCAGATGTTCTTCGCCTACAAACCGATCCTGGACAAATACCTCGCCCAGCACCCCAAGGACGTGGCGTTTCAGCTCAAGACGTGGCCGCTCAGCGTTGGCTGCAACGCCTCGGTCCCCACCGTCCACTTCAACGCGACGTGCGAAGCGTCGGCCGCCTACCTCATGGCGCAGCAGAGGGGCACGGGCGACACGCTCCGGGACTGGATGTTCCTGAACCAGGAAACACTGAGTCCCGCGACCGTGAAGCGCGCGGCCGTTGACGTTGGCAAGATCCCCGACTTCGACGCGCAGTACTCCAAGATACTGCAGCAGGTCCGGACGGACGCCGCGGTCGGCTCGTCGCTCGGCGTGAATTCGACGCCCACGTACTTCGTCAACGGCAAGCGCATCCCGTCGGGCGGCGTGCCGCCGCAGTACTTCGACGTGATCATCGAGCTGGAGCTGAAGAAATCGAAGTAGCCATTCGCACGCGCGAACTGAGCAAGGACTACTCCGTCGGTTTCTGGCGCCCGCGGCCGTACCGCGCGCTCGACCGGCTGTCGCTCGAGGTTGCCGCCGGCGACGTCTTCGGCTTTCTCGGACCCAACGGCGCCGGCAAGACCACCACGCTCAAGCTGCTCATGCAGCTCGTATTTCCGACGAGCGGCGCCGCCGAAATCCTCGGACGCCCCGTTGGCGACGTCAGCGTCCGCCGCCGCATCGGCTACCTTCCCGAGAATCCCTACTTCTACGACCATCTCACCGCCGAAGAGTTGCTCGACTACTACGGGCGGCTGTTCGGCATGGCGGCGGCCGATCGCCGGCAGCGCATCCCGGCCACGCTGGACCGTCTTGGCATCGGCGCCGAGCGGCGGATGGCGCTGCGGAAATTCTCGAAGGGCATGCTGCAGCGCGTCGGGCTGGCGCAAGCGGTGCTCAACGATCCCGAAGTGATCTTTCTGGACGAGCCGATGTCGGGGCTCGATCCGCTGGGGCGCCGCGACGTGCGCGCGCTGATGCTCGAACTGCGCGACCAGGGGCGGACGATCTTCTTCAGTTCACACATCCTCTCCGACGCCGAGTCGCTCTGCAGCCAGGTGGCGATCGTCGCGAAGGGACAGCTCGCCGCCGCCGGACGGCTGTCGGATCTACAGCACTTCGCCGTGCTCGGATGGGAGCTCGTGATGGCGGGCGTGCCGGCCGAAGCGCTCGAGCGCATCCGCGCGCGCGCTCGCCGGGTCCAGTCGATCGCCGGCGACCGCTACGTGATCGATCTTCCTCCCGATGGCAAACCCGAGGAAATGCTGCGCGAGCTTACGGCAGCTGGCGCGACCGTGGTCTCGCTGAATCCTGTGCGGGAAACGCTCGAGGAGCTCTTCGTCCGCCGCGTCGCCGAAGTCGGAAAGGGCGCGCGCGCATGAACGCCGCCCGCTGCGTCGCCATCGCGGTCTTTCGCGAGTCGGTGCGCGACAAAGTGTTCTACAACCTGGTCCTCTTCGCGGTGTTGCTCGTCGGCGCCTCGATCCTCCTGGGCCAGCTGACGGCGGGGCAGGACGTCAAGATCATCAAGGATCTCGGCCTTGCGGCGACGTCGCTATTCGGCCTCTTCATCGCGATCTTCGTCGGCATCAACCTGGTTTCGAAGGAAGTCGAGCGCCGCAGCGTGTACCCGCTGCTGGCCAAGCCGATTCGACGCGCCGAGTTCATTGCCGGCAAGTACGCGGGGCTGCTGCTGACGCTGCTGGCCAACATGGTCGTCATGTCGGTCGCGATCTACGTCGTCCTCTACTTCCTGGCGCGCAACATCCCGATGCAGATCCAGACCGCCTGGGACGCGCCCGCGCTCGATCCGGCGTTGCTCAAGGCGATCTTCCTGATCTACCTGAACCTCGCGGTCGTCACCGCCGTGGCGCTGTTCTTCTCGACCTACTCGAGCCCGATGCTCTCGGCCATTTTCACCCTGGGCGTCTACGTCGTGGGGCAGTTCAACGCCGACCTCAAGCACTTCGATCGCATCGTCGATTCGCCGGCGGCGATCGCGATCGCCAGGGCCTGCTATTACGTGCTCCCCGACTTTTCGAAGTTCGACGTGAAGCTGGCTGTCGTCCACGGCCTGCCGGTGAGCGGGACCTACCTGGCTGTGACGGCCGCCTACGCCGCGCTCTACGTCGCGGCCCTGCTCTTTGGCGCGGTGTTGATCTTCTCGCGGAGGGATTTCAAGTGACGCGGGGTATCGCGGCGCTTGGGGCTGCGCTGAGTCTCGCCGGCGCTGTGGTCCTCCACGCGGTGCAGGATCGCTCGGCGCCCCCGGAGGTCGATCGGCCCGAGCTCCTGTATGTCCGATCGGCCGCTGTCATCAAGCGCGCGGCGCTCGGCTACGACGGAATCGTCGCCGACCTGTACTGGATTCGCGCCCTGCAGCACTTCGGCGCCGAGCGGCTGTCGAAGCCGCCGCACACGCCGACCTACTCGCTCCTCTATCCGATGCTGGATCTGACGACGACGCTCGATCCTTACTTCAGCATCGCGTACCGGTTCGGATCGATCTTCCTGGGCGAGGCCTATCCCGGGGGACCGGGGAGGCCGGACCTCGGCATCGAGCTCCTCAAGAAGGGGCTGGCCGCGCAGCCAGCGAAGTGGCAGTACATGCAGGACCTCGGCTTCATCTATTACTGGCACATGCGGGACTTCGCGTCAGCGGCGAAGGCATTTCAAGCGGCGGCCGAGATGCCCGGGGCGCCGACCTGGCTGCGGCCGCTGGCAGCGGTGACGCTGGCCGAGGGCGGGGAGCGCCGGGCGTCACGCGCGCTGTGGCAGCAGCTCGCCCAGTCCGAGGAGCCGTGGCTGCAGGGTGCCGCGACGCTCCGGCTGGCCCAGCTCGATGCGATGGACATCATGGAGGCGTGGCGGCAGTTCCGCCGCGAGCGTGGCGTGACACCGCCGCTGCCCCCAGATCCATCCGGCACGCCGTTTGTGATCGATCCGGCCACCGGCGACATCACCGTCGCGCGTGAGTCGAAGCTGTTTCCGCTGCCCGGCCAGATCCAGCCACCCCGGTGATGCTGCCTCCAGGGTTCGCTGAGGTGTTTGTCCTGTTGACCGGCCTCGCGGTCGGCAGCTTCCTGAACGTCTGCATTCACAGGTTGCCGTTGAAGCAGTCGGTCGTCCATCCTGGATCCCGGTGCCCATCGTGCGGCTACGAACTGCGCTGGTACGACAACCTGCCGGTCCTCAGTTACGTGTTCCTGCGCGGACGCTGCCGGTCCTGCCGAAAGGGCATCTCGCTTCAGTACCCGGTGATTGAAGTGATCACAGCGGTGATGTTCCTGGCGCACTGGTACGCGTTCGGGCCGACCGCCCTGCTCGCGGCGCGGCTGCTGTTCGGCTGCGCGTTGATCGTGTTGTTCATGATCGATCTCGAGCATCAGATCCTGCCGGATGTCATCACGCTGCCGGGGATCGTGATCGGGCTGGCCCTGAGCTTCGCGCTGCCGCCGGGTCCGGTGATGTCGTTGCTGGGCGTGTTGCTGGGCGGCGGGCTGTTGTGGGCGATCGCCGAACTTTGGTACCGCCTGCGTCACGTCGAGGCCATGGGGTTCGGCGACGTGAAGATGCTGGCGATGGTCGGCGCGTGGCTCGGCGTCAAGATGGTCGTGATGACCTTCGTCCTCTCGTCGATGATGGGAGGGCTCGTCGGCGTGGTGCTGATCGCCAGCCGTCGTGCCGATATGGCGACCAGGGTCCCGTTCGGGACCATGCTGGCGGTGGCGGCGCTGATAGCCAGTCTCTACGGTGGTCCGCTGCTCGCCTGGTACCTGTCGCGGTTCTGAATGACCAAGTCTTCCGTCATCCTGCTCTCGCTGACCGCCGTCGTGGCGATGCTCGCCATGGCGCTGGCGTACGTGGTGCTCAAGCTGTTCTCGGCGGCGAAACAGCTCAATCGCGCCCATCACGGCGCCGGGGCCGAGACCGCCTTCATGGCGGCCGCGATGGAGGAGGCTGTCGCGAAGCTGCGCGTGCGCGAGCAGGCGATCGTGGCGCGCGCCGAAGCGTCGGAGCGGTTGAGCGACGAGATCATCGCCAGCCTGACGTCAGGCCTCCTGGTGGTCGGCGAGGATCGGCACATCAAGTCACTCAATCCCGCCGGCCTGCGTTTCCTCGGAATGCCCGTCGCCGATTGGAGCGGTGATTTCGAGGCGGTGCTGCGCGGTGCCCCGCAGCTCGCTCAGGTCATCGCCGAATGCATCGAGACCGGGCAGCCGGTCCGGCGCCGGGCCATTCGCATCGAGCCGCAGAAGGATCGCCCCATTCACCTCGGG
>Ga0193738_1001199_pt1 | contig 10724 bp, 10 predicted proteins | sample L2a1metaG_FD_144927 | JGI IMG/M metagenome (GOLD analysis project Ga0193738, IMG submission 144927) | Soil microbial communities from a riparian zone of the East river system, Colorado, United States - L2a1 | ecosystem: Environmental > Terrestrial > Soil > Riparian zone | place: USA: East River...
AATTCACAATATCCTTTCACGATCTATGATAATACGAATACAAGATTATTTGTAGACCGGACTGGAAATATTCTGAATAAAAATGGACAGTATCTTGGTGTGCTGAAAGCGATCAAAGGATAGGAAAGACTTATTAGAGTCCCGCTTAATGCGGGACTTTTTTTTGCTGCTTATTGAATATAATGCCTGGTTAGAAAGCGTTACTGATCTTCTGTTTAAATAGATCAGAATTGAAATAAGTTATTGAAACAGTTTTTTTTCAGTCATTGCAGGGACTTCCAAATGATCTGCAATATTTGTAGAATGCTTTTCTATTCATTAACGCACTTACGATCTGCCAGCGTCTTGTCATACTGGGCCTGCATCTTTTAACCATCAATTAAAATGGACCTAAGCGAGCCATCTCAGACTTTAACGAGCCTGAGACGGCTCGACTATTATTTCCTATGTACGTGGGTGTGCAAGATCAACCCTTTAGGTATGACAAGACTCTGGAGTTGTGGTCTTGCCCGCAGCCACTCCAGCATGTCATTCTTCTAAGAACCCATGTTGCCAAATGAAATTAAAAACCTACTGCCATCAAAAGCTTTACAATAATTTTCCCTATATAAATATAAACGAGGAGACTAATAATGGTCCATAGTATTAATCTCGAGATGAGAAACCGGACATTATATCTTTTATAAAGATCATAACCTGCATACAAAGCCCATGAAACTATTAAAGCCAATGCGAAGTATTGCGAGGTATTGTTTTTATAATTAATACCCAACAGGAAAGAAATACTGATATTAGTTACATGCACAATGAATGAAAAGGAAAATAAATAAAATGAAATGCATAATACTTCCACATAATTTAATTTGGGCCTGGCAAGGATCAGCCAATTAACAAAAGCTGTTGCAGGTAATATGAGTATATCAATTACGCTCCGGTATTTTTGAATAACATTGACTGTAGAAGCATCCCAGGTAATTAAATCAGAAGTATACCTGTTTTCAAAATGAGCAAAGTGATCAACCACGTACCATATGAAAAGATAAATAGCGATCCATATCAATAAGAAGCTTACCGGCTTGTGATGCGTTTTTCGTTTTCCATCGAGAAAGTCTTTGCAAAGCCTGCCGGGATATACGATAAGTTGGCCTGTTGTTTTCAGAAAGCCTTTCTCAACATGGGTAAAAAAATGAAATATCTCTTCGCCAAGGCTATGCCATGTGAGTCTTTTAACATCCACCTTCTGTCCGCACCGGGGGCAATAGTTTTCATCTACTGGAGCACTACAGTTTAAGCAGATCGTGGACATTTAAAGGATTTGCATTGGAAGATAACTGTTTTACTGCTTCTTTATATACTAGTTTCATGAGGATACATGACCCTGGTTGTCGGTAGTGTTCCTTGTTTCTTCAAACCAATAAAGGGTATTTAAAAAATTTTGAGATCCCTGCCTGCCGGCAGGCAGAGTGATGCTTAGTCCCGATAGCCATCGCGAGAAACTAAGCATTGCTCCGCTGGCAATTACTTCGATTTATTCTTTAATTGATAAATGTTCAACTATTCCTATCAGGACCGTCTTATGCTTCAACAGTATAATCAATTTTATTGTCTTCCAGCAATTGAATGATCCTGTCTTTACTAATGGCTACTGCATTTTCAACGGTTATTGTCCTTGTACCATTCGTGCTTTCTCTTGGATTTGTTATTGCCGCTTGCATACCCAAAACCCTTCCATTAACGTCAACTACGGGACCACCACTCATACCAAATAACCCAAAATCTCTAATTAAAAAACCTTGATGATTCCGGATCAGGCCTGTTCCGTTGTCGGCCGGACCACCCCCAAAATCAAGTATGAATGAGGGCTGAAAATAACGCCGAACGCCACCAAGCTCAAAGCCTCCTCCCGGACTAATAGTTATCTGCGCCAGGGGATATCCAGCTATACATACCGTTTTTCCAACTTCAACGGGATCACTTGCGAACTGCAAGAAACCCGTTTCACTCAAATTAACTCTGCCAATGAAAATATCTTTTTCATCATCCCTTGTAAGTTCTTCAATTGGCAGAAAAGGATGTTCCAACTTATCGGGTAAGCGACCCTGGTATACAAACTGAGTTTGCGCATCCGGTTCGTCAAATATGTGTGATGTAGTTACAAATACTCCATTGCTGTTTATAAAAAATCCTGTTCCTGCAACACCAAGCCCCACTTTTTGACCATTGGTTATACGTCTGAAAATGGGAAACATTGCTTCGTTAATTTCTTTTACTGCTTTTACCATCATAAGTTTAAAATTTGTTTCGGGTTGAACCAACTATAAATGACAAGATTAACTTGGAGAGAAGAACTTAAAGGATTGTCTTCAGCACAAATATGACTATGGAACGATTTTGCAATCACTATGCCAGCGCAATAGCTGAGGACAAATTGGCATGGTGATATCAAGAAATGAGGAGTAAATTAAAAAAGCCCTCTCAGAATTCAGAAGGGCTTTTTAGAAAGGAAAGGTCGAATGGTTATTTCGGTAACACAACAGCATCTATCACATGAATCACTCCATTGCTGCCTTTAAGATCAGTGGTGGTGACATAAGCTGAACCACCTTTTTCATCAGTCAGTTTTACTTTTCCATTGTCTAATGAAGCTGTTAAAGTACCGCCGCTTACTGTTTTTAAAGAAACGGAGCCATTTCCTTTTTTGATTGCTGCTAATACTGCCGTTGCATCAAGATTGCCTGCTACAACATGGTAGGTAAGAATTTTTGCAAGCGTTGCTTTGTTTTCTGTTTTCAGCAGGAATTCGACTGTACCAGCAGGTAATTTGCCGAATGCCTCATTCACGGGTGCAAACACTGTGAAAGGACCATCACCTTTTAATACTGTTACAAGATCTGCAGCTTTTACAGCCGCTACCAATGTTGTATGAACTTCAGAACCTACGGCGATATCAACAATGTCTTTTTTTTGTGCATAGATAGTTAATGTTGAAAAAGAAGCCACCAGTACAAGTGCAAACGAAATAATTTTTTTCATGATTTGTTATTTTATTTTTTAAAAGGGATTACTAGTTTCTTATATAGTTTATTTTACTACGGTAATAAAACACGGTCGATCAGGTGTACTACACCATTTCTGCATATGATATTTGTTGCGACGATATTTGATCTGTTACCACTATTGCCACTTCCGGTAATTGTAGGGCCTCCGTTTGTACCATTCGTGAGATTGATAACTGTATTTCCTCCCGCCAGCATTGCGAGGTTACTATTTGACAGATCAGATGAAAAGGCACGGCCACCCACCACATGATATCTCAGCACAGCCAATAAAGTAGCCACAGGGATGTCATCAATTTTTGCAAGGCCTAATGCACTAAGTAGTTGTGTGAATGCTGCATTGGTCGGAGCAAATACGGTCAGCTTTGCACTGCCTAAAGTAGAAGCCAGTGAAGGATCGCCACCAGCTGCTGTGGTAGCTCTTGTGACTGCTTTTACTAAAGAATCTAACCCGCTGGCAACAGCAGTTTCAACAATATTACCCGCCGCAGGTATAAGCACTTTGCCAATAGTATGGATCACTCCATTATCGGCTGAAATATCAGCAGTGTTTACTTTTATTCCATTAATATATACACCCGTTGAATTTTTTGTTACAAACACAGAATCTCCACTGGCTGTAATAACTTTTGCATTAGGGCCTGCTGGTACATCAGCCGCTACTATTTTACTGCCAATAGTGTGATACAGTAAAATATTCTGCACTTGTGCCGCTGTAAGTGAATTTAGAGTAGTGGTTGTAATTCCGGAGACAGCAAATGCCGCATTATCCGGAGCAAAAACGGTGAAAGGTCCAGGTCCACTTAATGTTGCTTGTAAGTTTGCTTTAATAACTGCTGATTCAAGTGTTGTAAAATTTGAACCCGAAACAACTATGTCAGTAATTGTATTGGTTGGCGCTGGTGTGTCATCTTTTTCACAGCTGCTAAAAAAAATCATAGAACCCAAAGCAATCACTATTGCTGATTGAGTTAAAAAGTTTTTCTGTTTCATAGAAATATATTTTGTTTAATATTTATTAATAAACATTCAACAAAAAAAATGGTTCAGATTATTTTAAATTTATTTTAGAATAGAGAAACTGTGGATCTTTTCAGTTACTGTTAACAAAAACTGTTAAACAGAAATGGTGAGAGGCTCTCCCTGGACACAGTAATATTATTGAATTAAGATAATTGTCCCTCCGCCTGGTTCGTGTCCGCAAGTGAAGATGCCCGGTTGCCTGTCTCCACGCAACCGTAGAACGAAACAGTGCCCTTCCACCTCGCCGTGCCCGGTGTCCGGGTAAACTGTGCAACTAGCCAGTAGTGTCCCGGGCGATAATGGTATGCATAATGAGATCGCCTACTTACTTTTTAATTTATGCTTTACTCCATCAAAAGTCATCTTTACATTTTTGATAGTTCCATCTTTATTGAAATAAAGCTTATCGATACAGGTTACACGGTGGTCGCGGTCAAGGTTTGGGATCGGTCGCCGATGATATACAATATACCATTCATCAGTGTTTGGAATATTAATTACTGAATGGTGCCCCGCACCAGTGGCAATGGTTTCGTCTGCTTCCAATATAGTGGAAACTCTTTCAAAGGGTCCAAACACAGAATCTGAAATTGCATAGGCTACTTTATAAGTGCCGTTTGTCCAACCACCTTCAGACCACATTAAATAATATTTTCCGTTTCTTATGAACATAGTGGGCCCTTCTACATAATCTTTTGGCGTAATGTCTTTCACTAAATTTCCATCCGGGAATTTTTCCAAAGAAGTAAAATCTTTATTGAGCTTTCCAATATTGCATCGTCCCCACCCGCCATAGATAATATAATACTGCCCGTCTTTATCCTGGAATACGAACTGGTCAATTGGCTGTGCATTATTATAGAATTGGTTAATCAGTGGCTTTCCCAAATGATCTTTATAAGGACCAGCTGGTTTATCAGCTACAGCAATACCTATTCCCCCAATTGTATCGTCCTTCACGCCGTTTCTCGCTTTGCTTTGAATATCATTTGCCGAAAAAAATAAAAAATACTTGTTGTCCTTTTTTACAATGCTCGGTGCCCACATCGCCATGTAGGCCCATTTAATAATAGATGTATCAATGATCTTAGGATGCTTTTTCCAGGTCACCATGTCTGTTGAAGAAAAGGCATCCAAAAAAACTTGTTGTCTGTACTTGGCCGAGTAGGTCGGAAAGATCCAGTACTTGTTTTCGAAAATAACACCTTCAGGATCCGCATACCATCCTTCAATAACAGGATTGCGTGGTTTTGGTTTCGCCTGCTGGGCATAAAGGGTTTGTCCGCCTGCAGGCAGAATTCCTGGGAGAATATAAAATGCGGTAAGAATTGCTAAGCAGCGTACAATTTTAGCAAAATGGTGCATTGAGCGTTTGGGTGACATTGGAATTTTCTGATTTTTGATAAACTAAAGTTGAAGATACGTTTGTTTTCTGCTCTTGTTGTCAGCTTAACTCTTAGTACCCTCATTGTCGATAGTGTGACCTCACCTCTCATTCTCCTCTCCGCCGCGGCGGAGAGGAGAAGCCGTGCATTCTTTTATTAATCACCTTATGTGATTAAGCATTTCGGCTTCAGTTATCATCTCTTATCACGGGAGTCTTGTCATACCGAGCCTTCATTTTTTAATTATCGGCTTGAATGAATGTAAGCGAGGTATCTCAGACTCGTTAAAGTCTGAGATACCTCGACTATTATTTCCTATGTATGTAAGAGTATAATAGCGCCGTCTCGGTATGACAAGACCTTCCGAGGTGCTGAGTTTTCTATTTTGCGTTCGGGTACAAAGATCCCGATAGCTATCGGGATGCATAGCATTGCCATTGTGCGGGGCGACCTCCGTTGTCGGCCTATATTTTTAAGCGATAAAATTGTTTAACAATCTTCAATCTCATTTCATAAATTTGGTTACAACTAAATACACTTTTATGAAATACTTTTTGATCTTTTTATTCCTCGGAGCAAGTCTGACCATTTTTGCTCAAACAAATATTGATGGAAACTGGAAAGGTACAAGGGAAACGCCCAATGGTACATTTGAAGTTAATTACACTTTTAAGGCGGATGGTAAAACACTTAATGGCATGATGAAATCCCAGTTTGGCGAAGTTGCACTGGAAAACGGCAAAATTGATAGTAACAAGATCTCTTATTCGATCACCTTAAATGGCACGACCGTCAGCAGCACAGGTGAGGTCCTTAATGAGAATGAGATCCTGATAAAGAACCAATTTGGGGAAATGAAACTAACAAGAGTGAAATCCTAGTTATTTAGCTTCCTCGTTGTTTGTAGTGTTCCTCCTTTCTTCAAACCCATAAAGAATATTTCAGTCAGTGTGGGTATTCCAAAAAATCTGCTTTGAAGGTCACAAAGGGCTCCTTCGGTGAGTCCTTCTACAATAAAAAAATGTCCTCCCCTCCCTCGTGTCGGTAGTTTTTCTTTTTTCTTCAAACCAATAAAGAATATTATGAAGAGTGCAGACCCGAAAGACATCAAATGAAAGTTTGGATAGATCAGGTTCGAAAATTATATTCGTCAAAATTTAAAATATGAGAAAAATTATTTTCGCTACCTTATTGACAAGCATCAGTTTTATCGCCAGGTCCCAGGGCCCTGGTCTTTCGTTGGATGATAACGAATTCATGATCGAGAAGAAGGTGATTGCCAAAGTAAAAGATGTTAAGTTGGGTGGTTTCCAGGGAAGAGAAATGAGATTGTTGGGTCCTAATGATGAACTTTTATTAGCTATGCCGGGAAAAACCCTGACTGTTGGTACACCGCCAAGGTATATCAATTATGCTCATATCATTGTTCCAGCTTTGAATGACAGCATACAGATCTATATGGATAGTCTGAAAGCTGATGGGGTGAAGATCGGGCTTACTTCACCTGACGACGAAGCGTGGGCCGATTATTTTTTCAGAAAAAAAATTGTAAATGATGATGGAAGTTTGAATATCGAAAACGTAAAAGCATTGAAGGCTCGTTACCCCATAGGTGTTGTGAAAGACTATGAACAGAAAGTTGCCTTTGCAAATAAATGCACTAAGCTAATAAATACCCCAACTAATCGTAATGTATCAATACCGGCTAAAGTAACAGAGCTAAGCAGGGAAACAAGTGGCAATACTGTTGTGATAAGATACCAGGTAGAGTATGATGGCTCGATGCTGGGAGAGATCATAGGAACAGGTCCTGTTGCAAATTTAACAAATGAAAGAGCCGAAGTCGATTTTAAATCCAAGATGTTCTACAAAAAAGCGGATATGGATAACCAGCCGATGAATTTTGAAATATTCAATACCCAGGGTTGTAAAGTTGCCGCTTATTCACCCATGTCAAAGGTTTTAAATACCGTAAGAGCGGATAAAGGTGGTACACATGGAATAATGAAACCTGTTTTGGATGGTAAAGTTGATTCAATTAAAACAAGACTCGAAGTAGTAGCAGCAATGGTTGACTATTTGATCAAACTGGGCTATTATTAGAATTCATTCTATATCCATAAGTTTACTTTTAGTGTAAACCTATTTTAGGACGAGACAATTTGTAGACTGTTTTTCTATTCTTATGCCATTACAATTTCTCAGGGTCTTGTCATACCGGGCCTGCATTTTTAATCATCAATTAAAATGAATTGAAGCGAGCTATCTCAGGTCAGTTAATCCCTGAGATGGCCCGACTATTTTTTCCTAAGCAAGTAAGTGTACAATGTCAACCGCCCCGGTATGACAAGGTTCTGTGGAGTTGCGCTTTCATGTGTAGTTCGGCTAGCAAACCTCAATTAGTTCTGTCCTTCTTGCCGGTAGTCCTCTTTAATCACTGCGGAAGCTTCAAAATGGTTGCAATAAAGAAAGAAGTAAGATCTGTGGTAAGTTGACGGAAACTGCTTCGCAACATTTTAGGTATATTGTAAATCTTAAAATTTTGTACAATGTCAGATCAAAATAAGTTGGCGATACTGTCAGCAATCAGTAGCGACCTAACACCGGGTAAACCTGCCCGGTTTAGTTTTAATTCACTAACTAAAACGTTGAATTTATCCAAAGAAGATCTGGATACTCTGCTGGTTGAGCTTAACAAGAGCCGCTTTATTAGTCAATATGTGAAAAAAGGCGTCGATGGTTTTACTATTGTATTAAATCAAAAAGGACTTGATGCGGTACAAGATGGATCTTTTATTTAATTATTTTTATCTCCTGGTAGTTGTCCACACCTTTCACTTTCCCTTGTAACTCTGCAACGGAAGTTTAATCTTTCCACAAGCTCAGGACAGCAATGCAGTCCGGCTCCTAAAAAATATCAGGACTGTTTTATTTAATTATTTCGCCATACGCTGGTTTCCATTCCCATTTCCATCGGCGGTGGCTCCAAAGCCACATATCGGGATATTGCCTGATCCATTCTTCCAGGAAAACCACAAATTTTTCTGTAAGCTCCTGTTCCGTCAATGAAGCAGGGTCATTTGTTGCCAACTTAAAAACCGCTTCATAAACTCCCCGGCGTGGTTTATGAATAAATCCAAACACAACTGCAGTATCATTTAATATAGCACCCCTGGCCGGACCTTTTAAAAACGGCGTTGGTTTATTAAAAAAATTAAACCACCATGCGTTACCCGGGTGACCGGGGCTTTGATCGGCTATTAAACCCAGCAGGTAATGTGTATTGCTATAAGGCAAAAATTCTTCACGCATAGATGTGGCCTTTAAAAAAATAGCGCCATTACGGGTTCGCAACTTATAAAATAATCTTTCGAAAATTTTATTCCGTATCGGCATATAGACAGCCAAAAATTTGAATGTCGTGTAATTTGTCAATATCGAATTTCCCCATTCCCAATTAAAATTATGACCAAGGTGTACCTGTACTCTTTTACCTGTTGGCTCGAGGGACTTTATCAATTCCCAATTTGCTTTAAACCGCTTTGCTATAAATTTATCTGATGCTGAGATCATCTTGATAGTCTCTAAAAACATATCAAAAAGATTTTTATAGAATTTTTTTGCAATAACCATTCTTTCCTTTTCAGTTTTTTCGGGAAAAGCCTGCGAGAGGTTGGCCATTACAACTTTTTTTCTGTAGCCAAATACAGGAAAAAAAAAGAAATAAGCAATGTCAGAAAAAATGTAGAGAACTCTTAAAGGCAATAAGGAAAATGCATAAAGTAAGCCGTAAACGATATAGTACATGATGCGAAGATAAGGAGGCCTCACCTCTCGTTCTCCTCTCCGTTGGAGAGGAGAGGCCGGACAACTGTGCATACATCAACTTCAGTAATTAAGCATTTCGGCTTCTATTATCAATCACCTTATCCCGGAGTCTTGTCATACCGAGCCTGTGTTTTTAATTTATCAGTTTAAACGAATCTAAGCGAGCCATCTCAGAGTTTAACGAACCTGAGATGGCTCGCCTATTATTCCCTAAATAATCAAGAGTATGAGATTAAACCGTCTCGGTATGACAAGACTCCATTGTGGGTTGTCTTCTTTTTTCTTCAAATCAATAAGAAATATAAAGAAGTCATGAATCGTCCTGACGTTTAAATTATTCTACCTTTAAATGTCATCGAATAAACGAGATCGTTTGTTTTTGGTTTATTTTAAAAACAATTATTGATCTTTTAAAATATCAACAATGAAAAAAGAAAATTTAGATCGCCGCAAATTTATGGGTATGGTTGGCCTTTCGGCTTTGGCTGGGGGCTTGTTTTTGCCTGGACAAAGCATCGCCAATCCTGTTAGATCATCAGATACTAATATCAACCATATTGGCCCCATGGCGGGTTATACGCCGCAGATCGGCACCCTGGTCTCAATGCTCGACTGGATCAGCGATTCAGTGATCCGGGCTACTAAAAAATTAACGGTCGCGGAATTGGATCATGTGCACGATAAAGATTCCAATTCGATCGGTGCTTTAATGTTGCATGTTGCAGCAACAGAAGTTGTTTACCAGGATATGACTTTTTATAATCTCAGCAGTTTTTCAAAAGAAAATAATGACAAATGGAATGTCGCTATGGAATTAGGTCCCGATGCACAAACAAAGATCAAAGGCAATAAACATGAATATTATGTGGAAGCGATAAATGCTGTAAGGTCCAAAACAAAAATGGAGATGAAAAAAAGAGATGACAACTGGCTGCTTTCCGGCGAAACAAAAAACTGGGATTGGAATAATTACTGCAAATGGTTTCATGTAGTGGAGCATTTTGCCAATCATCGTGGACAAATAACCTGGTATAGCAAGAGATTGGCTAAGTAAATTTTCTTTTGCTGTCGCTATTGTTTCCTTTCTTCAAACCAATATTATTTTATTCTTTAAGATCGAACATGCACTTCAAAGCTATGTTCACTACCATCCTCTATTAGTTGTATTGCATTTCCTTTTCCTTCGCCTGCTTCACTTTTCCACCATGACTCTTCGTTTGCTTTCAACTGGTAAACGGTAATATGGTAAGTAGATATTCCAACCTTGTATTGTACCTTAACCGATGGCCATTCAGAAGGGAAACAGGGATTGAATTGTAATTGATCTTTTTTCAATTCGATCCCGAGCAGTGAACCGATAATAAATTGATACATCCATCCCGCTGAACCAGTATACCAGGTCCACCCGCCTCGCCCACGGTGAGATTCGTTG
>Ga0193738_1001200_pt1 | contig 10703 bp, 11 predicted proteins | sample L2a1metaG_FD_144927 | JGI IMG/M metagenome (GOLD analysis project Ga0193738, IMG submission 144927) | Soil microbial communities from a riparian zone of the East river system, Colorado, United States - L2a1 | ecosystem: Environmental > Terrestrial > Soil > Riparian zone | place: USA: East River...
CCCGGGCGTCGCTCGTGGCCGCGCGCGATGCCGGCCCGATGTTCCTGAGACCCGAAGGTGGTGTCTCCCGGCTCCCGTGCGAGCTGCTCGAGACCGTCGGGCCCGCCCGGGTGCGGACGGGGGCGATGGTCGTCGCGATCGAACGCGACGGTGCCGGCTTCGACGTGCGGACGGACACCGATCGGTTGGCGGCGGATGCCGTGGTGATCGCGACGCCGGCGTTCGTCGCCTCCGAGCTGATCGCCGGGATCGCGCCGCGCGCCGCCGAGGTCCTGAGCGGCATCGCGTACGCGAGCACCGGAGTCGCGCTGCTCGTCTATCCGGAGGGCACGGCCGACGCGCTCCCCGAGGCAACCGGGTTCGTCGTGCCGCGCGGGCGCGCGCCGATGACGGCCTGCACGTTCCTGTCGAGGAAATGGCCAGAGCCCGCGTTCGGGACGCGCGCCGTCGTCCGCTGCTTCGTCGGGGCGGTCGGGTTCGAGGACGTCCTCGACGCGCCGGACGAGGACATCGTTCAGGCCGTGTGCCGGCACCTCGCGGCGGTCCTCCCGCTGCCCGATCGGGCGGCCGCTTCGGCTGTGGTCCGGTGGCCGCGCTCGATGCCACAGTTCGAGCTCGGTCACCTCAAGCGCTTACGCGAGATCGACGACTCGCTGCCGCCAGGTATCGTCGTCGCCGGGAATGCGTACCTCGGGGTAGGCGTGGCCGACGCCGTCCGGAGCGCCGGTGACGCCGCCGAGCGGGTCCGGGCTCACCTCGCGGGCGAACCGATCGGATCGGAGAACGTGTGATGATCGAGACCGTCTACGCGCTGTACACGTGCTTCAAGGCGACGCGCGCTTTCCGCGATCTGGATCTCAGCGACGCCGCCCAGGAGGTCGAGGACCTGGTCAAGGGGTGGAACGGCGAGGTGACCGTTCGCGGCGTCTACTCCACGGTCGGGTTCCGCCCCGACACCGACCTGTTGCTCTGGCTCGTCGGCCCGAGCCCCGACACCGTGCAGGACGCGATCGTCGCGTTCCGCCGGACGAGGGCCGGTCGCGAGCTCGAGGTGACGTGGTCGTTCATGGGGGTGGTCAAACCCGCCGAGTTCACGCCCGACCACGCGCCGGCATTCGTGAAGGGCGAGCCGCCGAGGCGGTACCTGTGCGCGTACCCGTTCGTGCGGACGCCCGAGTGGTACCTGCTCCCCGCCGACGAGCGCGCGTCGCTCCTGCGGGAGCACGGTGAGATCGGGCGCGAGTTCCCCGAGGTGCTCGCCAACACCACGAGCGCCTTCGGGATCAACGATTGGGAGTGGATCCTCGCGTTCGAGGCGGACGAGCTCGACCGGATCGTCGACTGCATCCGCCGGCTCCGGGAGGCTCAGGCCCGCCGGTTCACGAAGGAGGAGGTCCCGTTCGTGACCGGGATCCGCAAGGACGTGCGCGCCGCGTTCGCGGACCTCGGCTAGAGGATCACGCCGCGGTCCTGGCCACCGGGTCATAATTGGAACCCGACCGTTGAAAACGGAGGTCCGCGATGGCGCACGCGAAGGACAAGGGCGACAAACAGGTCAAGAAGACCGCCCAGAAATCAATCAAGGAGAAGCGGGCGGCGAAGAAGGCCAAGAAACAGTCCTCGAGCTCGCGCTCCGAGTAACGCGTGCTCGAGGAGGTCCTGCAGGCCTGGGACGGCGAGGAAGTCGTCGTCCGGTTCGACGACGCGAGCGTGACGTGGATGTTCGTCTGCGTGCATTCGACCGTGCTCGGGCCGGCGGCCGGAGGGACGCGGATGAAGGTGTACGCGTCGCCTTCCGAGGCGCTCCGCGATGGCCTGCGCCTGTCCACCGCGATGACCAGCAAGATGGCGATGGCGGGCGTACCGCTCGGCGGCGGCAAGGCCGTCTTGGCTGTCCCCGAGATCCCCGTGGGGGATGCCCGCCGGACGCTGATGCTGCGCTACGGCGAGCTCGTGGAGTCGCTCCACGGCACGTACTGGACCGCGTGTGACATGAACACCGCGTCGTCCGACATGGACGTGATCGCCGAGCGGACCTCGAAGGTGTTCGGGCGCACCGAGGCGGCGGGGGGTTCGGGGACGTCCGCGCCCGCGACCGCGGTGGGCGTCTTCCACGGCCTCCGGGCGGCGGTGGCGCGGGTGTTCGGATCGGACGATCTGACCGGCCGAACCGTCGCGGTGCAGGGCGTCGGCGCGGTCGGTGGTCCGCTGGCACGCGCGCTCGTCGAGGTGGGAGCGCGACCGATCCTGGCCGACGTCGACGACGTTCGGGCGAAGGAGCTCGCCGACGAGCTCGGGTGCGACCACGTTCCGGCCGACGAGATCGTCGATGTGCGGTGCGACGTCTTCTCGCCGTGCGCGACCGGCGCCGTACTGTCCGTGACCACGATCCCGCGTCTGCGGTGCCGCGTCGTCGCCGGCGCCGCGAACAACCAGCTCGCCGAACCCGAGGACGCGGAGCGACTCGCCGAGCGCGGCATCCTGTACGCGCCGGACTACGTCGTCAACGCGGGCGGAGTGATCCACCTCGTCGGGTTCGAGCTCCTCGGCGAGGATCGCGAGCGCGTGGACGAGCGGCTCCGCGGCATCGCCGACACGCTGACGGAGGTGTTCGAGAAGGCGGACGCGGATGGGCTGTCCGCGGCCGCTGCCGCCGACGCGATCGTCGAGCAGCGACTCACCGGAGGGAGCCACTGATGGGTCGCGACCTCGCGTCGATGGAGTGCGTCCCGTGCCGCGGCGGGGTTCCGCCGCTCAACCGCGCGGAGATCGAGTCGTACCTGGCCGATCTGGGTCACGAGTGGCGGGTCGTGGACGACCATCACCTGGAGAAGGAGTTCCGGTTCGCGGACTTCAAGCAGGCGCTCGCGTACACGAACCGCGTGGGGGAGCTGGCCGAGCGCATCGGGCACCACCCCGACATCTACCTCGCGTGGGGCAAGGTTCGACTGACAGTGTGGACGCACAAGATCGACGGGCTGAATGAAGCCGACTTCGTGTTCGCGGCCAAGGCCGACCGAGCCCTCGCAGGCCCGGCCGGCTGAACCGGTCTCGCTAGGCGTCGGCGGTGACGAGGCCGAGCTCGCGCAGCGTGTTCCACGGCACCACGTGGCAGTACGGCGTGTGCCCGTTCTTGTCGTAGTACCGCTGGTGGTAGTCCTCCGCCGGGTAGAACGGTCCCGCGGACGCGATCTCGGTCGCGATCGGGCGGTCGAACCGCGCCTGCGCCGCGTCACGCGATGCCTCGGCGAGCTTCTGCTGCTCGTCCGAGTGCGTGAAGATCGCGCTCCGGTACTGGTCGCCGACGTCCGGACCCTGCCGGTCCACCTGCGTCGGGTCGTGCATCGCCCAGAACACCTCGAGCAGCTGCTCGAAGGTCACGACGGCCGGGTCGAACCTCACGCGGAGCACCTCGGCGTGACCGGTCCCGTGCGAACAGACGTCTCGGTAGGTCGGATTCTCGGTGTGGCCGCCCGCGTAGCCGACCTCGGTCTCGACGATCCCCGGCACACGCTCGTAGACGTACTCCACTCCCCAGAAGCATCCGGCCCCGAACGTTGCGGTCTCGGTAGGCATGCTGAACATCCCTCCTTCGGATGGACTCATCCCTTTAGTCCATCCAGACTACGCAACATTACGTCGAGCCGAAGAAACCCCTGTGGACGCGTTTGAGGGGTGGCTGGGTGGGTAGCGCGGAGGCGGAGAAAGGGGGTGCCCATGCGGAATCGCATGGTCATCGCTGCCGTCGTGGCGTTGGTAGCCGGGGGACTCCTGGCTGCCGTTCCTGCCAGTGCCGGTAGTGACGGGAAGGTACGTGAGTATGTGGTCCTCTACGAGGACGGCGCGTCCGCAGCGGACGCGCGCGCCGCCATCGGGAGCCTGGACGGCGTCATCGTGGATGAGATCACGCAGATCGGTCTGGCGAAGGTCCGGACGAGCAACGATGCGTTCGAGGCCGACGTCGCCGAGGAGGCGGCTCTAGCTGGCGCGGCTCCCAACCGCATCATCGGGTTCGCCGAGCCGGCCCTCCGTGAGAAGGTCGACGACGTCGAGGCCTTGATCGACGCGGAAGGGACCACCGCGGCCGAGGACGTCGCCGCGCTCGATGCCGAACCCCTCGCGGGCCTGCAGTGGGACATGGAGATGATCGACGCGACCGTAGACGGGTCGTACGCCGTCGACACCGGAAACTCCGACGTGTTGGTGGGGATCATCGACACCGGGATCGACGCGTCGCACCCGGACATCGCGCCCAACTTCGACGCGGCGCTCAGCCGAAACTTCACCATCGACGACCCGTTGATCGACGGGACGTGCGCTTCGGATCCGGACGGCCTGTGTACGGACCCCGCGAACGTCGACGAGGCCGGCCACGGGACCCACGTTTCGGGGACGGTGGGCGCAGCCCTGAACGGGCTGGGCATCGCCGGCATCGCGCCGGACGTGACCCTGGTGAACCTGCGGGCAGGTCAGGACTCGGGGTTCTTCTTCCTGTTCGAGACGCTCGCGGCGTACGTGTACGCGGCCAACAACGGGATCGACGTCGTGAACATGAGCTACTTCACGGACCCGTGGTGGGCAAACTGTCGAGACAACCCGCTGGACACACCGGTCCAGCAGCAGCAGCAGGCAACGATCATCGACGCGTCGAACCTAGCGCTGAACTACGCGTACGATCACGGCGTCACGCTGATCGCGGCCGAGGGCAACGAGCACACGGATCTCGGGAACCCGACCTACGACGCCATCAGCCCGGACTACCCACCGGGCACCTCGAAGATCCGGAACAACATCACGAACGACTGCCTCGTGATCCCGACCGAGGGCGACCACGTTCTCTCGGTCAGTGCGCTCGGGCCGAGCGGACGCAAGTCGTACTACTCCAACTACGGGCTCGAGCAGACGGTGGTCTCGGCGCCGGGAGGTGACCGTCGCGACTTCTTCGGGACGCCGCAGTACAACACCCCTGGTACGCGGATCCTGTCCACGTACCCGATGGCCGTCGCGATCAACGACGGGCTGATCGACGCGGGCTGCACCGTGCTCAACCCGCTCGCGGTCGTTGACACGTCCGGAGGCGGGTGCGCCGTGTACGTGTACCTGCAGGGCACCTCGATGGCCTCACCGCACGCGGTCGGTGTGGCAGCGCTGATCATCGGCGCGGGAGGAACCGGGTCGGGTCCCGGCTTCGGGATGAGGCCGGCCAAGGTGGAGAAGGCCCTTCGGAAGACGGCCACCGATACGGATGCCTTCTTCGCTGCGGCGGGTGAGGACTGGCGCGACTTCTGCCCGGTGCCACCGACGGAGTTCATCTATCCGGACCTCACCGGACCGACGGACGATCCGAACGTGTCGTTCGATGCGATCTGTGAGGGCAAAGCCAAGCTCAACGGGTTCTACGGCGACGGGGTCGTGAACGCCCTCGCCGCGGCGAACTCGTAGCAGATCGAGTCCGACTGTTGCACCTGAGACCGCCCCGGGCCGAACGTCCGGGGCGGTCTCACGTCCTCAACCCTCGAACGAAGCCGCGGCGTCCAGGACCTTCTCGACCTCCACCGCTCCGTGCTCGGTCCCGAGCGTCCACAGCTCGTAGTCGCTGGGGGGCAGCCAGACGCCTCGGTCGAGCATGTGGTGGAAGAACCGACCGTATCGCTCGTGGTCCGCCGCCCTCGCATCGGTGAAGTCCCGAACCGGCCCCCACGAGAAGAACACGCTGAACATCGACTCGGCATCGTTGACCGTTGCCGGGACGCCCGTCGCGGCGAGGCCTTTGAAGAGTCCATAGACCAGGGTGGTCGCGGTCTTCGAGAGCTCGGCGTACGGATCAAGTTCCTTCGCGAGATCCAGAGCGGCGATCCCGGCGGCCACGGCGACCGGATTCCCCGACAGCGTTCCCGCCTGGTAGACGGGACCCACGGGCGCGAGTTGCTCCATCACGTCTCGCCGCCCGCCGAACGCGGCGCACGGGAACCCGCCGCCCATCACCTTGCCGAGGATCGTGAGGTCCGGCGTGACGGCGTGGACGCTCTGCGCGCCGCCGAACGCGATCCTGAACCCGGTGATCACCTCGTCGAACACGAGTAGGGCGCCACTCGCGGTGGTGAGCTCGCGCAGGCGCTCGAGGAACCCGGGCTCGGGAGGCACCACGCCCATGTTCGCCGCGACGGGCTCGACGATGACTGCCGCGATCTCGTTGCCGCGCTCGGCGAAGACGTTCTCGAGCGCCTCGACGTCGTTGAACGGCATGGTGAGCGTGTCGCGCGCCGCCCCCTCGGTCACGCCCGGCGAGCCGGGGATCCCGAACGTCGCAACGCCGCTCCCTGCTCCCTGTACGAGCAGCGCGTCCGAGTGCCCGTGGTAGCAACCCTCGAACTTCAGGACGAGGTCGCGGCCGGTGAAGCCCCGTGCCAGGCGGATCGCGCTCATCGCCGCTTCGGTCCCACTCGAGACGAGCCGAACCATCTCGACCGACGGCATCGCGGCCGTGATCCGTTCGGCGAGCTCGACCTCGCCCTCGGTCGGAGCGCCGAACGTGGTCCCCCGCGCCGCCGCCGCTCGGGCAGCCTCCACGATCTCGGGCCTCGCGTGACCGAACAGCAACGCGCCCCACGACTGCACGAGGTCGACGTACCGGTTGCCGTCGGCGTCGACGATGTAGGCGCCCTCGCCCCGGACCGCGAACCGCGGGGTCCCACCTACCGCGCCGAACGCGCGAACCGGCGAGTTCACGCCGCCGGGGATCGCCCGCCGCGCGCGCTCGAACAGCTCCTCGGATCGCGTCACGACCGGGTCAGGACGAGAGCCAGTCGGCCGCGTCCTTGGCGTGGTACGTGAGGACGAGATCGGCGCCGGCGCGGCGGATCGAGGTGAGCACCTCGAGTACCGCGCTCCTTTCGTCGATCCATCCGTTCTGCGCCGCCGCCTTGACCATCGCGTACTCGCCGGAGACGTTGTAGGCGGCCATCGGGAACCGCGTCTGGTCCTTCGCGCGGCGGATCACGTCGAGGTAGGGGAGCGCCGGCTTGACCATCACGACGTCGGCGCCCTGCTCGATGTCGGCGGCGATCTCGCGGATCGCCTCGTCGGCGTTCGGCGGGTCCATCTGGTAGCCCGTCCGGTCGCCGAACCTCGGCGCGCACTCGGCGGCTTCGCGGAACGGCCCGTAGAAGGAGGAGGCGAACTTCGCCGCGTAGGCCATGATCCCGACGCGCTGGAACCCACCCTGGTCGAGGGTGTCGCGGATCGCATCGACCTGGCCGTCCATCATGCCGCTCGGCCCGACCATCTGGGCGCCGGCCTCGGCCTGGGCGAGCGCGATGCGCCGGTAGCGTTCGAGCGTCGCGTCGTTGTCCACGTGTCCTTCCTCGTCCAGGACCCCGCAATGCCCGTGGTCCGTGTACTCGTCCAGACACAGGTCCGCGATCACGACGTGGTCGTCGCCGAGCTCGTCCCGGAGCATCAGGATCCCCTTCTGGGCGATCCCCTCGGGGTTCCACGCCTCCGAACCCTCGGCGTCCTTGCGTTCGGGGACGCCGAACAGCATGAAGGCGATCACGCCCTTGCTCGCGATCTCGACGGCCTCCTTGCGCAACGACTCGAGGGTGTGCTGCGACTGCCCGGGCATCGAAGCGATCGGGATCGGTTCGGGCACGCCCTCCTTCACGAACAGTGGCGCGACGAGGTGGCGCGGGGCGAGCTCGGTCTCGCGGATCAGCGCTCGGAGCGCGGGCGTGCGCCGCATCCTGCGTGGCCGGTGCCGAGGGAAGGCGCTCACGGATGGATGCTACCGCGGCGCGAGCACCCGCTCGACGGCCGCGACCAGGCCGTCGATCGTGTGCGGGTTCGCGACCGCGTGGACGGACAGCCCGTGCTCGCGAGCCTCGCGCGCGGTGACCGGTCCGATGCAGACGACCCGTGGGTTCCCCTTCACGACGCCGAGTGCGCGGACGAACCCGCGCACGGTCGAGGCGCTCGTGAACGTCACGGCGTCGACCGCTCCGGACCGGAGCGCGGTCCGGGCCTCGGCCGGGAGCGAACGAGGCATGCGCGTGCGGTAGGCGTCGACACGCGTCGGGGTCCAGCCCTTGCGAACCAGTGCTTCCTCGAGACCCTCCGGCGCCACATCCGCGCGAGGCGTGAGCACGCGGCCGATCCCTCGGGGGAACGCGCGACCGAGCGCTTCGGTCGTGAACGCCTTCGGGACCAGATCCGCCTCGCGACGGCTCCACCGCCCGAAGGCCTCGGCGGTGCCCTCGCCGACCGCGGCGACGTTCGCCCGGAGCTGCCGCGGCGTTAGGTGTTCGGCCAGGACGTCCACGGTCCGTGGGCTGGTCAGCGTCACCCATGAGAACGCTCCCTCGGCGAGCTCCCGGAGCGCCCTCGTCAGCGCGGTCGAACGCACGGGCGCGAGCTCGATCGCCGGCGCCACGATCGCGGTCGCTCCCCGGCGTTCCAACCGGCGCGCGAGCTCGTCCGCCTCGGGACGAGGCCTCGTCACCAGGACGGTCCTTCCGGCGAGCGGCTTCACGGGCCGACGAGCCCGAGGATCTCGTCCGCGCCGCCGGCCGACAGGTCGAGCGCGGCGAGCGCCGCCACCTCGTCGGGGGTGGCGGCGTCGACCTCGGTGCGCGCGAACCGCGAGCCGTCGGGTGTGAGCGCGATCGCGACCATGCGGACGCCGTGCGCGGTCGGCTCGGCGAACGCGCCTAATGGAAGCGCGCACCCGCCGCCGAGCCGAGCCATGAGTCCGCGTTCGGCCTCGAGCGCGATCCTGCTCGCCGGGTGATCGAGCACGGAGAGCGCGTCGATCGTGGCGCCGTCGGCCGCGCGCGACTGGACGGCCAGACATCCCTGACCCGGCGCCGGCACCATCTCCGCGAGCGACATCGGCGCTAGGTGCTCGGGGACGACGCCGAGCCGCACGAGGCCCGCGGCCGCGAGGATCAGGGCGTCGGTCTCACCGGCGGCGAGCTTCCGGAGCCTGGTGTCGACGTTGCCCCGCAGGTCCTCCACCACCACGTCGGGACGCCAGCGGACGACCTGCGCCCGGCGGCGGATGCTCGAGGTGCCGACCCGGGCACCGGTCCGGAGCCCTCCGTCGCGGGTCACCAGGACGTCGAGCGCCGAGGCGCGCTCGGGCACGGCGGCGATGACGACGTCCTCGTCCTCACCCGCCGGGAGGTCCTTGGCGGAGTGGACCGCCAGGTCGATCTCGGCGTCGCGGAGCGCCCGGACGATCTCCGCGACGAACAGACCCTTGATGCCGGCTGGGTCGCTCGCCGGATCGGCCCCGCGGTCGCCGGCGGTCGTGATCGGGACGACCTCGGTCCGGACGCCGGATGCTGCGAGGGCACCCGCGACCTCGTTCGCCTGGGCGAGCGCGAGCTTCGAGCGACGCGTCCCGATCCGGAGCGTCACTCGCCGGGGAGCTCGAGCCCGAACAGCTCGGCGAGCGCTCGCGCGTGCGCGTCCTGTGTGCCGGTCCCAGGGATCTCCTTCAAGCGCGCGATCGGTTCGTGCAGCAGCTTGGCGACGACCCCCCGAGCGAGCGCCGTCACCGCCTCGAGCTCCTCGGGCTCCAGCCGGGCGAGATCGGAGCGGAAGCGCTCGAGCTCGGCCGCGACCACCGCGTCGCCGCGTTCGCGCATGGCTCGGAAGAGCGGACCCAGCCGCTCGGCGCGCCGCCGGACCCCGAACCGGCGCACCTCGTCGGCGACGATCGCGTGCGCCTGCTCGATGTCCGCGTCGGTCTCGGCGGCTCGAACGGCGACCGACGTCCGGAGGCCGTCGATGTCGACGAGCGTGACGTCCGGCAGGGAGCCTACGGACGGCTCCACGTCGCGCGGAACGGCGAGATCGAGCACGTACAGGGGCCGGTCCCTGCCTCGGAGCGCGTCGAGCACCAGCGGCTCGGTGAGCACGATGCCGGCTGCACCGGTGGCCGAGACGACGACGTCCGCCTCGGCGAGCGCCTGCGGGAGATCCGCCAGATCGCCGTGCGCCGCCGAGGTCCGTTCGGCCAGCGCGCGTGCGCGTTCGAGCGAGCGGTTCAGCACGCGCACGGTGGCCACGCCGCGCCGCCGGAGTTGCTTGACGGCGAGCGCCGACATCTGGCCCGCGCCGATCACGACCGCGTGCCGTTCGGCGAGACCGCCGAGCGCGGCAGCCCCGAGGTCGGCCCCGGCGGACACGAACACGTCGGGCGCCGCCCCGACGCCGGTCTCGGAGCGGACGCGCCGTCCGGTGTTCACCGCGCCGTTGAACACGCCCGTGAGCGCGGGGCCCGCGGCCTCCTCGCCGTCCGCGCGCTTGAGCGCCTCTCGGACCTGCGAGAGGATCTGGGGCTCGCCGAGCACCATCGAATCGAGGCCGCTCGCGACGGTGAACAGGTGGTCCGCGGCATCGGCCTCGTAGTGGGAGTAGAGCGGCTCGGCCAGATCGTCCGCGGCCACACCTCGCGACTCGCACAGGACGCGCTTCAACGCCTGGAACCCGGCGTGGTACGAGGGGACGCTCCCGTAGATCTCGACGCGGTTGCAGGTCGAGACGATCACGGCCTCCTCGATCGCGGGATCGTCGGCCGTCCGCCGGTACGCCTTGACGAGGTCGTCCTCGGCGAAGGCCAGGCGTTCGAGCAGCCCGACCTCGGCGCGACGGTGCGAGATGCCGAGCGCGAGGATCGCCATGGGTTCTCACGATTCTAC
>Ga0193738_1001201_pt1 | contig 10702 bp, 7 predicted proteins | sample L2a1metaG_FD_144927 | JGI IMG/M metagenome (GOLD analysis project Ga0193738, IMG submission 144927) | Soil microbial communities from a riparian zone of the East river system, Colorado, United States - L2a1 | ecosystem: Environmental > Terrestrial > Soil > Riparian zone | place: USA: East River...
CTCGACTTCCACATGATTGTTGATCTTCCAAAAAGTCTTCCATCTTTTGTACAGCATCTTCATTCTTACAACTGAATGAAGGTCAAGACACACACGTTTGTGTTTGCGCAGTGGTGGGCTTTCGAAGCCGCGTCCTGTCCCCGAAACCAAACGTTGAACGAAGATTACCACTTTGAACTTACACGTCACCACACCATTGCGCAAACATTTTGTTGCCAGTTGTAGGGTCATTCTTCTCACTTCATTCGCAGCCTGTATTCCTCTCACTGGTTATAAGTCCTAATAGTCCAGTCGCGCAAACTTGATACAACTATTTACTTCCTAATGCATCAACTTTATGCAGAAATTTACTCAATCGAGCAAGGGTTTGCTCTGGATTATCATGTATAGTGGCATGTCCTGAATTTTTTATGACCGTAAATTCTGCCCCGGATATCAGGCTTTGAAAATATCTTACGGTGCCGGGCCTTGCCTCGTCATATTCGCCTGTTAGCAGTAGTGTTGGTACGGCTAATTCCTTTAGTCTATTCACTCGGTCATAGTGCAGTAATGTACCTGTTGCAGTGAATTCGCTTGGGCCCCACATATACTCATAAACATTGGTTCCAAAAAACATACTAGCTGAATCTTCTTTTTCCTTCGGACGGTCTTTTCTTCTCAAAAATCTACTGTAGTATAAATGCACTGCATTTTTATAGGCATCATTATCAAACGTCTTATTCTTCTCATTTTCTCTGATTATAACTTGAATGGAATCGGGCATAGTGGCAATGAGGGTATCAGCATCTTTGATCCACAGATCTGTGCTAAGCAAAGGACTACTTAAGATTAAAGCTTTTACCTCCTTGGGATATTTCAAATAATAGTCTACACCGAGGGCAGGACCCATGATTGGCCATAGAGACAGAAGTCCTCAAGATTTAATGCTTTCCTTAATAACTCCAGTTCCTCCACATAGTGGTCGATCGTCATCAGGGTTGTGTCAGTTATCCTTGTTGATCTACCACAACCAAGCTGATCATAAAAGATGACAGGTCTATCTTTACTTAACTCTTTGAGTGGAATGAGACCATAGCTGGAAGAGCCTGGGCCACCATGTAACACTACCATAGGAGTTTTATTCCCTTCACCATAGATGCGATACCAAATTTTTCCTCCGGTTACTTCTACGTACCCTTCATGCGGAGTAAGTCCGTCTTTTTTGCAACCGTCCAGTATGAAAAGCAATGCAGTGTAGATTAAGAGGGGACGAAAGAATTTGTAGTTCATGAGAAATGTGGTTTTTATAATTATATAGTTTAAAGGTGGAATTTATTCCCCTCTTTTCATCGTGATCATTTTTTCAAATCCAAGGGTTTCACCCAGCCACTCACTTGTCCACTTGGGAATCTTTGCTAGTAAGTTGTAAGCCGCTTCGTTGAAAACAAATTTGTCCGACCCTATGGCTGGCAGTCGAGTCACCCAAGGGAGTTGCACCCTTAGGTTCTCACGGAACCGTACTTGAAAGTCTCCCTTCATACGGCTCTTCCTGTTTAATCACAAATGTATCGCTACATTATGGATGTACCAACTGCCAGTGCGCGAATAAGCCGGGGCGTTCATCACACTTCTTCTGCAACCACCGCGCTGATGCAATCGTGTAGAAGCCTTTTTCCCATTGCACCCATTTCTGTATGCGCTTATTTAGCTGACGCCATAACGGCTGCGTGTGATAAGACCAAAACTTGCAGTAGTAATTGATCACTCCGCGTATTACCGGATTCAACTCGCGTGCTAATTCCTCGATGCTGATGCGCCGTTTGTGAATCGCTTTGAACTTGTCCAGAACACTCGTGACTGACTTCTTACTAATGACCGAGCGCGGCAATACTTTGCAAACGCCTCCCTTCACGCGCGTGTAATGTGGTTGGATTGTAAATCCTAAAAAGTCGAAGCTCATCTGATACTTCTTCTCGGAACTTCCTCGGATGTTCACAATCTTCGTCTTCCCTTCATGAACACTCAGCTTGCATTCGGTAAAGCGTTGCTTAATCTCCTTTAGTAGATAGATCGCTTGGCGTTCAGACTTGCAATGCACAACGATGTCATCAGCATAACGCTCAAAGGGTTTTCCTTCATGATGTTGTTCCATCCACTTATCGAATGTTACATGTAGAAAAATGTTTGCCAGTAACGGACTGATGACGCCACCTTGAGGTGTACCGCTAGTCCGATCTACAAAACAACCATCCCGTTGAATGATACCTGCTCTTAACCATCGCTGCACATACAGCAAGGCCCACTTGTCCTTGCAGTAGTGCTTCACGGCCTTCATCAAAAGTTCATGGTCTATCGTATCAAAGAAGCTCTTGATGTCAAGGTCAATCACCCAGCAATGTGTGAAAGCGTTTTGAGTTGCTTTCTCCACTGCTTGATGACAGTTTCTGTTGGGACGATAACCGAATGAACTGGGATGAAATTGTGGCTCTACAATCCGCTCCAGATGAGTCTTTACAACTTCCTGGGCTATGCGATCAAGCAAGGTGGGAATGCCTAGCTTACGTACACCGCCTGACTTCTTCTTGATGGCTACTTCTCTGACAGCCTGTGGAAAGTAACTCCCGGAACTAAGGCGATTCCATAACTTATATAGATGAAGTGTCAGATCACGATCTAACGTAACCCAATCCATCTTGTCAACGCCAAAACTTCCTTTGTGTGATTTTACTTTCTGGTAGGCCTGCCATACCATCTTCCTGGTAATTGGCTGTGATTTTGTTTCGTAGTAGTCGATCATCCCAATTTAAATTGGTTGGCGTTAACTGCGAAACCAAACAGGCTAAGTCCTTTGCTCCATTGTCTTTCAACAACTTCAACACTACTACGACTTAGTCCGCCGCCGCTATCTGGAGTCATCCTTACTCCTGTGATGGTCATCAAACTCATCCCAACGATAACGACTTCTCTTGTTCCATACAAAAGCCCTTGTTGAGGTCCTGTCAGCTTTACCCCGGATGTTATGCAATCAGAAATCAGAACGCCCATTGCACTTGGTCACAGATATAAACGTAACTACCTGCTTTTAACATCGTCTCTTTAACATTACGAGGCTTCAGTCGCTGATTCAATCTATTCAGCTCATCAACAAACATCTTCGGAAATCAAGTCTCCGTTTTTCCTTATCGTTCACCACAACATCTGTTTCCACCGTTGCAGCATAAGGTGATTTGCAGGCCACCTCTGACAATCGCCTGCGGAAGTTCACTCTTTCCTTCCGATCACTTCATTGGCCAGTTCTGTTCGCTCGACTTCCACATGATTGTTGATCTTCCAAAAAGTCTTCCATCTTTTGTACAGCATCTTCATTCTTACAACTGAATGAAGGTCAAGACACACACGTTTATGTGTAAGAAATGGCGCTGAGCAAAAATAAAAAAATGTCCTCCTTATCAGCGCCATTTCTTATTCATTTTTGCGGCTTTGCTTTAACTTACACGCTAATAGCTAATATTCCCAGAGATCCATCCTAGAATAAAACTATCCAAAGTAGCAGCTATCTGCGTTCTACTATCATCCTCATGGTCCCAGACATAAATATCTGAACCAGGAGAACCGGAAATCAACTTAAAGGCGAATTGGTCACCAGTCCCAGAATCAGCGAAGAATAGGAAATTGTCAAATGGCGCGTTAATACTTTTAAAATTCTTATCACGTCTGAATTTCAAGTTCTCTTCGACCACCTTAAATGACGGCCAAATTAAATCTCCGATGTTCATATCGTCAAGGGTGGCAACAACTCCATTTGTTTCTTCATATAGGCTCAAAAGTTGTTCGGGAAATTCGATTTTTAATCTGTACTTAAACGCCTTTATTTCTTGCGAAGTAATTGGTGATTGAAAGGCATATCTAGATAGACCTCTAATTTGAGCTTGTTCAATTTTGTCTTTCCAACTCAGTTCCAAGGTGAATCAGTGATGTAAAACATTGCCGGCAACGGTTCGGGTGTTGCGGCAAGTGGGGATTAAAAACACTAACGTTCAATACAGCACAAATGTAAAAAGGACTGACCTTCGTTATAGCACGTCAGCCCCCATTGCTACAATACCTTGTTAGTTGCTGCTTTTTTTAATTTCATTTGCCGCGTCTGCTGTTAGTCAGACAGCGGTTTGATGAGAGACCAATGTGTCTGAACAATTTTCCATTGTCTGTTTGATTCAAGTCTGTATACTTCTGTACAATTCCATTTAAGGACTTTGTCGCCTTCGTAGGAGTATAGATTGAACGTCAATGCAGCCATATCATTTGTGGCAATAACTTTTGGATTGAGCATTTCGTATTTGGCTGCGATTTGGCCTTTTAACGGCTCATAATATTTTTTCAACGTTTCAAGTCCGTCCAACCGCTGTTCAGTAAAAGGGTCAAAATAGGTTACGTCGTCTGCGGAAATGTCAAGATAGCCGCCGGGGTCACCCTGATTCCATTTGTCTAATGCTGCTTTTTCCAAAGCAATGATTGTCGCGGATATATCCGCATTTGTTGTTTGCGAAAAAGTCGTTTTTGCCATAAATACCAATATTATTAAAATTATTTTTTCCATTCCGTGAAATTAGTTTTCAGACTTGTATACACAGGAATAAGAATCAGGGAATAAATGACACTTTTCAGGGATTTGCCTGCTTGCGAAAACGCAATGGTGTGATGGTGGTATTCTCTTTAAACGTCCTTATGAAATAACTTGTGTTTTCGTAATTCAGATAGGAAGCAATTTGGTCAATGGTCATATTCGTATACTGCAACATTCGTTTGGCTTCTAAAATGTGTTTTTTTAGAATGTATTTCTTGGCGCATATTCCAAAATAATCTTTTACAAGACTATTCATATGGCCGGGTGTGATGTACAATTGCTGAGCATAATAATCGACCGTCCGATATTGATGAAGATTTGTTTCTACTAGCTGTAGGAATTGATGAACATAATTGTTTATCGGCTTTTTTTGTGATGTTGGATAAGCGGCAATAAATTTTCTGTTTAACAATATCAACGCTTGATAAAGTAATGCCCGAAGTATGTGCTTGTCATTATTCCTGGAAGATGAAATCTCGTTTTTAATGCCTTGCAACAAAATCGTCAGTTGATTGTAGTCGTCAGACTCCAAATGTAAAATGGGCGGGTTGTTATACGAATTGAAGCAGGAAAGATTGTTAACAAATTGTGTGTCGTTAAAGAACGTAAGTAAAAATTCTTCTTCAAAAATCAGCACATAACCTTTAGGAACTTTGTGTGCATTCCATTTTCGTATTTGTCCCGGTGCGGAAAAGAAGACACTGCCTTGTCGGAGGTCTTGTTCGTGGCTGTCAATGTTCAAAGTTCCGTTTCCGTCAGCAATGACAGTGATGTCATAATACGTCAAACGCTGTATAGGAGACAACTTGATGTATTTTTCCAAATCTTCAAGTCGGATAAGGTCAATAAGTAGTTCATCACCGTATTTTGTCCTGAAAAAGTCGTACTGCGTAATCATGTCTTTCTTGTCTAATGTCCTGCCATAACTATTTGAGATGTGTCCTTAAAGTAGCCGCTAACGATTCGACAACGAAGCGATGATCTACGTCGGAATAGCAATGCTGTACTTCTTACCTTTGCGAATAGTTAACCGGTCATCACGCAGCCAGGGATTATGGCGCTTCAAAAGTTTATAGTTCGTGCCATGTTCCTTGGCAAAGACCACAAGATCCTTGATGGTTTCATCGACCTCTACGTAACGCAACGGTTCCTCCTTATACAAATGATCGGGATCTATTCTAAATCCATAACGCAATGGATTCTCCGCAATCTCTTTGATGGCAAGTATCCGGAATACATACCGCGAGGTCTCGTCATTCAAATAGAGATCATAATAAGAGTTTTCATTCTGGTTTTCCAGGGCACGTTCAACCCCGCCCATTCCTCGATTGTAAGAAGCGGCGACCATGGTCCAACTACCAAATTTCCTGTACGACCTTTTGAGGTACAGACATGCTGCCTCCGTTGCTTTTAAGGGATCATAACGCTCGTCTACTTCATCGGTGATCTCGAGCCCCAACTCTTTACCGGACGCTTTAAGGATCTGCCAGTATCCAACAGCATCTTTATAACTGATCACATTCATAAGATTGCTCTCGATCAAGGGTAGATATTTGAAGTCCTCAGGGATGCCATGCTTCTTTAGAATTTCTTCCATCTGAGGAAACCAGCGGTTGGCTCTTTTTATAAGGAAGATCGTGTTGCTGTGCAGGTAACAGTTGATCTGGAGCTCTTTGTCCAGCCGTTCATGGACATCAGGAACAGACAAAGGAACTGGTTCGCCGGCAAATGTCATCTCCGTAGGCACGGCAAAGGAAATGGCAGGAAGTCGTTGATCTGCTCCGGCGTATCCCGCTTCATAGACTCCGTCATCGGAGATAACTTCTGTTGAAGAAATGCCCGATGATTCGTTGTACACAATGTATCCGAACAGTAACACGATTGTACAAATCGATAAAAAGTTAGCCGGACTCATTTTAATCTCTGACCAGTTCATAGCTACAAGCTTAGACCAGTACTGCCGCTGCATTTACCTCGGCTACCAGTTGATGTGCAAATTTATTAACGTCTTTACCATCCCAGGAAGTATGATGTTTTATACGGTCCATTTTCTTTCCGAGGGCAGTTGTATATGCTTTGTCGTAATAGTTCAGTAGCAGATCCATGGTAGAACTGAGATCACCACTCAAATATTTTTCTTTGGCAGCATTGTAGTGCTGACCGCCGAGTTTCTTTGTTATGCGGCTCATAGCATCGAGAAATTCTTTCTGATCCGCTCCCCCGTAGTCGTTCACCAATCTCTCGATTCGTACGTCCTTGCTGACTTCAAGCTCGACCACTGGCCCCAAACTCAGCTGCTTCCAAAGGTCAAGCGGCAGGAATATCTTTCCAACTGCCATTGATTCGTCTTCAATCCAGATCCGTTTTGTCGGATCAAGCTTCAGCACCGCTTCAAAGAGATCGTTTTGAAACTGCTCCGTCGAAGGTTGTGGCGGCATCATTAGTCCACCGAAAGCTGAACCTTTGTGATTAGCAAGAGATTCCAGGTCAATGACCTGTTCATCAATCTTCGAAAGTTCCCGAAGAATTTCACTTTTACCACTCCCCGTATACCCGCCGATCACGATGAAAGGATATGATCTTTTAAAAATATCCAGCGCAAGCTGCCTATAGGCCTTATAACCTCCTGTCAATGAATGAGTCTTTATGCGGCTCATGTTCGCAAACTGGCAAAAGTTCGCGGACCGCATTCCTCCCCTCCAGCAATACACAAGCAACTCGTTTCCGATCTTTTGAGTTTCGTCCATCATGTCGGCTAAGCGGGGACCAACGAGACGGAATCCGGTCATAATAGCTTCCTTCTGCCCTTTTTGCTTATAATCAGTCCCGACGGCTATGCGCTCCTTATTATTAAGGAGTGGTATGTTCAGGGCGGAACTAATGTGCCCTTCGTCGTACTCTCCTTCAGAACGCACGTCTACTACCGGCAGGCTACTGCGTAATGATAAAAAATCATTAATGCCAATCATTGATTGCAAGTTAACTTGTCATTGTTCAGATGTAAAGCATATTCCAACAAAAGTCAAAATCAGTCAAGTCTGAAGTTGATGGTTTCTGAATAGTCTGATGAACAATCGTCTTGTTGAACCCCGTTGGGGTTCCCCTATTTACTGTCGTTACAACCCGGCATTGCATGCCAGGTTATTAAGCTTTAATCCCTTCGGGATTAGGCCAAGCTAATCCCGACAACCTTTAATCGGCTCTGGGTTATGGTTAACTCGATCGGTCGATATTTTGAACAAGAGGTGCTGTCCGAATTAATTCCAACGGAACCATCATGGTGGACTGGAAGCCAAATACCAACGTGTAGGAATCCCAAAGGGATTCAAGCTTAATAGCCGCGCCGATATCGGGGCGGGTTAGCGGTACCTTTGAGCCGGAACCCCAGAGGGGTTCAACAGGACGGCAACGAATATAAAAAAGATGATCAACATCGATAGGCGCCTTTAATTAAGAGCCTGCTGACTTGCGGCCATGAGGAAATCGAAAAGTTAGTTATCAGAAAAGTCTGCAAAGTTCGTGGTGATGCCGATCCTGAATCCATAGTTCACGTATTTGCCATCCTGGAAGGCAGCAGCCCCTTCGAGCCTGAATATGCGAAGGATGCCATCGATGGAGTAACCCACTTCGGTGTAATTCTGTGACGTAGGAGTCGCAAGGTAGTTCAGGAATACGTTTTCATGTATGCCCATCAAACGAACGACTGGAATGTTTGTAATAAGAAATTTTCTGAACTGATAATGAAAATTACCGGCGAAATATTTGTCGCTTGTACTGTATCGATAATAGTCCAGGAGTCTGAAGCTTCCCACCGGATCATTAGTTATGAAAGGCGTTTCGTTACCCAGGAAATGTTTGTAGTCCATGAAGTACAACTTTTCGGTATTGAAGAACATTCCCGCGCGCAAGTAGATGTCAGCATGACCACGACCGCCAACCTTTTGTCTGTGTTTCACGCCGACTTCCATCTGATCAAACTTGACGACACTGCCGAAAATATTGTTGAATCCCTTACGGTAGTCCACCATAAAGGTTGGCGACGAGCTGTTAATTATCGCCCGATGTCCGTTTCGAATCGTATACTTCACCCACGGGCGTGCCGTAACATTAATAGATCCCACGAACGCATTATTCTCCGGAAAACTTGTGTCGATTAGTTCATCATTGACAGGTGCATTAGGGGTATAACCTTCAATCTTGTCCCAGTCAGCCCATTTATAGTCCGTGGTATTAAACAACTCTCTGCGTCTCATCCACGTCCACGACGTGCCGATCGAAACGTATGCATTTAGTTGATGACGGTAATTCAGATCTACGTAATCGCGCTCGTAGATCTTCATGAGGTTCTTTTCCAGCAACAGTGTTGTAAAATCGTTTATGATTGGAAGAATCGGTTCGTCAGGGTTGTATTGTTTGATGTATCGACCACCCTGGATATCCAGCCGATCATTTTTATTCCGGAGTGAAAAGTTAAGATATCCTGACGCAACTTCTCTGGAGAACGCATAACGGAAGGCAGGTGTAATTCTGATCCGCGTTTTGTTGGAGTCCTGAAGAACAGTTCCGAAAGTAACCTTGTAAACAAAGTTCCAACCTTCAACGGTATTAAAACCCGGTACCGGGAAGTGTATCTTAAAATTTGAATGTTCTGAAATCTTATAAGTATCCCCGATCAGAAGATCCCACGGCTGAAATCCCTTGTGCTTTGAGCGCTTTAATGTGTCACCTTCTTCCTTCTTCTTTTCAACGACGGCCATACTGTCAATTTTTTGATAGCCTCTCATTTCTATTTTAGTCAATGGCACAGGTCTCATTTCTGCCCAATAGGCGGAGTCTTTCTTATAAGCCATGCTGTCTATCTTAAAAGAAGTGTTTGAGATTACTTCAGGCTCCTTTTGTTGCTTTTGCTCCTCTTTCTCATACTCTTTCATCATCGTATTTAGCTCCTTGCGTGTTATTTCCTTTCCGGAATTCAATCGCTCCTGCAACTTCGCAGTTTCTTCCTGCTTCTTTGTTTTCTTGGGTGTCGCTGCCTGCTTCTCCTGGATTTGTTGGGCCTGTTTCTTTTCAATTTTCTCATCAATAACCTCCATCTTATCTGGCTCAACGTAAACCTTAGGGTTTGTTTCAATCTTGTACTGACTTACTGTAGCCATATAGTTGTATTCAAACTCGAATCCAAAAATTTTCCCCTCCGCCTTAAAGCGGTGTGAAACCGGCATCCACACCTTCTCTTCGATAGGAGCATAGACGGCTTTAATATTTACTTTTACTCCAAACTTAGTGGTGTTGATGTCCATACTATGAATACTCCACCAGTCTTCGACAAGGAAAATCATTCCCTCGATGACGTTGTCACCTTTTGACCGTGGAATAACCTTGATTCGGCTGATTGAATAATTTCGATCTGTAAACGTCCCCATATACTCAAACTTGTAATATGAAAAAGCTTTCGGGGACAAAGGCGATATCGTTTCGGCAATTTCCGGCTCGTAGAAACTTCCAAAAATGTATTGATTGGGGTTGGTGTTATTATCCTTTCCATCACTCCTGATAGAAATCACTTTTTCTTCAAACTTTGCCGGTCTGGTGTACTTGATGTCGCTGATAGACTCAGTGAGAAAAACCTGGCCTTTTTCAATACCTGCTTTTTTGATGGCCTTTTTTGCAAGCCATGGATAATCCTTTAGTTGTCCTGCGCCCTTTATATATACCCGCGCGGAATATTTGTCAATTTCCTGTGTGTGGTATTTCGCCTTTGCTATGGCTTTTCGCATAATGGTGTAAGCGGGGTCTTCATCCCCACTGTTGATTTCTACAGTGTCAAGTAGAGTGGCTTGTGGCTGAAGTATTACATCAACTGTTTGAAATCCGGAGGTTATCTCAACCCGTTTGACTTCAGTTTTATAGCCGACGAACTGGTATGCGATATCATATGTACCGGGAGGTAGTGCAATTTCATAACTGCCATTTTCATTGGCAATGGTACCGCTGCCTGTTTGTTTGACGTAGATGGTCGTAAAGGGAAGTAGATCTCCTGATTCGGTTTTCACAACGCCACGGATACCACCTGTGTTCGCCAGCAAACAGGTTGTGACA
>Ga0193738_1001202_pt1 | contig 10698 bp, 3 predicted proteins | sample L2a1metaG_FD_144927 | JGI IMG/M metagenome (GOLD analysis project Ga0193738, IMG submission 144927) | Soil microbial communities from a riparian zone of the East river system, Colorado, United States - L2a1 | ecosystem: Environmental > Terrestrial > Soil > Riparian zone | place: USA: East River...
TTACTGCAGCGGGGATCACGCAGTTTTGCTTTGGTGGATCTGTTACACTGAATGCGAATACAGGCATCGGTTTTTCTTATCAGTGGCAGAATGATTCCCAGACAATTTCCGGAGCGACAAATTCAAGCCTGAACGCAACTATTTCGGGAAATTATTCTGTGATCGTAGTTTCAAATGGATGTGCTGCAGTGTCCGATACAATTCCTGTTGCAGTAATCCCTGTACCTGCTGATCCCGTAATAAATGATATGTCCAGTTGCGGCCCTGCCTCATTTACGCTTACTGCTGTTTCTCCGGATTCTGTGACGTGGTATGATGCACCGAACGGAAATGTTCTTTCCACCGGGAACATTTACACTACACCTGTTATTTCAAACACAACAATTTATTATGCCCAGGCATCAAACATTTGTCAAAGCGGTTTTGCGTCAGCAACTGCTTTCGTATATCCACAACCGGTAATCAACCTGGGGAATGATATCATTGCAGTGTCTTCAGTAATCCTTGACGCAGGAGCCGGATTTACTTTTTATCTATGGAGCACTTCAGAAACAACACAAACCATTGTCGTAACTAACTCAGGAACGTATTCAGTTACTGTCACTGATGCAAACGGATGTTCCGCTTCCGATTCATTAAATGTTCAACTGACTGTCGGGATAAATAGTATTGTTGAAAGTGAAGCGGTCTCTATCTTTCCAAATCCAGTGCATGGGAAATTGAAGATTTATATTGAATCTTCTTTCGGATTGATGTCGATAAGCATTCTTGATGTAACCGGAAGGACGATACTGAAGCCATCACTACCTGTTGATGTAAGGAAAGAAATTCAGCTTGACTTTTCAGGATATTCAAAAGGCGTTTACTTTTTAAAAACGGTGGGAGAGAAGTACACCATTATAAAAAAACTTGTGGTGGAGTAAAAGGTTGTGGACGTTTCTCAGGAAATATTTTTGAAGCCGGTGATGTGCATTTTGAATAAACCTGACTTTTCATAAAAAATAATTTTTGCACGTGCAGGCAAACATTTTCCTGTTTTTATCTGCTATTCATTTTTCACTTTAGCATTTCTCTCCTCTGAAGACTTCAGCTAAATAGTTTTATAGGAAATATTTAGACTCCGTTTTTTCAGCGTGATATTTTACTGCGGTTGTCCTTTTTTAACAATTGGATGAGGTTTAATTTGCACGCATCAAATACACGAGGTAATTAATACCAAGTGTTTACTAACCCTCTATTTAAATCGTCAACATCTATGAAAAAACTAATTATTGCTTTTGCGCTTGGTTGCATGGCAACGGGCGTATCAGGTCAGATGAATATGCTTCCCAATCCTGTGGTACCTCCACCGCCACCATCTGACAGACGCGATGGATATACGGGACCTGACATGGTAGTGTTCGACCGCGATGGTTATACTTACTTATTGCACGAACTTATGTTTGATAAATCAGGCGGCGGAAATCAAACGATGTCAGCACCTGACTGCATCGCGGGAATTTTTAGACTGCATTTCGCCGACGATGGAACCGGCCTCGGATTCGATGATGGAACGTCAGGCCCTCAACGACAAGCTGTAGCCTGCCAGGTTTTTACAGATATTAGTCAATTGCTGAATGAAGCCAATAGTCCGTATACCAATACCTGGAATTTAGGTAATGGAAATTACGTAGAAATTAATGTTGACGCTTCTTTACTCAATGCGGGCAATGGAATGCTCGGAAGATGCGGGCAGTTTTTTCTCCAATCGTCTCCGGGGATTGTGCATGGGTCGGTTTGGCAGACAATCAATTCTGGTATCGATGCGTGGTTTGGCATTAACCCGACAAACCTTGGTAACATGGGGATCTATCATGGAGTCATGCAGATCAATTTTGGTCACCCATTCTACTCGGGAACAAACCCGAACCTCATACCAGGAAATGAATACGATCTGTATACCGTCATTCTCCATGAAGCAATGCATGCACTTGGATTCGGATCATTGATCGCTTCCAATGGTACAAGCAAATTTACGGGTACCAGTCCCGGCATCTACAGCTACTACGATACATTTTTGAAAGAAGCTTCCAGCGGTTCAAGCCTGATCAATAACACAGCATGTTATACAAGCTCATATAATACAGCTGTTCCTATTTCCGATCTGACTACTCCATGCACAATTACTTTTTCAGGAACTACATCAACATTTGTAAATACAGCTACAAGTTGGTTCAATGGTACAAGTCTGAGTCACTATGATATAGGGCTGTGTGGAAATCCCGGAACCTATGTGATGAATCCAAGTCTAGGCACTGGCATTACAAATAGGTTCTTTGACATCGATGAAGTCACTACGCTCTGTGACCTCCGGTATTCAACATCCGGTGTTTTAGCCAGCCATACTTATCCATCATCGGGAATTTGCGGGAGCAGGATTGCCGGTGTGAATGACTTTGCAACATACACTACAGCGGCACCGGGAGTAAATTATGTAACTCCATTCAATACACCTTTTATTTTTTCCAGTACTGACTTTCTTGGGAATGATGAAAACGCCAACTGGTATGAATGCGTGGAAGTAGTGAATAGTTCCGGCACGCTTGCAGGATCAATGTCCGGTAGTACAGGTCAGAATATCACCTTTACTCCTTCCAATGGATTTCAGGGTGTTGCCATTCTGAAATACGTTCCAAGAACATCGGCAACTGGAATTGCAGGCAACATCACATACATTTTTATTTTTGTTCAACCTCCGCCACTACCGCCATGCAATGCCGCACAATGTGAAATGATTTGCTATGGCGACATGGAAGCTTTTACTTCCCAACTGCAATATGATTTATATACACAAGGTCAGTTTGCAGCAGGGACCAACAATGGTTTTGCCTGGAACCTGATCAATGGAGATAACTCACCCGATTTCAGAAATTGGGTATTGACATTTCCAACGTACAATGCATGTCCGGGAGCATTTGCGAATATCACAGGGAATTCAGGTACCAATTATGTCGGCTTGATTGTCAGAACAAACGGCGTTGGAGTGAATTTTCCGGAAGGTCCATCATGGCCGCTCAATCAGCCTTTGTTGCCTTTAGAAACTGCAACGGTTACGGTATGGGCGAGAATGAATAATGCTGCTTGTCTAAATCTTGCCGGCTTGGAAATTCGATTCACGAATTTTCAACCGTGTGCGAATAATGTTTGGTTGAATAACTGCCCGGGATTGATCCAATCAGTGCCTGTTGCTTCGCCGGCGTTGGCTGGAAATACCTCAGTATGGCAACAGCTTACATTTAATTATACAAATGTGACTGGTGTTGCGCTCAATTTTTTACTTATCAATTCTCTTCCATTTACCACAATGACTTTTTCAACGGTCACACCAATTTGGATTGATGATATTTCATGCACTAAAAATACTCCTAATCTTAATATTACCAAGACAGGACCTTCGTCAGCATGTCCTGGAGATATTGTCAATTACACAATTACTGTCTGCAATGCATCTACGTTTCTCGCTAACAATGTTTCTATTACTGACATCCTTCCAACGGGGATGACATTGGCTCCAGGCGGAACATTCACTTACCCAACACAAAATGTCGGAAATCTTCCATCAGCAGCTTGCTCTACCTATACTTTGAATGCAACTGTGAATGCAACTTTTGGGACTTTGACCAATACGGTGATTCCAACTTCGGGCGGATGTCTTCCTTCAAACTCGCAGAACACATCAACACTGACTGTAAACAATCCTACACTGCAGATCACAACATCATTGGATCCGTTGCATCCTTGTCCTGGCGATCCTTTCACTTTCAGCGTCGAGATCTGCAATTCTTCAAACAGCACGATTAACAATATTGTCGTTCAGTCGCTACTGCCGGGATATAGCGGCCTTCCCGGAGGAGGCTATACAGTGAATAGTCAGAACATCGACTTCCTTCCGTTTAGTCTGGGACCAGGAACGGTAATAACTCCGACCTGTACAACGTTTATCGTGAATGCAGTGGCGGGACCTATAAATGCAGTCATTGCTACGAGCCTGATTTCAGGAGGCAATGTGTGCCTGACACAACCGAATTTACTTCCTGTTGAACTGGCGTCGTGCGGAGATCTAACCATTACGAAAACAGTTGATAAGACTTTCGCTTATGCAGGTCAGATCATCACTTACACGATCACAATTCAGAATAATACGGTGCCACAAACGGTGACCCTCGCTGATCCTATGACCAATTTTGTTGTGACATCTAATTCATGTAACCTCGATATAACCGGTGGCACAATTAGCATGTTCATTCCGGTTGGAACAACAGTATGTACCATTACGGGATATTATACCCATATCGGTACCTATATTAATTGTGTAACGATGACTGATCAGTTGATGCAGGTCCAGCAGGCATGTACTGATCCGACAGAAATCCTTGTCGGTTGTCCGATGGTTGTTTGCACTCATGCATACGATTGCACCGTGGGATCAACAGTAGAGCTTTGCTTATGCCTGCACAATTTAAGATCGGGTGTGGATCACATCCATTTTGATCTGATCTATCCAGGTTATCTCAGCGCTCCCGACCTGTCTAATATGACGGTGCATTCAGACATTGACCAGTGGGTCAATGGCGGGACGACGATCGTCTCACCTGCGACTACTTATATTCCTAATCCAGCATACAATCACGTTGTGGTAGACATATACTTTACACAACTTGTTGACATAGGTCCTATTCCGTTTGGCAATTACGTCAATCCAATTGTCTGCTTTGATGTATTGATACAGTCGCCTCCTCCTTCCAACGTGGACGATTCATGGGTTGACGGATATTACACGATACTGAATCCATTGATCTCGCCTCTGTCTCCTGCTCTTACTCAACCCGGTGTGATTATTTTTCCTGATCCGACAGGAACATGTTTCCCTCAGAACAACCCGCCTGATCCTTCCTTCACTCTGACGCAGGTACCTTGTACAAATACAATTAACGTAACTGCAACGGTTAGCGGAAATAACATTACGAACCGCTGGGAATGGGGTGACAATGCAACTACTCCTGTTTATGGAGCCGACAGTTATACTTACACATATGATCAACCGGGCACGTATATCGTCACTCATACAATTATCGAAAACGGCGTTGCAAGTGTTTCCACTCAAACAGTAATTATATACGGACCATGTTGCAGTGATCCAGGATATGTTACCATTCTGGATGGAGATTATTCAACACCACTGGGTTCAGGTATTTCAGGAGGAACCGTGCAAATACAGGGAACATTTTACGTGGATAATTATTTCACGATCAACAATGGTACGCACGTCATCATGGAGCCAGGTGCCAGGATTGTTGTCAAGTCAGGCGGTATCCTCATTCTATATGGAATACTGATGGATGCCTGCAGCAATATGTACAAAGGAATTATTCTGGAATCAGGAGGAAAATTCCTGGGCTACAGGACTACAATTAAAGATGCCGACCAGGCACTCTTTGCAAATGACAAAACAGAATTCTATGTAATCGATTGCGACTTCGATGACAATATCGTTGGAATCGAAACGCCGACGAATCCTGTAGATGCCATCAATAATATCAGTTACATCATCGTAGGAACTAAGTTCCATCATACAGGTATTTTGAAGCAACCGTTTACCGGACAGAATCCTTATGGACAGTATCCAAAAGCAGGAATTATTTTCTATAGCATGGCAGGAACAATTGGCATGGACACTTATACAGAGAATAGTTTTGACAACATGAACTGCGGTATCATCACCGGCATGTCAAATCTTTCTTTGAGGAATAATAAGTTTACAAATATTATTAACGAGCAGTTTTACCCTGAAGCCTATATGGGTAGTGCCATCGCTTCACGCGGCGGTCGGGGATTCTATACTGTTACCGTGAGCCCTTATGTGAACCAGGTTGCAGGAGATCCTACAATGAGCAATTGTGATTTTGGTTTGTATACTGATTTCATTAATACCGGAATCAAGAGTGTCATGATGGAAAAGGTGGGGACCGGAATATATATTACAAGGAACACGCACTTGATGACATTCGGTATGACCAATTGTGATATCAATGCAATTAATCAAGGTGTTTACCTCTATGACAACAAAGGCTCCGGAGGAATGTATATAGGTCACAGCATTATAAACACGAGTCACGACAAGGGTACCTGCGTACTTGCCGAAGAGCTGACGCTGGGAGATAATAACCTCTTATGTGAGAGGAACATTATTACCAGTTATGGTTCACGTCATGGAGTTTACATTGTCAATTGCGATGGAGCCATTGTCCAGGACAACGAGGTTTCAAGTATATGGCCAAGTTCAGGAGGCTGGAAGGGAGTATCACAGCTTGGATGTGTTCGCGACTTTATCACATGCAATAACATTTATGGAAGTAGTTCAAGCTCGCAGTTCGACACATACGGAATATACAGTTCTCTTAGCGACAAGACTTCTGTTTCCTGCAACAACACGAACCTGACCAAGATCGGGATTGAGTTTGACGGAATAAATGCTGCAACCGATTTCAAAGCAAATAAAATTAATGATCATTTCGAAGGCCTGCACCTGAACAGCCAAGGTGTGATCGGAACGCAAACTCATAAAGGAAATGAGTGGATTGGTCCTTTCAACAGTTCATTCGGAGGAAACAATCTCAATTTTCCTTTCGGACTTTCCCTGTCGAAGTTTGAAGTTCACACATCTGCATCGCCTTTTAATCCGAACATCCCCGCATATGATTTGGGCTGGTTTAACTTCAACGGCGGAGTACCTGCCGTGTGTGTGCCTGAGGATTGTGAACACAATGCAATTGCATTCCAGGAAATAGTTTCAGATCTTGACAAGATCATTGCAGATGGAACGCTGAGTTCTGCAGACTATCTGCGTGAAGCAAAGGAGATGGCTAAGCAATATCTCTACAGGAAGTTAAACCAAAATCCATCTCTGATGAACAGCGACGCTGTAATGCAGGATTTTTATGCCATGCATTCTTCAGATGAGATCGGTAAACTGAACACTGTCAAGGATAAAATTGAAGGCCTGACTTATTACAATGACCACTTTGCAGCCAACATCGAAACAATCGGAAATACGATTGAAGGATTAAGGGATACAATCATTATTCTCGACAGCATATACATCGCATCGAATTACAACGACCAGGATGTGATTGTTGCCAAGGAAGCATTGCTGGCCGAGATGAATGCTTTATCAGCGAGCGTTACTGAGCTCATCGTTGAACGTGAATCACTGCGCAGCGTCCAGGTTGAGGAGGCGATAAGTGAAAACAGTTCTATTGCATCGAATGAAATACCTGAAACAAATGAGCGTCTGATCAATAGTGTTTACCTGGATTTAGTTGCCTCCGGAATCAACTCATTGAGGAGTGAGCAGGTAGCTACTGTTGAGGAAATTGCAAACCAGTGTCCGTTCTCCGGAGGTAGAGCAGTTTACCAGGCGAGATCCATTTATAAACTCATTAAGACAGATGTAGAGTATGATGATGTGAACGCGTGCCGCAACGGTGGCATATACCGTAAAGGCATTAATGACTCACGTATTCCAACGCTCAGCCTCTTCCCGAACCCGGCAAAAGAGATCGTTACTATCGATCTGGGTTCAGGTAGTAAAGAGGAGTGCATTCTCATTATGAGTGATGTTTCTGGAAACGTTATTAAACGTATTGCGCTGCCATGTGACCAGCCAACATATACACTTGACATTTCAGGAATTGCAAATGGCATGTATATAATCAGGGTTCTGAGCAACCAGGTTCTGATCGGTAAAGCCAAATTAGGCATCAGCAATTAATAGAATTATCTTTAGACAGTCTGGGAAATTTTTTTCCAGACTGTCTTTTTATTTGACATGAAAATTCCCATCCTGTCAGTAGTTTCATTTTTATTACTGTGTACGAACCTTCATAGTCAGGGATTAAGCAATCAGTTTTTACTTGGATACGCTGATACGTTCGACATATATACATCTTCAGCTAAAGCGAGAATAGATTTCAATTCAGGGTCACCAGTTGTGACTTCTGAAAACAGGAAGATGCGATTTTATGAAACGCAGGGAAATATTTCAGACGCACAAGGGAACCTTCTTATGTCGAGTAATGGCGTTTGGATTGCAAATGCAAACGGAGATACAATGATGAATGGTTCAGGATTAAGTCCCGGACAATTTACTGATGATTATGCTGACGGATTGCCGATAGTGAACGGCTGCCTTATCATTCCTTTTCCAGGTAGTGCACAGCAATATGTTTTGTTTCATATGACTGCCAATTACAGTTATGGCCTGAGAGCATCTGAACTGTATTATAGTATTATAGACATGACACTCGACGGCGGTTTAGGCGGCGTGATATTAAAAAACCAGGTTGCCTTTCAGGATACGATGAGTTGGGGAGTGGGTGCCTGTCGTCATGCAAATGGAAGAGATTGGTGGATCGTAGCATTAAAGGACAGTTCTGATATTGCATATAAAATTCTGTTCACACCTGATGGTATACACAGTGTTGCGCAACAACACCTGGGTAATTCGTTTTATAAAGTTGCAAGTCAGCTTGCATTCTCTCCTGACGGAAATAAGTTTGCATATTCAGCAGGGACCGGTCCTCCGTTTTATATTGAGAGCAGGCTGTTTGATTTTGACAGGTGTTCAGGACAATTCAGCAATTACATTTACATACCGTTGAATGATTCCCATCCTGCATGGTCAGCTGCTTTTTCTCCAGACTCTAAACATCTCTATGTAGCCACAACGTATCATGTTTTCCAGATTAATACAGATACCACTGATGTGGCTGCAAGCCTGGATTCTGTTGCGACAAACGATGGCTATTATTCTCCAGCGCCACCGTTCCTTGACAGCTTTTACTTGCTATACCTGGCTCCGGACGGAAAAATTTATATCACTTCAGGTAATAGTGTAGTTGATCTCCATGTAATCGATTCACCTGATTACCCAGGCATTGCATGCGACGTGCTTCAACACTCCTTTCACCTTCCCTGTTACCATTCGGCAAGTGTGCCCAATCATCCCAATTATTTTCTTGGACCTGTCGCGGGTTCTTCATGCGACTCACTCTTCACGTCTGCAAGCGAAAAAGAATTTATTAGTCTTCAGTTCAACGCATATCCTGTTCCTGCCAGCGGATTGGTTGATATCAATTACTCACTTGAACAAAATAAAACAGGGATGCTCAGGATATTCAATGTATCAGGAGAACAAGTGTATTCGCAAATGCTGCCTCAGTGGAGCACACATCAACGAATCTCTATAGCGGGACTACCTGATGGCATCTATGAAGCAGTCTTGTATTCAGGTTATATTAAAATGAATGCCCGCATCATTATTTCAGATTAATAAAAACATTTGTTTGATAACGATATTAATAATTATATAAGGATGAAACAATTCCTGTTCGTCTCCGGCATCTGTCTTCTGCTTAGCATTACTCCTGATTACGCCCGGGCTCAGTGCGGGATGACGTTTAACTATTTTTATGTTGCCGGGCCCTGCGACACGCTCCAGCATTCTGTTATATTGCAAATCTCCGGATCAACGTCACCATGGTTTTCTGTTATTTGGGAAAACATGAGCACCGGAATGTCGACACAACTTGATACCGGTTACCATACAGTTTGTGTTTGGGATAGTTCCGGTTGCATGCAGTGCGATACATTCCCTGTGAATTGCGTTGACTGGATTGGAAATACAGGCATCGGTGAAAGCATTGATGAATCGGGAATTTCGGTTTTTCCCGATCCTGCTTCAGGGATATTGAAAATAAATTTAAGAGGTAGCGACCATAATACTTCAATTGTAATTGTTGATCACAATGGCAGGCAAATGAAAAAAGTTCAATGGAATTCCGGGGAAACTATTCTGGTTCATATCTCGGATCTTCCATCCGGTCTCTATTTTATCCGATGCTCAAACGATAAACAATATTTCAATAAGAAATTTTTTAAAGATTGAATAGAAGTCATCTCAAAATTAAATTTTTAGAGAGACCCTGTCCGCCTCTGGCGGAGAGGCATCACATTTATTTTTGAGATTGCTTATTGTGATTTAAGAGTGTTGTAAGTCGATTTAAATTATTTTTTGATTCTGTTTTTATTTCCGGGAATCCGGATTTCAATATTTTTTTTTCTTTCGGTACCTTGGCAGCATCTTTGCAAATCCGTCGACCAACTCCAAAAAAAAATTTATGAAAACCATCAGCAAATTAGTCTTACTCATTTTTATTCTGCCACTCACCAGTTGTTCCCAGGCGGATTTTAATAAGATCACCAAAGAAGTTGATAAAACCATTAAAGGCAACAAGCCACTCACAAATGATGAGATCATCAGGGGATTAAAAGAAGCCTTGAATGTTGGAAGTAAAAACGCTTCAACAAGTGCAAGCAAGCTGGATGGATTTTTCAGGAACACTATCATTAAAATACCATTTCCTCCTGAGGCAAAGGAAATGGAAACCAAGCTCCGGTCGATTGGAATGAACAAACAGGTAGATGAATTTATTCTCACGGTGAACAGGGCAGCAGAGGAAGCAGCGAAACAAGCAGCACCTGTATTTATGAATGCGGTAACGAGCATGACGATCAACGACGGACTTTCAATTCTCAGAGGCAAAGACACTGCTGCAACAGCATACCTGCGCAGGACAACAGGCGCGCAACTGCACAATA
>Ga0193738_1001203_pt1 | contig 10691 bp, 10 predicted proteins | sample L2a1metaG_FD_144927 | JGI IMG/M metagenome (GOLD analysis project Ga0193738, IMG submission 144927) | Soil microbial communities from a riparian zone of the East river system, Colorado, United States - L2a1 | ecosystem: Environmental > Terrestrial > Soil > Riparian zone | place: USA: East River...
GGGGCGAATCTGACAACAATGAGCCGGACCGCGCAGAGGGCGCAGCTTGGCGCGATGGTAATCACCGCCGCGCTGCTTCTCGCTGTTCGCGCCGAGGCAGCCGGCACCGCTTACGGGGTCGACACCGCGGAAGTCTCCGAGGCCGGCAATTGCAAGGTCGAGTCGTGGCTCTCTTGGGCCAGTAACCAGGACTTCCTCGCGATCAGCAATCCGTCCTGCGTGGTCGACATCACCCGTCCGGTCGAGCTCAGCGTGCAGTTTCAGCGCTCGCGCACCGACGGCGAATGGGGCACGTTCGCCGCACCGAAGTTCAAGACCAACCTGATCCCGAGCGCGATCGGCAAGTTCGGTGTCGCCATCGCGGGCGGCGTGGCATTCGATCTCATCACGCATGAGACGCTGGGCTTCTACAGCTACATCCCGGCGACGATGCGCCTCTCCGAAACGATGCGCCTCAATGTCAACGCCGGCTGGCAATGGGACCGCATCGCCGATACGCATTTCTTCTCCTACGGCGTCGGCATGGACTGGCGCACGCCGGACAATGTCTGGACCTTGACGGCGGAGGTGTTCGGGCTGGTCGGCCTTGGCGACCCGAAGACCGTCGGGCAGCCGCGCTATCAGGTCGGATTGCGCTGGCGCCCGATCGACCGGTTCTCGATGGACGTCATCCTCGGTCGCAACATCACCGGCGAGAACGCGAATTGGATCACGCTCGCGACCAGCATCCGTTTTCCCGCGCCGGAGAAATAGTTCGCAGGCGCGAACTCGTTGTTCCGAAGGCCCATCGCTTTGAACTGTCGATGACGGGCTAGCGCGGGACGTCGTCTAAATTTCATCCATGGCGCTTTTTGCATAGAAACCGAACCGAAAACGGTATCCACCTGAGAGCGTGCTCAGGCTTTCGACATCAATGTTGTTTTAAGACTCCTTCGCGCATTGATTTGCGGGAGACAAGGTTTTCCGGATGCGACAGCAAGTGGTCGCGGTCGTTGAAGATGATCCGGGCATGCTCCAGAGCATCGAGCGGTTGTTGAAGGCATGCAATTTTCAAACGGCGATCTTTGCTTCGGCCGAAGCGTTCCTTGATGGTACTGCGGCGAGCGCGGCGACCTGTCTGGTTCTCGACATTCACTTGGGCGGGATGTCCGGCATCGAATTGCGACGCCGGCTGGCCGCATCCGGGTCCGACTTGCCGGTCATTTTCATATCGGCCGTCGACGATGAAGCTGTGCATGAGATGGCCATGCAGGCCGGCTGTGTGGCGTATCTCCGCAAACCTTTTCTCGGGAAAGTCCTGATCGGCGCGATCAACAAAGCCGTTGCCATCTAGCTCGGCAGCACGGTCGGCTCGCAGCGTTCACTCTCTTTGGTCGCCGGGCGTGCCTCCAAACGGCACAGCATGCGCAAGCGTGGAATACCACGGCCCGGAACGACGCTACTGCCCCTAAGGCCAATATCGGCCCGAACGATCGAGTGAGACCTTCGAGGCGATAAGGGCAATCGTCAGGGGAACCACCCGACATGATTTCTATGGGATCTCTAACGCGAAGGGTGCCGGCCGGTTGGCATGGGGCTCTCTTGACCTGCGGCACCGAGGTCAACGTTCGAACCGATGAACCCTTCGGCTTCCACGACTATGCGCGCAGCGTTTGCGAACCCGGCGTAAACGTCATGCTGACAAGACCAAGCCGCAGCAGTTGGCAGATTTCCCGCTGTCCGTTGGGGCGCATCGTCTTGCAATCGGGCGCGGCCGGCGGCGCGACCATCGCTGACGGCGTTTCACAGTCCGGTTCGTTCGTGTTCTTCCTGCGCAATTCCGGCCACTCGCATCCGATGAGCCTGAATGGCGAGGCGGTGACGGTCAATGACATCGCGGTGTTTCCGCCCGGCAAGCCGTTTGCCGTCATGTGCCGAGGACCGCACAAATGGATATCGATTTCCGTGCCGCTCGAGGTGTTGGAAGAGGCTGGCTTCTCGCGGGCTCAGCTTCACGCACTGGGAGCGGCCGCGTCACTCATTCGCGTTCTGCATCCGTTGGCAAGGCAACTCGTTGCGGCGGCCACATATGCAATGGAGCTCATCCAAAGCACCCCGATCTCGGCAGATGCCAGCCGCTATCGCAACATCGAGCGGGCCTTGCTGGCAGATCTGTTCACCGCCATCACCCACAGTGACGCGTCCGCGCATGCTTCGACGCGCCAGATCAATCGCAGCCTCGACCGTATCGTTCGGCAAGCGCTCACGTTCCTTCGAACGCAAGACGGGCAGGATCACCATGTCGAATACCTTTGCCGTGCGATCGACGTAGCGGAACGGAGCCTGCTGAGAGCCTTTCACAAATTTTTCGGAATCGGACCGACGCAATATTTGAAGCTGAGGCGGCTCAATAACGTGCACGCCGCACTGCGGGCATCGGGCTGCAAGGAAACGACCGTTACAGGCGTCTTGACGGGCTGCGGCGTTACCGAACTCGGTCGCTTTGCCGGCGCATACAAAGCGCTGTTCGGCGAGTGTCCGTCGGAAACGTTGAAGCAGCAGTCAGAAGCGAAACGGCACGCCGTCCCGCTGGTCGATAAGCCCTTGCGGGGCATCCAGCAGGGGCCTCTCACCGGTATGGAAGCGACGCGGTACCCGGCAGGCGCGGCGCCAAAGATATCGGCCGCGGCGCGATAGCGCATCGCTGCCGCAGGACCGGCGATGAAAGCCGAGAAATTCGCCAGACAATGCCTCGGCAGCCAGATTCAGAAACGCAATCTGGCTTCGCACGCGAAGCCGGGCGTTAACGTCTTCGACCTGCCCTTGTTCTAACCCCGCCTTCTTCAACAACGGTTCAAGCTCAATATCTGCCTGCTTCGCGCGCGCATATGCGAGGCGCGTCATGCCGACGGCAGCGCCGGAGTCGGATCGATCTGCTTCGAGGTTGCGCCAGGCACGCATCAACTCCCGTGCTTTTCACCCATAATCAACTCGCAGCTCAAGTTGGCATACATCCGCAAAATATTGGCGTAACATAGCAAGACGCGCCTGGACCTTCCTTCTATGAAGCTCGCATCACCGCCGTGTGGTCAACTGGAAGATTCGGGCCGCGCAAGCGGAACGCCGATCCCCACTGGCGGATCAACCACTTCAGATATCTAGGCACTTTGCGAATGCGAAAAGCAGTGGGCATTGTGGACGACAATCCGACGATGCTTGGGTCGTTGGACCGATTGCTGCGGGCGGCTGGCTACGATACCGAGCTTTTTTCGTCGGGCGAGGCGTTGCTTGAGAGCATTGCGGCGTGTCCTGGATCGAACTCGCGCGTCGACTTGCGGAACTTGGTTCAACCCTTCCGGTCATATTCATGAGCGGGGCGATTGAGCGCACGATAGAGGCAGCGGCAGCCAAAGCGGGTTGCATCGCGTTCCTGCACAAGCCGTTCCCGGCCGATCGGCTGGTCGAGTCGATCGAGAAGGCATTGCAGCCTGTCGAATAACGGGCCTTCAAAACGAGGCACCGGGACAGGTCTTGCGCCCGCCGCTGTCGTTGCGGTGCGATCATTCTCCCGCGCTCAAGTGGGCCCGGCAATATCGCAACCTCAGCGAACGCTGGCGACGGCATAGTTAGTCCGATTCTGCATAGTCGTCCTCTGCGTCCCCTGTAACCATCGCCGCCAGTCCGGTCTTCGCCGGAGGCTCGCGCTTTGGCAGTTCAAGACATGATCCGTTACCCGCTCGCTACCATCCTGGCAGTTGCGATGAGCGCTGCGTGGGCGCACGCACAGCCCCGCCAGCAGGAGCTCGCGATCGAAGATCAACCCGGTTACCAGCCTTCTCGGAACGAAGAACAGCTGAGCGGCGCCTTGCAGCGGCAGCTCGTCTTTTTCCGCACAGCAGAGCCGGCCGGCACTGTCGTCGTATTTACATCGCAGCGGTTTTTGTATGTCGTCCAGGGGAACAATCGCGCATTGCGCTACGGCATCGGAGTCGGCCGAGAAGGCTTTCAGTGGGCCGGATTGCTCAAGATCTCGCGCAAGGCCGAGTGGCCTGACTGGACCCCGCCTCCGGAGATGATTGCACGCCAGCCATACCTGCCGCGCTTCATGGCGGGAGGGCCGGGCAACCCGATGGGTGCGCGCGCGCTCTATCTCGGCAGCACGATCTATCGCCTTCATGGGACCAACCAGCCGCAGACAATCGGTCATGCCGTTTCGTCCGGCTGCTTTCGCCTTGTGAATGACGACATCATCGATCTCTACGAGCGGGTGCCGGTCGGAACGAAGGTCGTCGTGCGCCATGCGCCTGAGCTGTAACGAAGCGGCGACGTTGGTGAATGCAGCAACATTGGAAGCATAAGATCATGAGACGCACCGCTTTCCTGACCGTCTTGATCACGGCCGCCGCGTTGATTGCGGGACCGGTGCTTGGGCAGACCTTGAAGACCGTGAAGGATCGAGGGCTGCTCGTCTGCGGTGTCAGCGAAGGGCTCTACGGCTTCTCCGCGGCCGACGATAAGGGCAAATGGAGCGGCTTCGATGTCGATTTTTGCCGTGCAATTTCGGCAGCCATCTTCAACGATCCGGACAAGATAAAATTCGTCCCTCTTTCCGCCGCTGATCGCTTCACCGCGCTCAAATCCGGGACCATCGATGTCCTCTCGCGGAATACCACGTGGACGATATCGCGTGAGTCCGCCCTTGGGCTCAATTTCGCAGCCGTGACTTATTACGACGGCCAGGGGTTCCTCGTTCCGGGTTCGCTGAAGGTCGAATCGGCTCTTGAACTCGGCGGCAAGGTGGTGTGCACGCAATCGGGAACAACCACCGAGCTGAACCTCGCCGACTATTTCAGCGCCAACAGAATGAAATACGAACTGGTCACCGGAAAAACGATGGACGAAACCCGGAAGGCCTACGAATCCGGCCGCTGCAACGTGCTCACCTCCGATATCTCGCAGCTGTATGCCGAGCGTCTGAAGCTTCCAAATCCGGGCGAGCACATCATTCTACCTGACATCATTTCCAAGGAGCCGCTTGGGATGGCGGTACGCCAGGGCGACGACCAATGGTTCAATATCGTGAAGTGGACCCACTTTGCGATGATCAATGCCGAGGAACTCGGGGTCACATCGAAAGAGGTCGAGCAGGCGATGAAATCCGAGAAGCCCGACGTCAAGCGGCTGGTCGGGACGGACGGCGCCTACGGCGAGCAGATCGGGCTCACACGCGACTGGGCCGCCCGCATCGTCAAGCTGGTCGGCAACTACGAGGAAGTTTTCGAACGAAACGTCGGGACCGGATCGAAGCTCGGCATTCCACGCGGGATCAATAACCTTTGGACGAGCGGCGGTATCCAATACGCCCCGCCGATCCGCTGATCGTGCAGGTTTGATAAGGCGCACGCGATCAGCACGCAGACTCGGGGAGCATCGCGAGCCGTGAAGAAGGACTACCATTCGGTTCTTGTTCGCGCCGTCTCGGCTCTCGACCCGAACGACCCGGACTCGCGTCGCGCCATCTATGATCGCGCCCGGGACGCGATGGCGAGCGCGCCCCTCACCCCAAGCGAGATCAGACAGGAGCAGTTCGGGCTCGAAGCCGCGATCCGGAGAATTGAATCCGATCTCGCCGGCACCAGGAGAGAGATGCCGCCACCTTCGCTCGCGAGGGATGAGGCGCCTGATGCCGGCGCGGACGCCCTGCCGCGCACGCCTATTGCTTCGCCGAGATCCACGCTCCGGCTGTCGCGTCTCCTCATTCCAGGATTTGTCGCAGCGGCGATGCTGGCCGTCGGCTTCGTCGGGTATCAATATTGGCGCAAGACGGGAGCAGACGAGGTCAGGACGGCTGTTCAAGCGCCGGCGCGCAGCATTGACCGGGTCAGGGACGCCAGCGCGCCCGACGAAAAGGTGCGCTCCTACATCTTCAAGCGGCAGTTGGTGTATTACCGCTCGATTCATCCGGCCGGCACGATCGTCATAACGAAATCGCAGAATTTTCTTTATCTCGTCCGGCCGAGTACGGCCGCTCTGCGCTACACCATCGGCATCGGCCCGGAATGCTCAAACGTCGTCGGCCTGCTGTTCGTTTCGGCCAAGGAAGACTGGAGCGGAGCCGACCCGCAGACGCGCGCGCGCGAGGCGCAGCCGCCCGTTCAGGTCGCTGGTGGACAATTTGGCGCGCGCTCCCTCGCTCTTGGGGATACAGGTCATCGCATCCATGGAAGCCAGGAGCCGGTCGCGAGCCGCGTGATCGGCTGCTTTCCGCTCGTCAACGACGACGTGATCGATCTTTACGAGCGGGTCGCTCTTGGCGCGCGGGTCGTCATGAACTAGGGCATCGGGCAAGCCGCCTGCCGGCAAACCGAGTGGAAAACGCGCTCGATTTGTCGATGCTCGCGCGCACCCCGAAAACGAGACTCGACTTCGGCAGGCGTCATGTATTCCATGCAACATGGTTCAAAACGAAAGAGCAGGCGACCTGCTGCACCAGTTGCGCGACCCGCGCCCGGTGCCGGTCGCGCCTGACTTGACGCAGCGGTGGCTTGGCTTGCTCGGCCTCGCGGTTGCGGTCGGCATTGCGTATTTTCTGGCAGCGCGGCTCGGCCTCGCTCTGCTGACCAAAGCTGACGGCGTCGCTGTGTTCTGGCCCGCCTCCGGTGTTGCCGCCGGCATCCTGATTGCGCTTGGGCCGGCTGCACGACTGCCGGTGATAGCCGGCGCGGCCGGCGCAACCATCGCGGCCAACCTGCTGGGAGACCGGAATCTTTCGAGCGCTCTGGTTTTCGCCCTGTGCAATGCCGCGGAGGCTGTTCTGGCTGCAGCCATTGTCGAACGCTACTTCGGTTCAGGCTTTAGCCTCGGTCGACTGAGTCACGTTCTCGGCTTGCTGGCCGCGGCCATCGCCGCAACCGCCGTCTCCGGGATCGGCGGAGTTCTCGGGTTCAAGTTGTTTCACAGTGCAGAAGCTCCGGTACTGACGATCTGGCAGCACTGGTTCGCGTCCGATGCGCTGGGCATTCTCACGGTTGCTCCGCTGTTGATCGGACTGGCTTCTGTCGCAAGCGATCCACCGCCGCGGCGCGAGGTTGTCGAAGGCTTCCTGGCGCTCGCGGCGCTCGTCGTGATGAGCGCGCTTGTCGTTCTGCTTCCATCGCAGTCCTGGGCGACCATGATGCCTGTCACTCTGCTATTCCCGCTGTTGCTGTGGCTTGCGGCCCGTTGTCGGCCGGCCTTCGCCTCGGCGGCCGTGTTCATCGTCGCCCTGACAATCGTCGGGATGACGACCTTCGGCATTGGCCTTTTCGGCGACCCCGGCGTTCCGGCCGCCGACCGCATCCTGGGCGCTCAGTCCGGCATTCTCGCGGTGTCGCTCTGCGCACTCGTCCTTGCCGCGCTGTTCGCCGAGCGGCGTCGGCACGAGGCCGTGCTGATGGAGAGCGAAGGCCGATTGCAGGAGGCGTTGACGGCGGGAGCGGTGATGGCCTTCGATTGGGAAGCCGGCACTGGCTTGTCACGGCGAAGCGCCAACGCGGCGCAGATCCTGGGATTTGACACCCAGCAAACGTCTATGGCGACCCAGTTTTTTGACTGGATCCATCCCGATGATCGCGCGCAGTTCAAAGCCCTCGTTGGTGGTGTCCGAGCCGATAACCCGTCCTATGCGGTCACCTTCCGCTTCGTCCGTCCCGATGGCCGCGAAATGTGGCTCGAGGAAATAGCAAAAGCCGAATTCGATGCGGCGGGGCGCTGTGTGCGCATCAAGGGCCTGACTCTCGACATTTCCGAGCGCAAGCGGGCCGAGAAGCACCAGGGCCAGCTGATCGCCGAGCTTGATCACCGCGTCAAGAACGTCCTCGCGCGCGTTGCCGTGGTCGCCATGTATACGCGCCAAGGCAGCAACTCGATGGACGATTTTATCCAGGCCCTCGATGGGCGCATCCAATCAATGGCGGACGCCCACGCACTCCTGAGCCAGAGCCACTGGCAAGGCGTCAGCCTCACCGAGCTCGTCCGTCGCCTGCTTGCGCCTTACGCGACGGACGCAAACACGACGATCGAAGGTCCTGACGTCAAACTCAGTGCTGCGGCGACCGAAGCGATGGCGATGGTGCTGCAGGAACTCGTGACGAACGCTGCGAAATACGGGTCGCTGTCAACGCCGGGTGGCCGGGTGTCGGTGAGCTGGGACCGCCGGCCCAGTGGAGACGCGACAGCGAGCCTGATGATCGCATGGCGTGAGCTGGGCGGCCCGACGACGGCAGCGCCGGCCAAATTTGGATACGGCACCAGCCTGATACGCGATCTCGTTCCTCATGAACTCGGCGGTTCGGTCGACCTGGTGTTCGCTCCCCACGGCGTATGCTGCACAATCGAGATTCCGGCTCGGCTGACCCACGATAATGAGGAAGAATCCCTTACGAAGCCGGTCTCCGCGCAGTGAACGAGCGTATCGTCGCGAGAAGAAGGTCCTTGCTGACGGGTTTTTGCAGGATGGTCACGACGTTCTTCGGTGTCACCGGGAGAACCGCGTAGCCGGTGATCACGACAACCGGGACGCCTCGGTCATGCAGCCGGTCAATCAGGCCGGTGGCCAACTCCCCTCCCCGCAGATGGAAGTCGACCAGGGCCAGGTCCGGGACCTGTTCGGAGAACAGACGGTCAGCCTCGGCTCCGGTCGCGGCCGGCCCGGCCACCTCCGCTCCCAAGAGCTGAAGCAGCGTCTTCATTGCTTTGCCGACGTGCCAGGAATCCTCGACCAGGAGAATACGCACACCCGTCAGATCATCCGATGCGCCGCTGGGATCGTGAGCGTTCGATGAGGTCATCAGCTATTCCGACGCAATCGTGTGAAAGATTGTTGTGCCGATCAAGACTATGCGGAGTCTAACATTGAATGAGCAATCTCCTCCGCTAAGTAGCTGATATATATTAGTTATATTATTCGGAGTCTCGATGTCGGATTCTGCATAGCGGCTTGTCCCCCTTTTCGATCAGCATTGTTCCGCGGTCGCTGCCGGCACTCTTTGTCCGGCGCGACGGGGAACTCAAACCAAGGAACAGGCTGATGACATCGATGCTGATACGGGTTGCACTGCTCACCGGAGTCGCGATTGTTGGACTGAACGCGACGCCGGTCTTTGCGGCCAAGGCCGAGTCTTACGTATGCATGACGGACGATGGCTACGGGCGTAAGCGTCCGTGCTCGGCCGGCTACAAGGCGGCGAATCCGAATTGGCGCGCCGGCGACAGCTGCTTCACCGATGACGGCTACGGCCGCAAGCGCCCGTGCTCGGCCGGCTACAAGGCCAAGCACGCGAAGTAAGCGTTCGCACTCGGTGCGAACACCAACGCCATTGCCGCGCAAAGCTTCGGCGCGGCAATGGCCGCTGCACACGCCACCAGAATGTCGCTTAATTCATTCCTGCAAGTCGACGCCGGTCACCGCCCAAACGGGCTCAGGCGAAAACGCACCGGCAAGATACGACGACGAGTATCGCTGTATGCAGAATCCGAGTTCATGAACTCGCCATGTGCTGGTTTTGCCACGCGCAGGACTGCAACAGCCGCTCGAGCCGAACATCAGCAGCATTCACCAGCGAAGACTGAAGACTAAAGAGTCCGCCGTGCCGGGCTATGCACTATCCGACACACGCACATGCGCCAGCCAATCCGCTGATCATGGCGCCGCCGAGCCCGTCAAGATCAGGGTTTTCCGCTGTCGATTTCAGGGAAAACCCGCGCTCGATCACGTTCGTGTTTGTCGGGTAGTTTTGTTAGTCGAGTGCCCAACGGATGGGCTAATTTTGGCGGTGGGCATGCGGGCGGGTTCGATGGTTTTTCATGTCCAGACAGGACTGTTGGTGGCTCATCAACGCGATCCACGTCTCCGGTATCCCGCGACCACTGCCACCGCTTGGTCTGATCCGGAATCCGACGCAATGGGCTGCGCGGATCATCTGCCGGCGCGTCGATACCGGGCAACGACACGCGCATTGCCGGAGGCAAACTGAAAGCGTCGAAACATTCAGGTCGGCGCAGTGGCGCGATTGACCGAACGAATGATGATCACAGGCTTTGGCTGCAATCTCGGCAGAGAACCGAAGGGAAGCTTTCCGTTTGAACCTCCCTGGACATAACATGTCGGACACAGTGACCGCATCGCCGGCTCTCATTCATGTCGTGGACGACGACCAGTCGTTTCGCTCGGCGGTTGGACGAATGTTGCGCATGTGCAACTTCGAGGTGGCGCTTTACGAGTCGGCGGATCAACTTCTTGGAAAGCCGCTGAGCCCGGATCGCGGCTGCATATTGCTCGACGTCCAAATGGTCGGGCTCAACGGGCTGGAGCTGCAGGATCGTCTCGCGCGGCTGGGAAATCCGTTGCCGATCATCTTCTTGACCGGACACGGCGATATCCCGACCAGTGTCCGCGCGATCAAAGCCGGCGCCGAGGATTTTCTGTCAAAACCCGTCTCGACGGCGACTTTGCAGGAGGCGATTCAACGTGCGCTGGAACGCTATGATGCCGCCCGCGAGAAGCACCAGCAACTCGACGCTTTGCGTGCGCGCATCGCGGCACTGACGCCCAGGGAGAGCGAAGTCTTCGATCTGATGGTTCGCGGAAACCTCAACAAGCAGATCGCCTACAAGCTCGGAACGGCAGTGCGCACCGTCAAGGCCCATCGTCACAGCGTGATGCAGAAGCTTCA
>Ga0193738_1001205_pt1 | contig 10677 bp, 17 predicted proteins | sample L2a1metaG_FD_144927 | JGI IMG/M metagenome (GOLD analysis project Ga0193738, IMG submission 144927) | Soil microbial communities from a riparian zone of the East river system, Colorado, United States - L2a1 | ecosystem: Environmental > Terrestrial > Soil > Riparian zone | place: USA: East River...
GTCCGCTTCGCGATCAAGCAGAGCAACAACGGCAGCGGGGGCGGCATCCGCCTGTACAAGTCCGACAACGACGCCAACTTTTTTGCCCACTTCCTCGATGGCAGCGGCAACCTGAACATTATGTCCGACATGGGGCGCGCGGTGATCGCGCACCAGACCGGCCACTTCTACCCCAACACCAACGTCGTCGGGGATCTCGGCCAGCCCAGCAACTACTGGAAGACCTTCTTCGTCCAGAACATCTCGGTGAACCTCGGGAACAACAACCCGTCCTACCGGCTCCACCTCGCAGAAGACTCGACCATGAAGCCTGGCTCCTCGACCTGGGGTACCCCCTCCGATGCGCGCTCGAAAGACCCGAAGAGCATCCAGGCGTTTGGGGACGGCCTCGCGGTCGTCCAGCGGCTGCGCCCGATCCGCTACCGCTACAACGGGGATTTCATCACCCCGAAGGGTGAGGCGTTCGTCGGGTTCGCGGCCGAAGACCTGGTCGAAGTCGCGCCGGAACTGGTGCACCGCGCCACCATGAAGCGACGGCCCGAGGACGCTGAGGCGGTCGAGATGTTGACGGTCAATCTCCACCCGTTGTTCTTCCTGCTGGTCAACGCCGTCCAGGAACTGGCCTCGCGAGTCGAACAGCTTGAAGGGAGCGCCGCCTGATGGCCGCCATCAAAGAAGTCTGGATCGACCATATCACCGTGACGATCACCCAGACGGGCGACGTGGTCGCCGTCCGTGGTCAGGGTCGGACGTATGCCGCCGATGGCGCTCCCGTGCGGATGTACGGGCCAGACGACCTCACGGAGACCATGACGCAGGGCGACCTCATGGTCATCACGCAGTGGCTGAAGCGGGCGAAGAGCGCGATCCAGGAGGCGTTCGAGATTCCCAACAGCGATCTGATCCCCGAGTCGCCGCTGCCGCCACCGATCCCCACCACGCCACCCGCGCCGGAGCCGTAATCCTCGCGTCCCATGTCACGACAGAAAGGCCGCCGCATGACCGCACCCACCCTAGAGACGCAGGGCATCCACGACCAGCCCGGCGTCAACGGCACCGACCCGACCCGCGCCAACCTCCTGACCGAGGACGAGTTGGTCTACCTCCGACGGGTCACTGACGGCTTCAAGCGGGCGGCCGACCTGGAGGCGCAGGCGTCTGCCGCTGAGCGACAGGCGGCCCAGGCGCGCTCGCAGGCGACCGCGCTCGTGGGGGCGTACGACTCCTGGACGACGCATCTGATCGAGCGGTACCAGCTGAACCCCGAGATGGATCGGATCGATGCGGACACGGGACGGATCGAGCGTGCGGCCCGCTGATGACCGCTGCGGACCCGTACGTCTACTGGTCGGCCGACCAGATCGCCCGTGCGTCGGACTGCCCACTGACGGCAGTCCAGACCCACTGGCCGATGGTTGCCCGCGAGTTAGACCTGTGCGGGATCTACACCCCGAATGTGTGTATCGGGGTGATCGGGACGACCGCTATCGAAGGGGCCAGCACCTTCACGCCGGTCCGCGAGGCGTACTACCTGGGCGAGCCGGAGCCGGCCGAGACGCACCGAAAGACGCTGCCCTACTACCCGTACTACGGCAGAGGGCATGTCCAACTGACACACCGGGGCAACTACGAGAAGTACGGCGCGCGGATCGGGGCGCTCTGGGACCAGGGCGATCTGCCGCTGGCCGATGTCCCGGACCTCGCGCTTGACCCCGGGGTCGCTGCCGCCGTGATCGCGCTCTGGTTTCGAGACACCCGCGCCCTGCCCAGCGCCAGCTACCCGGAGGGCTACAGCCTCGTCCAGGCGTGCGAGGAGCGCGACTGGGAGTGGGTGCGACGGCTGGTCTATGGCGGGTCCGACGCGGCAGGGGCGCAGCGGATCGCTCAGATCGAGACCGACCTGGGTCCAGCAGGAGGTGCCATCGTGAGCGACCTACCCCACTACGACAGTACGTGCGCGGCTATCGCTCAAAATGACCAGTGGTCGTGCGCTCCAACCAGTACGCGCTGGGGTCTGACCGCGTATGGCAGGCAGCCAACTGAGCAGTGGGTTGAGAATTCGATGATAGCGGAAGGGGTGGTCTCGACCGGGCTGGGACTGCTCAATGCCAGCGGGCATGACCTCGCACGGTGGCTCAATCGCCACTACGGAGAGTTCGGCTACGAGGCGTCGAACCAGGGGCTAGTCTCGTTTGACGAAATCGCCCAGGAGGCGCAGGCCGGCCTGCACCCGCTCATGCTGGGCGGCAGAAATTGGTACCACTGGACCGGCGTTCGTGGGTTCGACGGCACCCACATCATGCTGGCGAACCCGGCTCCCGGGTACATGGGTGTCGCCCAGACCCTCTCTCGTGAGCAGTTCGACTTCCTGGGCAGCTTCAGCATGGTCAGGCTGACCCACCCGGAGGCCGAGGCTGAGACGCCGCCGCCACCCATCGATACGGATGATCCGTATGCACCATGGCGCGGGCAGATTGGCTCCGGTCTTCTAGACATGATGGCCCAGGATTCCACGCTGCCGGCCCAGCGACGGTCAACCTGGCTGCCACTGGGCGCGCCCGCTCCCGCCGATATCGAAGAAGCGTACGGCCAGAACGGCTGGCGCTATTACTGGCTGCTCACGGTCGGCCGTGGGCATCGACAGAAGCCAGATTAGGAGGAACGATGAGCGACGAACAGCCCACCGTCGATCCCGTGGAGATCACGATTACCGCCAGGGACGCCAAGAACAACGCCGCCAGCTACCACTTCCAGTTCACGCCACGGAAGCCGGGCGTGGAGGAAGCGATCACCGATCTGCGCTACGGCTTCACCGGCCAGATCGACCGTCGGATCACCCAGGTGGACTCGGAGCGGTGAGCGTGCGGGCGGCTCCTGTTGCAGAGGTGTACGGGCGACGGGCCATCCCGAACCCGAGCGACCTCTGGTACCTGCTGGCTGACCGCACGCCGGAAGTGTTCGACCTCCATCCGCCGCCCGCGCGACTCATCCTCCGTGGGGAGCCGTACAACCGCCCCGACGAGCCAACTGACGTGGCCTGCGCGCTGCTGGCGGCGCTGCACGCCTCACCCCAGCGGATCGGGCCGTCACGGCTGCCCTCCGTTACCTGGCTGGACCGTGCGATCCGCGATCTCGAAGGGGCGGTCGGTCCGTCGGTGACCATCCGCTCCGGCTGCGGCGTGCTGAAGCAGCTAGGTGTCATCACGGGCTACGGCTGGACCTATGACACGGGCGAGATCGTGCGCTGGTTACAGACGGGCCAGAGCGGGCTGGTGCTGGGGATCGATTGGTACGCGGCGATGTCGCGGCCGGACCGGGCGGGGATGATCCGCGCCTGGGGCAAGGCGATGGGCGGGCGAGCCATCCATGCCTGGGGCTATGATGCGAAGGCCGACGCAGTGCTGGTGCAGAACAACTGGGGTGCTGACTGGGGCGGCTGGTCCACGCGGAAGGGCCGCCACGACTTCCGGGGGTGCGCCAGGTTGCCGGTCGAGGATCTGAAGCGGCTGCTGGCCGACAACGGCGAGGCGGTTGCCCTGTTCAAAGACCCCGGCTTCACTCGCGTTGCTGAGGTGACGGGGTGAGAATCGGCTGCTGCATCAACTCGCGTCTACCCGTCGTCTTCCGGCAGCTTGATGCGCTGGGTTCTTCAGCGGTCTCGGTGCGGCTGGCCCCCTCTGGCGAGCGCACCCAACAGCTGCACGACCTGGCCGCCATCCGCGCCAGTGGCCGCGAGGCGCTGGGGGTGATCGACGCCTCCAGCTTCACCAGCCCGCTGGACTGGCGGGGCGGACTGGATGTCGTCCTCGATTACCTGGTCGATCTGGTGGACCACCAGCTGATCACCCAGGTGGCGGTCGGGCGGGAGTGGGACGACGGCATCACCGACGACCTGCTGGATGACCCACTGGTCAAGCCGCGCGGTGGGTACGGCTCCTGGGTACTCTCCGCTGCTGACCTGGCAGAGATGCTGGATCGCGTGGACGACAGGCTGGGCGTCCCCCGTCCCGTGCCGCTCCTGCTCGGTGGGATCTGCTCCGGACACGCGGGGGTGCTGCGGACGCTCGACCTGCGCCGTGTCGATGGGGTCTGTGTCCATCCCTACGGGTCAGGCGTGGACACAGCGGGCGACGATGTCCTGAACCACCACCTGGACGCGGTCGTCGCTGAAATCGACGCTCAGGGCCGCACAGGGCAGGTCGGCATCCTGATCGGGGAGTTGGGACGGTCGGACCTGGAGGTCTCGCGCGAGGTGATCGCGGACTGGTTCGCCCGCACGCTCCAGCAGTTGGAGGACCGTGGCGACATCGACGCCGTGTTCATCTACACGGACGCCGACCGGTCGACCGCAGGGTACGGGCAGTTCGATCAGCTGGGTCAGCCGAAGCCCAGCGTTCCGGTCCTTGCAGCGATCACCCAGACGCTTGACACGGGTGGCCCGCTGGTGGGTACTCCAGGTGATGCCGATGAGGATCCCGACGAGGACATCCTCAGCGAGCCTGACGCGGGCTGGATGGATGTGCAGCTGACGCCTGCAGGGATTGCGCGGGCGTTGTCCGGCGACACGGAGCCGGAGATGATCGAGGCCGTCGAGACGCTCTGGGGTCACCTCTGGCCGTGGTTTGAGCATTACGGGCTGGTCGATGACCTGTCCGCCAAGATCACCCTGCTGGCGGCGATCTGGGTGCAGACGGACGGCTGGCTGTCTCCGCAGATAGAAGCGGGGTCGTACGACCGTCTGGAACGCCTCTACGGACGGGAGAGTCGGAGCGGGCTGCTGCTGGGCAACCGCTACCACGGGGATGGGTATCGCTACCGTGGGCGGGGGTTCGCCTCCCTGCGTGGACGGGCGGCGTACGCCAACTACGGGCCACTGCTGGATCTCCCGTTGGAGGATGAGCCGGACCTGTTGACCGATCCCACCGTGGCCGCTGGCGCACTGGTGATGCTGTTCGTTCACCACGAACTGTTCGAGACAGCGCATCGAGGCGACCTGTTCACGTTCTGGTCAGCGCTCTCGCCTGGGCGCAACGGCTACGCATCGTTTGCCCAGGCTGTGGTGTCGCTCTGGACCCACGGCAGCGACGGTGCGGCGCGGGGTGTCGAGTCGAGCGGGGAGGACGAGGCCATGTGGCGGGAACGGTACGAGGCGGCGACGGAAGAGATGGAGGCACTGGCTGAGCAACTCTACGCGCAACAGCGGAAGCTGGCGGCGTTGGGTGCGCCGCCGGAGATGCCGACCGAGAAGGACACCAAGAAGATCTGGATAGCGTCGGGACATCGAAGCCGTCGTTGGCAGGAGTACGCCCACACCGTGGTGTCCGACTCGGCTGACGTGTTGGGCGGACTGGCGGACGCACTGATCAAGATCGGTCTGGACAGGCCGACCGAACAGGAGGCAGGTGATGGCGGAGAAGAAGAAGAGCAGCAGCAAGAGCAGCGGCAAGAGCAAGAGCAGTAGCAGTAGCAAGAAGCCGAAGGTGGTGGCCGTCAAGAAGACGACCATCAAGAAGCCACCCCTGATGCCGCCGGATTTGATGGCGATGCTGGGTGCGCCTCCAGGGATGCCGCCTGGGCTGCCTCCTGGCATGGGGCCAGCCGGACCGATGGGCATGACTCGACGGACCGTCCCCACCCTGCCGGCCGCCGCCGCGACCGGTATGGCCAAGCGGCGGGTGCCGGGGATGCAGCCGGCCGGGCCAGTTGGACGGCGGCTGATACGGCGACGGCCGGTGCGGTAGTAGGAGGGTAGGATGGCGGTCCGAACGACGCCCGCATGGTTCTCACTCGGACGGATCCTGGCGTTCGTCGCGCTGATCCTGGTGGTCCTGACCATGGTCATCCCCGGCGTGCCAGAGTGGCTGCTGGGAGTCGCGGTGATCCTGCTGGCCATCGCCCTGCTGGTCGGCTGACGGGCAGATGTCGCCGCACACGCTCGTCAAGGTGCACCAGTGGCTGGCGGGGCTGTGGTTCCTGCTGGCCATCGGCACCACGGCCTGGGGTGCGTGGGATCCCGAGAACAGATTCTTGCTCGCGTGGATCATTTTCATGAGCGGCTACGCCAACGTCGCCAGCCATCTGTCTGGCGCGGCCGGAGCCGGACCGTCGGAGGGAGGGTGACGTGGCGAAGCTGACCGCGAAGGGACGGCGGAAGATCAAGGGCAGCAACTTTGCCCTGCCTGGCCGCCGCTACCCGATCCACGACGCTAGTCATGCACGGAATGCGCTGTCGAGAGTATCTCAAAACGGAACGGACACAGAAAAAGCCCGGGTACGCGCCGCTGTCAAGCGACGGTACCCGGGCATGGGGAAGAAGAAGTAGGGAGGGGTGTCATGCCTGAGGTCATTTTGCCGAGAACGGAATCCGAGTTTGTTTCGTACGAGCGGAACCAGAAGCAGCACGCGCTCGGGCGGCTGCTGCAGGGCATTGGCGCGTTGGTCTTCGCCGTTGCCGCGCTGCTCTTCGTCCTCTGGCTGATGCTGTCGTCGGTCCGAGCCACGGCCTTTGACGCGGATGGCGTTCGGTGCTACCGTGCGGCCCACGAGTTGTCCTGCATCAAGACGGCCAACCCGTAGGTGGATCGCGTCGGGCTGTTCATCGTGCTGCTGGTGATGGCCATCCTGGCGATCATGACCTACGTCGAGTTGTGGTGAGTGGGGACGCGGATGTTCGAGTTGGCGATGGTCGGGTTGATCGTGGTGTTTTTCTGGGTGGCCGTGGCGGTGCTGCTGAATCGCGTGGGTGAGGAGTAGGGCTACATGCCGATGGCGCGCGCCACCCACGCCGCCCCGGCCTCGACGGTCAGGGCCGCACAGGCCATGAAGAAGACGGAGACGAACAGCAGCACCCCGATCCCGCCGACGCACACAAACCACCCTGCCACGATCAGCGGCAGGATGGACAGACTCCAGATGACCGTGACGAAGTCTGACCACCAGGGCTTGGGGGGATCCAGGAGGTAGGGTCGGCAGGTGCAGCCACCGCACGCTTCGATATCCTCGGGGGAGCAGTCGCAGTCACGGTTGGGCATCGGGGGTCTCCTCAGGGATGTCTGGGTTGCTGCGGTCATAGGCAAGCGCCTGCCGCGCCTCAGCTTGTGAGCGCTGGTCGATCTTCTCGCGTTCCACCCTGAGCGCGACCAGGAACTGGCCCAGCTGATCCCGGTCCAGGTCCATGCGATCCAGGACGGTCATCATCGCCTCGTCGCCTTCAGCAGCCCCCGCCGCCTCCAGCAGGAACGTGGCGATCTCGCGGGCCTTGGCGGGGCTGAGCAGGGTCGTCGGGCGACTGATCGTGACCTGCACCAGCCCACGGCGGGTGGTCGCGCCGTAGATCGCGGTCACCTCGATCTGTCCGTCGTCAAACGCTGGCATCAGTCTCTCCTCAGCGGTCGCTATATTCTTCGAGTCCTCGGAACCCGGTCGTCTCGGGGTTCCAGATCAAGTTGCAGTCACCGGTCGCGCCGTTGCGGTTCTTCAGCACCAGCAGGTTGGCGATCCGGTTCAGGTCGGTGTTCTTGTTGTAGTACTCGTCACGGTACAGGCCCAGCACCACGTCCGCGTCCTGCTCCAGGGTGCCGGACTCGCGCAGATCCGACAGGATCGGCCGCTTGTCCTGACGGTTCTCGACGGCCCGCGACAGCTGCGAGAGCGCCACGATGGCGATGTTCTGCTCCATCGCCAGCGCCTTGAGGCCGCGCGAGATCTCGCCCAGTTCCGCCACGCGGTTGCGCTCCTGGCCGGGCGCGTGGACCATCTGGATGTGATCGATCACCACCAGGTCTAGCCCGTAGCGGGCAGCCTGGCGGCGGACCTTGGCGCGGATGGCGTTGATGGTCTGGCTGCCGGAGGAGTCCAGCACGATGTTGGTCTCCGCCAGCCGCCCGAACGCCTGCCCCATGATGTCCTGTTGCGACTGCGTCAGCGAGCGGGCGTCATCGAGCGTCGTCAGCGGGATGCCGCTGGTGGTGGCCACCATCCGCGCCAACAGCTGCGGGACGCTCATCTCCAGGCTGAACACGGCGACTTTCAGCCCGAAGATCCTGGCGGATCGGCCGACGATCTCCATGCTGAGCGCCGTCTTGCCCATCGCCGGTCGGCCGGCCAGGATGACCAGGTCGCCACGGCTGAACCCGCCGCGCAGGTACTGGTCCAGGTCGCGGTAGGTGGTGGGCAGTCGCCCGGACTCCAGCGGCTGGCTGGGGTCGCGCTCGTACGCTATCGACAGCTGTTCGAGGTACGCCTGCAGGCCCGGCACGATCCCGACGAAGTCGGCCGAGACCGCAGAGCCGGCCACCCCGGCCAGGATCGCCTCGCACCGCTCCATCGCGGCCTCGGTGCTGACCTGGTTCTGGAACCCGAGGGAGGCGATCTGGCCGCCAGCGGAGATCAGCCGCCGCATGAACGCCGCCGTTGCCACCAGGCGCGCGTACGCCTCGGCATGGATCGGGGTCGGCACCACCCCGAGCAGGCTCCCCAGGTAGACGATGTCGTCCGCCTGCCCGGAGCGCTCCAACTCATCGATCAGGGTCAGGTAATCGACGGGCTGATCCCGCTCGTACAGGTTCAGCATCGCCTGGTAGATGGTGCCGTTCTGCTCACGGTAGAAGTCGCGGGCCGCGAGTGACGACGAGAGGCGACCGATCACCTCGCGGTCAAGCAGGACCGATCCCAGGACCGCCGCCTCAGCTTCCAGGTTCTGCGGCGGCAGCCCCTCAGGGCGCTCGGATCGGTACGGGCGGATCTCGGATGACATGGGCAGCGGTCTCCTCAGGGGTGTCTTCAGCGAGGGCGCGATAATACGCGGCGGTTTCCAGGTGGAACTCGTCACCGAGTCCGTTGGCGGTCATCAGATCACGGGCAACCTGCTGCCAGTCCAGGACCGGGGCAAAGCCCCAGACGTGCAGGAAGTGATCGGTCTCCCACGGATCCAGGCCCAGGACGTGGGCGTAGGCTACCACGATCCGACGCTTCGGGATGACGCGACGGCCCTCCTCGAAGTCCTGGATGTACGCGCCGGGATGCGCAGCCGCGCCGCTCTTCTGGGCGAGCATGTGGCGGGTGATGTTGCACCGCTCACGGTAGTAGGCGAGCAGCTTGCCCGGGGTGTCGCAGTCATCCATGTGCATGAGACACCCCTGAGCGGTACGGACTCACCTCACGGCGGGCTACCTTCACATCCAGGATCGCGCCGTGCAGTTCGTGCTGCGCCGCCAGGATCCGCTGGCAGATCCGGTCGAGCGCCATCCTGCGACCGAGATCCACCAGTTGATCCTGATCCAGCGGCAGCATCTGGCAGGTGTCGATGGTGTCAGCCGCCTCGGCCAGCGCCGCGTAGTACCGCTCCAACAAGGCGTCGAGCGTGTTCAGGGTGGCCTCGAATTCCTGATCGTCCACGATCCAGGAGGGGACAGACTCCCCACTGATGGGGAGCCTGTCCTCGGAACTAGGAGCCGTTGGCTGCTGGCTCATGGTACTTTCCAGACTGGTCGGTCCGTTCCTCGGAGGAGAGCCAGGCTTCTGCGATCATGGCGAGGGTCAGCACGTCAGCCTGAAGAACCTCGGGCGGGATGTCGGGCAGATCCAGCGCGAGATGCTGGCGGACGCGCTTGGTATCCAGAGACTTGTACGACGACAGAGGAACAGGCATCTCTCCCTCCTACACCGTGGCGAACGCTGCCACGTCCGTTTCCATGATCGCGAGCGCCTCATCCTCCGAGATCTGTCGCCAGTTCACGCACTTGAACCGCCCGTGATCCTGGCTACGCTTGGCACCCAGGCCGTGGCTCTCGCAGTATCGCCACAAATCGATCCAGACATCCGGGTGGATCTGGTCGTGCAAGACCTTGACCACCAGATTTATCTCGCACTGCTCCACGAACTCGTAGTACGAGAGTGCAGAGCGCGGGCCGCTGCGGTCCACGATATGCTGCACCGCGAGGTCGATCCCGGTCGGAGCCATGACACCCAGCGGGATGTGCAGCGGCTCAATCGAGACGCTCTCGATCAGGTAGGACTTGGGAGCCTTGCCGCCGACGACCGACTCCTGGCCTTGCTTGTTGGTGACGCGTGATGCGCCCCACTTGGTCGAGCCTCGGTTGGACGGCCAGAGAATGTGCGTAGCTTCCCTGAGCATCGCCTTGACCTGACGACTCTCGATGTACAGGCCACGGGAGTTCCGCTTGAACACGGTCGTCTGGCTCTTGCCAGCGATGGCCTTGGCAGCCTCCTTGACGCTTTCATACGACTTGGACGGGTCCAGGTCGAGTTCCTGCCCGACATCCATGCCAGTGATCTCACGGATGGTCTGGAGCGTCAGCCGCTGCATCTCCTCCTTACGAGTGATGCCGGTGTTCCTCATAATCCACGCTTCGATCAGGTTGGCATCGGACGGGACGCCACCCAGGATGCGGTCGCGAATCTTGAGGGTGCAGGCGTAAAACGTAAACAGGTCATCGCGTCGGTCGTCGAACACGCCGTGTAGCACAGGGGTTCTCCTTCGGGTACGCGCAGGATTGCGCGGGAGTCGGGCTTGGTGTGGTGCCGTTTGGGCTGTCGGCTGGGATTGGGAAGAGCCGGTGGGGATCGGATGGTCAGTGCGGTTGGGGAGGGAGGGAAATGGGTCGGTATGTCACCTCGGTCGGGGCTGGCTCGGCTTGGTCTGTCAGCGCGGGTCGG
>Ga0193738_1001206_pt1 | contig 10674 bp, 10 predicted proteins | sample L2a1metaG_FD_144927 | JGI IMG/M metagenome (GOLD analysis project Ga0193738, IMG submission 144927) | Soil microbial communities from a riparian zone of the East river system, Colorado, United States - L2a1 | ecosystem: Environmental > Terrestrial > Soil > Riparian zone | place: USA: East River...
TTACTTTGCAGCATGCACAAAAAAATATTGCTGCTAGGAAGCGGCGAGCTTGGAAAGGAATTGGTGATCGCTTTAAAAAGATTGGGACAAACAGTGATCGCTGCAGACAGTTATGCAGGAGCACCCGCCATGCAAGTGGCAGATGATTTTGAAGTGCTGGATATGCTCAACGGTGAACAATTAGACTCAATAGTTTCAAAACATCAACCTGATCTGATCGTCCCGGAAATTGAAGCAATAAGGACGGAACGATTTTATGACTATGAAAAGCAGAAATACCGGGTGATCCCCAGCGCAAGAGCCGCCAACTTTACCATGAACCGAAAGCTTATCCGTGACCTTGCCAGTAAAGAATTGGGATTAAAAACTGCAAAATATTTTTACGCTACCACTTTTGAAGAATTTAAGAATGCTGTAAGTGAAATTGGTTTGCCTTGTGTAGTAAAACCCCTGATGTCATCCTCAGGGAAAGGACAAAGTGTATTAAAAAAAGAGAACGATCAGCAACAAGTATGGGATTATGCCTGCAATAATTCAAGAGGTGATCTGAAAGAAGTGATCATTGAAGAACTTATTTCTTTTCATACCGAGATAACATTGCTGACAGTGACCCAGGTAAATGGAGAAACTTTATTTTGCCCGCCAATAGGACACAGGCAAGAAAGAGGAGATTATATGGAGAGCTGGCAACCTGTTGCAATAAGCAAAGAAGATTTTGATGAAGCCTGTGAAATGGCAAAAAAGGTAACTGCATCTTTAACGGGTGCAGGAATTTGGGGCGTTGAATTCTTTCTTACACATCACGGAGTTTATTTTTCTGAATTGAGTCCGCGACCGCATGATACAGGCATGGTTACTTTAGCCGGCACACAAAATTTTTCAGAATTTGAATTACACGCAAGGGCGATCCTGGGATTGCCAATTCCTCATATATATCTTGAAAAAGCCGGAGCCAGCGCTGTAGTGCTGGCATCTAAAACTGCAGAGCATTTTACTATTTCAGGGATTGAGAAAGCCCTTGAAGAAATTAATACCGATGTAAGGATTTTTGGAAAACCAACAACAAGACCTTACCGGAGAATGGGCGTTGCATTAGTTCATGACGATTTGAATGCTGATGTCAGCGCCTTACGCAAAAAAGCAAAGGAAACCGCAGATAAAATTTCAATTCAATAGAAGCAATATGGAAAAAGTTAACCTTACGGAAAAATTCTCTCAGTTCACTGAACATTACAGTCCGAAAATAGCTGGAGAGCTGAATGGTCAAATGGTAAAGCTGGTAAAATTCAAGGGTCCGTTTGTCTGGCATCATCATGACAACGAGGATGAGCTATTTTATGTAGTGAAAGGAAATTTTGATATGGAGTTTCGTGATAAGACCGTAACGATCAATGAAGGAGAATTTATTATTGTGCCGCGTGGTGTTGAACACAGACCTAATGCAAAAGAAGAAGTGCATGTGATGTTATTTGAGCCCGGCACTACATTGAATACAGGTAATGTGAAAAATGAGCTGACATTGGAAAAGCTAGGGAGAGTTTGATGGAGATCATAACGATCAGGTATTGCTACAACATTGGAAGTAAGACCCCGTAAGGATGCAAAACCAACTCTTATTTTTTATTTGCTGCTATTTCAACTTCTTGAAGCATTTTTTTTAATACCTCTTTTGGTAAATATTTACCATTCACAAAAACTGCATTAATCATTTGTGTATTGTGTATGTCCGTCAAAGGATTCGCATCAAGCAAAACAAGGTCAGCGATTTTTCCTTTTTCAATTGTTCCCAATGAATCTGTTGTGCCAAGAAATTTTGCCGGGTTAATGGTAGCAGCTTGCAATGCTTCCATCGGGGTTAGTCCTGCCTCAACGAGCAGAGCAAGTTCTTCATGCAGGCTGAACCCGGGGTATAGATAATGATTAGGAACATCAACTCCCGCTAAAAATTGAATGCCCGCGTTTTTCATTTGTGAGATCACCGCCGTCGCCTTTTCAAGAAATATTTTCTCTTTATCTTTTTGTTCCTGGGTCCTGGCCTTCAGGCGTGCAGCGGTCCTGGTTTCCCATCTTTGTCTTTCAGGAAGTGAAATATATTTCATCCTTGGATCATTGAATAACACATTTTCGTCAAAAGGATGAATTGCCCGAAGAGCAACGAGTGTGGGGCATTGCCAAACTTGTTTCTCCGCGAGATGCCGAAAAATCGTCAATTTTTTTTGCTCATCACAAAGTTCCAATCCTTGTTGCATCAAAGGCACATATGGGGAGCCCGCAGCGATCTCACCCGGCAATGCTTTAATTACTTCCTCCAGCGGACAACTATTATAAAACGTATGATTTAAACCCGTGAGGTGTTCGATGCTTTGCTGACCTGCGTCAGCTGCTTCTCTTAGAAGTATGAACTGAGGTACATGACCGGCAAATGAAATATTTTGCTTTTTGCATTCATCGGCTATCGCAAAATAAGCGTCACGTGAAAGGTTTTCATACACTTTTACAAAATCACTTCCGCTTGCTTTGATCTTTCTTACCAGTTGTCTCGCCGTTTCGGCTGTTGATGCCGTATCGCTGCCTTCGTGCATGGAAGGCACTCCATCGATCATTGTTCCTGCTGCACCAAACCGCGGTATAGTTCCTGGTTGTTCGTAAAATTGTTTATGCCAGGCATTCACTTGTTGAATTTCATCCATGTGTGTCCACATCTCCCTGAGCCCCGTTATACCATTTGCGATGCAAAGTGTAAAACGATAGTCGCTTTTGAATAATGACTGAAAAGCGTGAAAATGCATGTCCCATAAACCCGGGATCAAATATTTTCCTTTTACATTTATGATGTTCGCTTTTTCGGGAATTGAAACCTTCCCTGTTTTACCCAAAGCAAGGATCTTATTTCCACTGATGATCACAGTCATGTCTGGTTGAACAGGCGAACCTGTTGCATCTATTACATTGACATGTGTGAGTGCGGTAAATGGATATTCGACATTTTTCTTTTGTGCAAACGTCGATATCGATGAAAAAGCAATCAGAAAAGTTAGTATTATTTTCATACTTCTTTTTTCTGTCCTGTTAGCATCTTCGCAACTCATAAATATACGTAACTCACGGGAAAGATTTTTAGTGAGAATCAACTAGAATACAAGAAAACTCTTTAGCGCAGTTGTCGCACAGCTCTTGAATCATACTGTTAATTGAACACCAGCAACGGCGTAAAAGCATCATCTAGTTTCTGCCAAGTTTGAGCTTATCGAGAATAGTATTGAGCGTGTCGATGTTGAATGGTTTTCTGAGAAAGTAGTTGATGCCTTCTGCCTTTGCTTTTTCTTCTATCCATTTCGCTGATTCGGCTGTCATCATAATAATTTTTATCTCTTCATCTGCGAGATGAATATTACGAATAAAGTTTATACCTAATCCATCCGGAAAACTATTATCGAGGAAAATAACCGTAGGCTTCATAAAACTGAGGTATTCTTCAGCTTCGTGTAACGAATAGACAGGTAAGGTCAATATCTTCCTTGCTTCGAGCACCGGAATTAACAGGCGGCCAAGGTCTTCATCATCATCAATGATCATCGCTGTTTTCGCTAACATTCGTAGGGTCGATTTAATGTAACGTTTGCAGAACAAAAATTCAGCCTCATTTTAATGCTGACTGTTTTTTGTTCTGCGTCCATTCTTTTTCTTATAAGATGAGGATAATTCTCCACATCAATAAATAATGGGGGTTTTATGTCACAGGTAAAGTTGCTACCTATAACGGGAGAAGTACTATCGTAAAAGTTGTATAGGACTAAAAATTTATGTCCCGCCGGTGTCTTCGCAAGAAGAGACTTCGGTAGATAAAAAAATTAACTGCGAGACCGGGTGAGGTTATACTTCTTCACCAAATGTAATCCTGTGCCCATCAATAGTTCGGATCGAAAATTCTCTTTGGCCCCATGGCTTATTTTTGATACTGCTCAAAACCTCTACTTCTCTTGACAGGTATTCTTTATACAAGGTATCTATATTATCAACTTCCAGGTAAGCAAAATAAGAATGACTGTTGATCTCTGAAGCTGGTTTATCATCAGGGCATTCTCCCAGCATTATTTTGATATTATCACGAATAAGAAAATGCCAGCCTCCTTCTTCCCACAAAGTTGTAAATCCCAGTTTATTTTTATAAAAATCCGAAGACTTTGCCAGGTTGTTTACTGCAAGAACAAATCGGCTACCAGTAATTTTAGTCTCCATGTTAGTAATTATTTTGAATAACTGAAGAATTTTCTTCGTCAATTAAAATCCTCCATCGTGTCCACTTGCTCTGGTCAGCTTTTTACCTTCCTTAAATACCAATTGTAAACCATGTTCTTTTTCCCAGTCGCAACCACATGAAACGCATAAATAGAAATCTCCATTCTCGTCCCATTGAACAATTATTTCAGATGGATAAACAAATTTCCAAATGTCGGCAATGTCATTTACGTCCAATGGCTTTGTATAGCCGTATTTTAATGTCTCGTTGTAATAGTGAAATACTAATTGAGAATCTTTAATTCTGTCTTGTTTGTGAAGGCTAAGAAAATTTTGCAAAACCTTGTCTGCTTCTAACAGATAAGGCTCATGCTTTGCTTCCACAAATCCTACTTTTAGTTCTTTGTTGTCAAAATAAGGAATGGGATAAGGATTACTTTCAAAAAAGTCTGGGTCGTGGTCAACTGGTTTTATCTGGCCAACTATTCTTGATTCCATTTGATGCGTAATTAAAGCTTATGCCTTTGTTGGTAGTGTACCGGTTGTTGGTGCGATTTACTATTAGTGACCTCGGCTTAAGTTTAAACATCAACAACGTAAATTAATAGCTACGTCTTCTCCGGCATTAAAGCTTACCTTAAAGTAAATTCATTTGCAGTGAAAAAAACATTTATTGCATTACTGTTTTTGTTGTCCGGACTAATTGCTTTCAATCAAAATGACCCTGAACATTTTTCTTTCCCGGCCGAATTTGAAAAGCATGAAGCGATATGGATGGCATGGAAAATATTTCCTGCAGTTGCTGCATTTAAAGAAGAAGCAGTGTTCAATTTACTAAAAGCACTTACACCTTATGTGCCAGTCAAATTACTGATCGACCACGATTCAGTTTCCATAAGGTTGCATGAGGAATTCAAAAAAAGAGGAATTGACAAAAACAGGGTCACCATGTTTGTATATCCTAATCCGTACAGGAATGTCCGTGACCCCGGACCTGTTTTCCTGAAAAGCAATAGGGGCAACCTGATGATTGCAGATATGAAGTGGAATTTCTATGGAACCGCTTCAAGCAATTTTATTCCAGGAGCTATAAGAATTGATACTATTGATCATTTTGTTGCAGGAAAACTTAATCTTCCAGTACGTACCTCAACGCTTGCCGGTGAAGGTGGCGCCAGGGAATTTAATGGAAAAGGAACCATGATGGTGGTTGAATACACGGAAATGCATCGCAATAAAGGTTGGAGCAGGGACTCAATAGAAAAAGAATTATTAAGGATGTTTGGTCAAAGAAAGCTCATCTGGTTAAAACAAGGCCCGGCAGAAGATGATCCGGGAAAAACATTTAACCTGGCATCGGGTAAAGTTTCTACTATCGGCTGCAATCATATAGATGAATTTGCAAGGTTTGCTTCACCCAATACTGTTTTATTAGCAGAAGTAACGAAAGAAGAATCTTTAAGAGATTCAATGCATAAAATATCTTTTGAACGTCTTGAAGCAAACTATCAAATACTAAAAGCTGCAACCGATCAGGATGGTAAACCTTTTAATATTATTCGTGTGCCTGTACCAGAACGGATGGTTGGTGCTGGCGGAGGCGTGATAGTTACCAGTTACCTGAATATCCTGATCACTAACGGTCTTGTATTAACGGCTTCTTATTGGAAGCCAGGCCGACCGGAGATTATGAAACAAAAAGATGAACAAGTTAAAAACATTCTGGAAAAAGCTTTTCCCGGAAGAAAAGTTATTGCAATGAATGTTGAAGATTTCAACGTAGGAGGAGGGGGTATTCATTGCGCCACACAGCAACAACCTGCTATCTATTAAAGTATAAAATCAAAGTCAAAATGAAAAATCAAATTTATTAGTATACTTTGCTTTAGCAGGTAGAATTTTTTTGCATAATTAATTTTCAGGCCTCGTCTTTGCAGCTTCCCAACCGATCATGGCGGTTTTTCTTATACTTCCCCAATGATATTGTCCAAAATCTCCAGTTGATCGGATCACCCTATGACAAGGAATTAAAAATGCAACCGGGTTATCGCCGATAGCCGTGCCAACCGCTCTTGATGCATTTGGATTGTTAATTGTATTTGCAATACCCGAATAAGTTGATACATCACCCATTGGGATTTTTAATAAGGCTTCCCATACTTTTATTTGAAATGGAGTTCCTTTTAAATGCAATTTTATTTTTGAAAGGTCTTTCCAGTCTTGCGAAAAAATGAATAAAGCATTCTGCTGGATCGTATCAACTACCTGCCGGAACTGTGCATTTGGAAATTGTAACTGCAATTGTTTTAATGCGTCCTTTTCATCATCCGCGAACGCAAGATGACAAATGCCTTTTGTTGTTGAAGCAACTATAATATTTCCAAAAGGAGTTTCAGCAAAGCTATAATTGATCTGTAACTGCTCTCCACCCTTTTTATATTCACCCGGCGTCATTCCTTCTATACTGATAAATAGATCATGAAGTCTGCTTGAACCAGATAGACCAGTTTCGTAAGCGGCATCAGTTACTGTATGATCTTGTAAAAGTTTTTTTGCATGTTGCAAACTGATGTATTGTAAAAACTTTTTGGGACTTACTCCTGCCCAGTCTTTGAATAGTCGCTGAAAATGAAATGGACTTAGATAAACCTCTTTTGCTACCGCATCAAGATCGGGCTGTTGCTGAAAATTTGATCGAATGAATTCAATTGCTTTTTTTATGCGTTCGTAGTCTGTCATTGTTTTCTCAAATGAGTCCTATGGACAATTTAACACAAAACTATTTATAAGCAAAAGCCAAATCAACCCGAAACTTGCGTAAATTAATTGCGAAGTCGTTCAAATTTTAAAGAAAAGGAACACGGATAACACGGGTTGGATAGATAATCACGGATAAATCTATGTAAATCCTTTTCATCCGTGTTATCCGTGTTCTGATTTTCGCATCTTTGCTTTCCAAAATTTTGCTATATGAAAGTTGCAGTGTTAGGCGCTGGAATGGTTGGCAGAGCTATTGCAATGGATCTTGCTTCACGCCATCATGTTACGGCATTTGATGTGAGTAATGCCAACCTTGAATTGCTAAAGAAAAGAAACCCGAGAATTGAAACCCAGCAGGCAGATCTTCTTGATTACTCATCTTATCCAAAAAATCTTTCGTCATTTGATATAATTGTTACCGCGGTTCCGGGCTTTATGGGCTATAAAGTACTGGAAGCTTCGCTCAATTGCGCAAAGAATATTGTTGATATTTCATTTTTTCCTGAAGACGTTTTGCAGTTAGATAAACTTGCTAAAGAAAAAGGAGTAACTGTTATTACTGATTGTGGGGTAGCTCCGGGCATGAGTAATTTTATTGTAGGCCGTTATAATGAAGAAATGTCAGAAGGACCCCATCCGGGGATAATTGATTCATTAGAAATTTATGTTGGCGGGTTACCGAAAGTGAGAAAGAAACCGTTTCAGTATAAAGCACCGTTTTCTCCGGCTGATGTTATTGAAGAATATACAAGGCCAGCAAGATTAATGGAGAATGGGCATATAATTGTCAGGCCGGCATTGAGTGATGTAGAATGGATACACTTTGAAAGTCTCGGAACATTGGAAGCATTTAATACGGATGGCCTGCGTTCGTTGTTATACACGATGCCACATATAAAAAATCAGAAAGAAAAAACGATGCGCTATCCCGGTCATGTTGATATTATTGTATCATTAAAAGAAAGTGGTTTTTTTGATGAAACGCCGATAGACGTGAACGGACCCGATGGCTATCGGGTAAAAGTTTCTCCCTTAAAAGTTACCTCCCAAATTTTATTCAATGAGTGGAAACTGGGCCTGGAAGAAGAAGAGCTAACTGTTATGAAAGTAAAACTGGTCGGCAAAAAAGATGGTGAATCCAAAGCCATAGAATGGAGCCTGCTGGATTTTTATGATCATGAAACGAAAATTTCTTCCATGGCCCGCACAACTGGTTATACATGTACTGCTGCGGTAAATCTTTTAACACAAAACTTTTTTAATGAAAAAGGAGTGTTTCCACCAGAGCTTGTTGGCAAACACAAAAACTGTTTTGATTTTGTTATTGATTACCTGAAAGAAAGAAAAGTGAACTGGGTCAAAAAAGAATTTTAAACCTTTCCTTCGCAAAGTTTTTTCAGATTGTTCAACCCTGTGACAAATTGTACATTAAGATCTTTGACGATCTTCGGTCCCATCAAGCTTGCCATTGGCCAGGGAAGACCACCACTGTTTTGCCAGGTTACTTTTGTTTCATTCCCATTTCCCCAATGCTCAAATAACCAGTTGTCTTTAGCTTTTGCTTTGAAAGGTTTTAAAAATTCAAGATCAAAATGAATATGTTTATCGTCAATATCTCTGAGTGTTAAGCTGCCAACTCCTACTTTTTTTCCTTCCCAACCATACCTATGACCTGCAGTTTTCGGAGTTCCTGTAATTATTGATTTAGCAGAAGGATCCATTTGTTGCCATGGATTCCATTGGCTATAATGGTTAAGATCACCAACACGATTCATAACATCACCAACACTTTTATTAATGATCGTTGATTTCTCAACATTATAACTCTTGGGAAGCATCGCTGCAACAATCAGCAACAGGGCAATTAGCCCGATAATAATATATACTACGATCATAACCTTAAGTTTGTTGTAAGTTACGCATTGAATGGTTTTATTACAAACCTTTTATATAATGATAGTGTTTCTATTTGAATTTAAACCACAAAGCCTCGAAGACACCAGGAAACACAAAGTAAATTTCTTTGTGATACTTAGAGCCTTTGTGTCTTAGTGGTTCTTTTAATATTTGCTAAACTGAGACGTTGTCTATATAGTCGCTCAACGCACCGCTTTGTAAAATTTCCCGGGGCGTAAATAAATGATCCCCTTGTTTGTATAAAATCTTGTTGGTAGTTGCTTATAGGCACCCGTTCCATCATAACCCATCACTTCAAAATGCAAATGAGGAAATGCAGAGTAACCCGTGTTACCACTTAAACCGATCACCTGTCCTTTTACAACTGTATCACCAACATTTACCAATGCACCATTTTTAACAAGATGCCAGTAATGTGCAACAGATCCATCATAATGTTTGATCGAGACATAATTGCCATCAGACATATTTTCGGGTTTCAAACCCCCTTCCTCTGAATCACCTCTTGCTGCTGTTACAACTCCATCTCTTGCTGCACAGACTTTCGTTTTCTTTTTTATTTTAAAATCCAGTGCAAGTTCTCCTTTATGACTCATCTTGCTGTCATAAGCCTGTATCAAAAAAACTTTCTTTTTATTTTCAAAAGGAAGTGAATAAATATAGCTGCTGTCGTCCTTGAATTTTCCTGACTTCAGGTCCTGAATAGAATATTGCTGTTGTGCTATACAACAATAAACGTTAAAGAATGAAATAGAAATAAAAAAGAAATACTTCATTTTTTATAAGCCTTCTAAACCAGGGATCTCTCTTCTTAATATTTCTGCAAATGCCGGGTTACCTGGTTCAGGCAATTGAGCATGCAATATCTTACCCTCCGGATCTAATAGAATATAACGAGGCATATAATCAACGCCATAAGATCTGCTAAACTGGTCCTTATTATTACTACGCAAATGCAACACCCGCATTGATCTTTGACTGGCTTCATTTTGCCATTCCCATCTACTATCGTCAATGGATAATGCAACAAATGCAACCCAAGGATTTGTATATTCTTCTGCAAACTTTTCAAAGATGGCCGATTGCCCAGTACAAGTTCTGCACCAGGTCGCCCATACATCTATCACCACATAACGTCCTTTAAAATTTTTAAGCGAGAAAGTATCTTTATTTAATGCTGTAGTAGTAAAATCAGGAGCGGCACTTCCACGAGTTAAACTATTTAACGTGTAATGCAGTGCCAGTATTTGCTGCTGTGTTTTCTGTTGTGAGATAACCGGAAGATATTTTGCGATCAGCATTTCCCTGCCTGCACTATCCCTTGTTCTGCCAACAAGTCCTTTTATTTTATTATAAACAAGATAATCTCTTAATGTACTTGCTGGTAATACGCTTGCTACTTTTGAGATATAAGCCGTATCATTGGAAGGATTCAATTTATATTTCTGCTGATAATAGTCAGCAATGTTATCACGATACATAGCGTAACTAAGAAGAGTGCTATCATTATAACTAACTGCATTCCTGATCGCATCAACCGATTTTGGGAATTCCAGTGTTTCAGTTGGATGATATACTTTGTACCATTGTGCATATTTACCATCGAGTAATTTGATGTAGTATAGAGAAAGTAATTTTTTCTGTAATGCAATAAAATCATTGTTTGGTTTAAGATTATCTGCTGTTTTATAATTATCCAGATTATCAACCTCGTCATTCCAAAGCCGCATAACCTCAGCTGCAAATGCTTTTGGTGTC
>Ga0193738_1001207_pt1 | contig 10671 bp, 12 predicted proteins | sample L2a1metaG_FD_144927 | JGI IMG/M metagenome (GOLD analysis project Ga0193738, IMG submission 144927) | Soil microbial communities from a riparian zone of the East river system, Colorado, United States - L2a1 | ecosystem: Environmental > Terrestrial > Soil > Riparian zone | place: USA: East River...
CTCTTCGACGCGATAGAGAACCACGACGCTGTCGGGACCTTCCAATCGCACGGGATTCTGCATCTGCGCTGGCTGGTCTGCCGCGCGAGGCACGGTCGTCGACGGTTCGAGGCTGCAGGTTGCGATCCGGCCGTTGGTGAAGACGATGCCGTCGGAGATCCAGGTGTCGTGCGAGCAACAGAGGCGCCCTTCGCTGCGGCTGACGACCGGAACCGAGTAGCCGATCCACGCGGCCTCTGACTGCGCTCCCACCAGCCGGCGGAACGTCGCATCGAGGTTAGAGCCGGCCGGCTGAGCGGTCAGCCGGCCGTTCTGGACACGCGGCTGCTGTGCAGCCGCGTGTCCGATCCCGCCCAAGCCGAAGGCAAAGGCGGAGACCAGGGTGATCGCGAGGGCGGCCGAGGCGTTCGCGCGCATGGCGTCCTACTTGTTCAGGATCTCGAGGAGGTAATCGGTCGCGACCTTCGATCGCATTTGCGAGAGCTTCGACACGATGTCCTTCTTCAGCGTCAGATCCTGCTCCTTGCGCGCCAGGGCGACGAGGCCCTCGGCGTTGCCGGAGTTGGCGAGGCCGCTGATGGCCGCCTTGCGAATGTCGATGTCCTTGTCGGCGTTATAGATCTCGACCAGCGTGTCGCCAGTGCGCTTGCTGCCCATCATCCCGAGGTTGCGGACCGCGAGCAGCCGCAGTTCCTTGTTCTGCTCGGTCTTGGCCAGTTCGGAGAGGCGCGTCACGCTGCCGCCATTGGTCAGCGCCCGGATGATGCCTTTCTTGACCTCCACCGACGATTCCTTCTGATACATCGCCCACAGCTCTTCGTGCGCGCCCATGTTGCCCAGCTGCTGCACGGCGGTCGCCCGCAGTTCGGCGTTCTGCTCGCTCTGCGCGGCGGTGACCAGGCGGTCCTTCTCGCCGCTCTGCCCGAACGCGCTGAGGATCCGCTTCTTCATGTCGATGTCGGTGGAGGAGTTGTAGATGTCGGCCAGCGCCGCACGGCTCTCGCGGCCGCCGTGGATCGCGAGGTAGCGAACAGCGCGGAGCTGCAGATCGGGGTTGGCGTTGCCCTTGGCGATGTCCACCAGGACCTGCCGCGCCTTGGGCGAATTGCTCTGGGCCAGAACGAACAGCGCTTGCGCCTTCAGCTTCGGCGAGCCCGTGCCCTGCAGCACTTTCTGCAGCATCGGAATGGCTTCTTCCGGCGCCGTGTTCTGCAGCGAGTTGATCGCCATGATCTTCAGCTCTTCGTCGCTCTCGGCCGCGGGGTTCACCGGCTGGCCGGAGTCACGCTTCACTTCGACTTCGAGCGCGCGAGCGTCGCTGAGATACCGGCTCTTGGGATAATCCTTCACCAGAATGTTGATCGTGGCGAGCGCTTCCGGGCGCTGCCCGAGCTTGTTCTGCGCGTAGGCCTTCCAATAGAGCGCCGCATCCGCCTTGGTGCCCTTCACTTCGATGACGCGATCGAAGCTGGTGACCGCGCGATCCCATCGGGCCGAGTCGAGCGCCGACTGTCCCTGGTCGTAGAAGCTGTACTCGCGCTCTTTCTCGCGCTGGATCCGCTCCTTCTCGCGCGCCGCCTCTTGCTGAGCGCGGTCGGCCTGGAAGTCGTAACGGTGCTCCGAGAGGCTGGAGAAGTGCGTCGTGGCCAGCGCGCGGTTGACGGCCGCCGCTTCGCGCACGACCTGCGCCGCTTCGCGCACCGCGGCCGCCGCCTCCGCTGTCGTCGTGGTTACCGTCTGCGCGCCGGCGGGGACTGCGATCAGGACCGCCCCAAGAACCGTGAACTTTAGAATGTGTGTCTTCATCTTCGTTGTCTCAACTGGGAACTGGTAGCTGGTAGCTGGAAGCTGGAAGCTGGAAACTGTTTATGATCCGATCGATGTCTTCTGGGTCCGTTCCTGGATCGCTGCCTTCTGCCGATCGCGGACCTGGGACGAAACCACGCGCACTTTGAACAGGAGTTCCTTCGACTCGATGCGGCGCCGCACCAGGCCGAGGTCTTCCTGCGAAACCGTCGATGGGCTCGCCGCGATGTCCACGAGCACGCGCTCGAGTTCATCGAGGACCGAGGCCATCCCCGCGTCGCCCGTCGACAACGCGGTCTGCCGATACAGCCGGTTGGCCGAGACCAGCTGCTCCGCGCGTGACTGCTCCAGGGAGATGTCGACGTCTCCCTTGGTGTCGTCCGCGCTGACGAGCTCCACCAGCACCATCTGCGATCGATCGAGGTGCTCACCGAGATCCACGAGCAGGATCCGCTCGCGTACTTTTTCCGCCGTCTGCACGGCGCCGGCGCCCGCCGCCGGAGCCGCCGTCCGCGTCATCCGTCCTGCCATGAACGCCGCGCCGATCAGCATGACGACGCCGGCCGCGAACGCGAGCCGCGCGGGAGCCAACACGAACCACCGCGCCCAGCCGCGCCGCCGGCGCTGCAGCGCCGGCTCGAGCCGCGCCCAGACGATGCGCTCGAAGCCGGGTCCGGGCTCCACCGCCGGCGCGCTGTCCACGAACGCCATCACGCGTTGCAGCCGGGTGTAGCTGGCCTGGCATGGTGCGCACGCCGCGAGGTGCGACTCGGTGCGCGATTCGTCGGGCGCCGGCAGCTCGCCGTAGTAGTGCAGGACCAGGTCGTCGTCTGTGAGGTGCAGATTCATCGCTTAACTTTCGTCTTAACTTTCGACAAACGGCTCGAGCGCGAGCCGCATCTTGCGCACCGCCCGGAAGATGCTGTGCTTCGCGGCGTTGGCCTTGAGGCCGAGCGCGGCGCTGATTTCCTCGATCGACTGTCCTTCGAAGTGCCGCAGCATGAACGCGGCGCGCTCCATCGCGGTCAGTCCTTCCATCGCGCGGCCGACGCGCTCCTGGACTTCGGTGCTCAACATCAACCGTTCGGGCGATGGGTCGACACGCTGGTCGTCCGTCGCGTCGAGTGTGTCGAGGTCGTTGGCGTCGTGACCCATTTCCTGGTTCTTCCTTCCGCGGATCAAATCGATCGAGCAGTTCACCGCGATTCGATGCAGCCACGTGCCGAAGTTCGCCCGTGACTCGAAGCGTCCGAGTTGCCGGTACGCCTTCAGGAACGTTTCCTGGACGACGTCCTCGGCATCCTGGGAATTGCCGGTCATCCGATGCGCCAGCCGGAAGACGGCCCGGCTGTGGCGATCGACGAGGGCTCTGAAGGCGTCGCTATCTCCCTCTCGCGCGAGGGCGACGGCGGCGGCGTCCGTGTGCGGCATCCGAGTGATTAGACGGGGGTTGCGGGGGGTGGTTAGTTCCCGACAAAAAAGGGGTCAGACCCGGGTCTGACCCCCTTTTTCCTTTTGTTCGGGGTCAAGAAGTCGTGCCGTGTCCGTTGGCGTCCCCTCGTCGGGCGCTGCAAAAGGGGTCTGACCCGGGTCTGACCCCTTTTCGTCCTCGGGTTCCTCGTCGACCGGGGCAGGGGAAGGGACCTCGGCCGACTGGACATGGCTCAGAACGTCGCGAATTCGGGCGATTTCGGCGTGTAGCGCCTCGATACACCCCTCCTGCGTTTCGTGCGGGGTCTCCGTGACCACCCCACAAAATGGGCACGTCGCCATGGCGTCCTTTGTCGGCGTTTCGCAGGGTCGACGCCGCGGCAGGCTGCAACGGAGGTACCTGTCTACAGACCAGCCAGGGTGCGGGCGAGCCCATCTTCTAATGGCGTCACTTTGAGGCCCAGATCGGCCTGGGCGGACGTGCTGTCGAGCGACCAGTCGTGGCTGAAGATCTCGACCACCCCGCGCGTCAGAAGCGGTGGACGGCGTACGACGTTGGAAAAAAGTTCCTGCACCGCCCCGACGGCGAGCGCCAGCGCGCGCGGGATGTTGCGCGGGAGTGGACGCCCGCGCTGTTCCCGCAGGAACTCGTAGATGGCGCGTTGCGGCGCATTCACGCCGCCGACCGCATACTCGCGCCCAACGGTTGGGCGCGTCAGCGCCGCGACATGCGCATCGGCCACGTCGTCCAGGTAAGTAAACGACCACAAGCGGTCGCCGCCAATGACCCCCGGAAGCCGTCCTCCGAGATGATCGCGCATCAACCGTCCCACGAGATTGCTTTCGGTCGCGGGACCGGGTCCGTAGATGACGCCGGGATAAAGGGTGACCATCGGCACGCCCTCCTTGCCCGCGCGCCGCGCCAGGTCGCGCGCCGCGACTTTCGTCCGCTGGTAGTGGTTGGCGGTGAGGACGTGCGGGCTGTCGGCCGGCGGCATGGCGAGAAACGACGAGGTGTAGACGACGCGAGCAGTCTCGAGCTCGCGCGCCGCCGAGAGCACCGACTGCAGCCCGCTGACGTTGATCGCGTCGAACTCTGACGGATCGGGGCGCCAGAGCGCGACCAGGGCCGCGGTATGACAGATGGCTTCGACCTGCGCCGCGGCCGCCGTGACGGCGCGGGTGTCGCGGACGTCGCCGTCGATCGCGCGTCCCGGCAATCGGGCGGACGAGGCCGTCCGCGCGAACACGATCGGCTCGTGTCCCTCGCGCGCGAGCGCCCGGACGATCGCCGAACCGAGAAACCCCGTGCCGCCGGTGACGAGCACCTTCATAGATCTTCAGATTTCCAGATTTCCAAATTACCCGATTCCCCGATTCCCCGATAGACTTGTCCTTCATGTTTCGGCAGAAAACGGGCTCGGTCGTGTGCGCCTCGTGCGGCTCGCTGGTCGGCGTCAACGACGAGAAGTGTTACACCTGCGGCCGTCGCAACCCAGGTCTGTGGGGATTCGGCCCGGTGCTTCGGCGGTTTGGGAACGATCTCGGGTTTGTGAACCTGATCGTCTTCGGCACCATCGGCGTGTACTTCCTGTCGCTGGTGCTGACGATCATGCTGGGCGGGAACGTGATGGGCGGAGGAGTCTTCTCAATCCTCGGCCCGGATCCCGGTATCAACTACCTGCTCGGAGCCGCTGGTGGAGCCCCCGTATTCAGGGACGGCCGCTGGTGGACGCTGCTCAGTGCCGGCTGGCTGCACGGCGGCGCGCTGCACATCCTGTTCAACGTCATGTGGGTGCGCGACCTCGGCCCGGCCGTCGCCGACATGTACGGCGGCGCCCGCATGGTGATCATCTACACTCTGGGCTGCGTCGCCGGATTCCTGCTCAGCTCCTTCCTGGGCGCGTATGGTCCCGGCATTCCGTTCCTCGGGGGCGCGTATCAGACTGTCGGGGCGTCGGCCCCGATCTTCGGCCTGCTCGGCGCCCTCGTGCACTACGGCCGGCGCGGCGGCAGCAGCCTGGTCGGGTCTACGGCGTTGAATTACGCGCTTACGATGGGCGTCTTCGGGCTGTTCATGCCGGGGATCGACAACGCCGCGCATCTGGGCGGGTTCGCGGGCGGTTATCTCGCCAGCCTGTGGCTGGATCCGCTCAAGCGCGAGCGCCTGGATCACTTCGCCATCGCTGCGGTGTGCCTGCTGGCGACGGGCCTGGCCGTCATCGCCTCGATCGTCGCCACGCTCACGAGAGTCTTCGCCAGCTGACATGCGTAAACCAGTCGTCGTCATCACCGGGGCCGGCGGCGAGATCGGCCACGGCCTGATCGATCGCCTCGCCGAACGCGGCGATCGCCGCATTGTCACGCTCGACATCTCGCGGCTGGACGAGTCGATCGCGAAGAAGGTGGATCGCGAGATCACCGGCTCGATCACCGACAAGTCGCTGCTCGAGCGCCTCATGGCGGAGTTCGAGGTGGATCTGATCTTCCATCTCGCCGCGCTCCTCTCGACGCGCTCCGAGTTCACCCCGATGGCCGCGCACGAGGTCAACGTCGAAGGGACACTGACCCTCCTCGAGTTCGCGCAGCACGAAGCCGAATCGCACGGACGGCCGGCGGTCTTCATCTACCCGTCGTCTATCGCCGCGTACGGTTTGCCGGACGTGGACACCAAGACGCGCGCCGGCAAGGTCCGCGAGGACGAGTACGCGCATCCGACAACGATGTACGGCTGCAACAAGTTGTACTGCGAGATGCTCGGCAACTATTACGCCCGGCACTACAAGCAGCTCGCGGCGGAAACAGCCAGCGGCAAAGTAGACTTCCGGTGCGTGCGTTTCCCCGGACTGATTTCGGCGCTGACCGTCCCCTCGGGTGGAACGTCGGACTACGCGCCCGAAATGATTCACGCGGCGGCGAAGGGCGAGCCCTATGCGTGCTTCGTCCGCCCCGACACGCGGATCCCTTTCATGGCGATGCCGGACGGCGTCGAGGCGCTGCTGACGCTCGCGGCGGCTCCGCGTGAACGGCTCCAGCGGACGGCCTACAACGTCGGCGCCTTCAACCCGTCGGCCGAGGAAGTCCGGTCGATCGTTGAACAGGCATTCCCCGGCGCACAACTGAGCTGGCAGAACGACCGCAAGCGGCAGGCGATCGTGGACTCATGGCCTGCGGACGTGGACGACAGCGCCGCGCGCCGTGACTGGAACTTTGCCCCGCGCTACGATTTCGATCGCGCCTTCAGCGAGTATCTGATTCCGACGATCAAGGGACGCTACGCGTAGTCAGTTTCCAGCTTCCAGCTTCCGGCTGCCAGCTTCCAGATACCAGCGAGTTGAACGGAGATCACAGAGCCCATGCCCAAATTGACGGTAGAAGGTTACGCACCGGTTGACGTCGAGTCCGGAAAGCGCCTCGTCCTGGCGATCGAACAGGACGCCAAGGTCGATGTGCTCCATGCGTGCGGCGGCAACGCGCGCTGCACCACCTGTCGCGTCGAGTTCATCGAGGGAGAGCCCGACAGGATGACTGCCGCGGAGAAGCACGTGCTGAATGCGCGCGGCGTGACGGGCGTCCGGCTGTCGTGCCAGATGACCTGCGAGCACGACATGACCGTGCGCGCCATCAGCCGCCTCGAGGGCAGCGGCCGCCCCGACCCGGGTCCGACCCCTCAGCCCACGATCCAGCCACCGCCGGAGTGGCTGTAGGGGCGGCTCGAGAGCCGCCCTACGCTGCGCGCGAGCCGTGCAATTCCGCGGCGCGCCGCAACGCCGCCTCGATATTCGCGCAGATGTTCCCATCGCCCAGGTGATCGTGGAACTGCGCCTGCTTGATCACGGCGGCGGGTTGTTCCCGCGCGCCGCAGAGGATCAACGTCCGGCCGGAAGCGCGCAATTCGTCCGCGAGGTCCTCGATCGCGCGCAGCCCGGTCCCGTCGATCGCCGTCATGTAGCGCAGGCGCAGGATGATGACCTCCGGCAGCGCATCCAGGTGCTCTGTAATCTTCGATAGCTTATCGGCGGCGCCGAACAGGAACGGGCCCTGGATCTTGTAGACGGCGGCGTAGGGCGGGATCGCCTTGCCGTGCATCTGGTGGATGCGTGCCGATTCCAGAAAGTCCGGGGTCACGTGCGCGATGCTGGTGGTCGTCGCGACGCGCCGGATGAACGTCAGCGCCGCGAGAATCATCCCGACCTCGACCGCCAGCGTCAGGTCGGCGAAGACCGTCAACCCGAACGTCACCGCCCACACGGCGATGTCGGTTTTCGTCAGCCGCAGCAGCTTCGGGATCTCGTGCCACTCGCCCATGTTCCAGGCGACCATCAGCAGGATCGCGGCGAGCACCGGCATCGGGATGAACTTCGCCAGCGGCGCGCCTGCCAGCAGCACGACGAGTAGCGTCACCGCATGCAGCATCCCGGAGACCGGCGTCTTCGCGCCCGCGCGGATGTTGGTCGCTGTGCGCGCGATCGCGCCCGTCGCGGGCAGCCCGCCGAACATCGGCGACGCGATGTTGGCGAGGCCCTGCGCCACCAGCTCGGTGTTCGGATTGTGACGATCGCCGCCCATCCGGTCCGCGACGACGGCCGACAGCAGTGATTCGATCGCGCCGAGCAGCGCCACCGTGATGGCCGGGCGCAGGAGAGTCGGCACCAGCTCGGGTTTGAAGTCGGGAATGTGCAGCTGCGGCAGCCCGGACGGAATGCCGCCGAAGCGCGCCCCGATCGTATCCACCGGCGCGCCGAACAGGATCGCGGCGGCCGTGCCGAGGAACATCGCGACGATCGCGCCGGGCACGCGCGGCATCAGGCGGCGCAGGACGATCATGCCGGCAAGCGCGCTGGCGCCGAACGCGGTCGCGGCGATCGAGAACGTACCGAGATGCCGCCCCAGCATCTCCATCCGCGCGGCAAACTCCGACGGCACGGCCGCAACCTGCAATCCGAAGAAGTCGCGGATCTGCGTGCTGGCGATGAGGACTGCGATGCCGTTGGTGAACCCGATGACGACCGGACGGGGCAGATACTTGACCGCCGTTCCCATCCCGGTCAGGCCCAGGACGACGAGCAGGACGCCCGCCATCATCGTGACCATGAACAGGCCGTCGATCCCGTGGGCCTGGACGATGCCGGCGACGACGACGACGAACGCGCCCGTCGGTCCGCCGATCTGGAACCGCGAGCCGCCGAACGCGGAGATCAGGAAGCCGGTGACGATCGCGCAGTAGATGCCAGATTCCGGGCTGAGACCCGACGCGATGGCGAACGCCATCGCCAGCGGCAGCGCGACCAGGCCGACCGTGACACCGGATCCGAGATCGGCCGCGAATGTCGCCAGCGAGTAGTGCCGCAACGCCCGTACGGACGCCGGCATCCAGCGGCTGCGCGTGTGTGCCATACAGCTCGTGTTACAGGGAACCCGGCAATTGTACAACGGCATCGCTCATGCATCGACCAGAGCGATGACGATGAATGGAATTCGGCGGATTCTGCTGCACGGCAGCCGTGACGAAGCGTTCGACGATGCCGCGCGGTTCGCGGCGCGGCTGGTCGAGGGATTCGGCGCGGAACTGCACGTCGTGTACACGATCGACGAGCCGCTGTCGGCCGGCTGGACAGCCGAGACGGCGGCTGACAAGTTGCCGGAACTACATCAGGCGATGGAAGAGGAGGCGCGCGAGCGGCTGACGCGTGCGCTGCCGGCGCAGGATAACGTCCTCATTGCCATCCGGACCGGTGATGTCGGCGATGAACTCGTCCGCTATACGGTCGAGCACACCATCGACCTGGCGATCGTCGGTGGCGCGGACGATCACGCCCGCGCCCTGCTCGACAAGGGGCGCTGCTCGGTGCTGGTCCTGCGCTAAAAAGTTGCGTCCAGCGCGAGCGCCTGGTCCAGCAGCCGGAGGTAGCGCCGGCGCGGGATCTCGAGCGCGCCGAACTGCACCAGGTGCTCGGTGACCCACTGCGTGTCGAGCAGCGCAAAGTTGCCCGCGCGCAGGCGTTCGACCAGCGCGACCAGCGCCGCCTTCGACGCGTCGGTCGCGCGGTGAAACATCGATTCCCCGAAGAAGGCGCCTCCAAGCGACACGCCGTAGAGTCCCCCGACCAGCGCGCCGTCCTTCCACGTTTCCACGGAGTGGGCGTAGCCCTGGTCGTGCAGGGCGCAGTAGCTCTCGATGATCTCGGCGTCGATCCAGTTGCCGTCCTCGTCGGGGCGCGCGGCGCACGCGTCGATGACGGCGCGGAAGCTGGTGTCGATCCGGATCTCGAAGGCGCGTTTGCGCAGCGCGCGCGCCAGCCGTTCCGGGACGTGAAAGGCGTCGAGCGGAATGATGCCGCGCGGATCCGGCGAGTACCAGCGGATTTCACCCGGCGAGACCGCCATCGGGAACCAGCCGCTGGCGTAAGCGCTGAGGAGCGCATCGGTCGGAATCATCGGCGGCCGGACGTCAGTGAACGGTATAAGGCTCTGAGAGCGTGAAGGGCGCAACCTTCGCGTCGAATTGCTCGCCGTTCCGGCTGACCATCTGGTAGGTGCCTTCCATGACGCCGAACGGCGTGGTCAGCGGGCAGCCCGAGGTGTAGGTGAAGGACTCGCCGGGCGCCAGGATCGGCTGTTTGCCGATCACGCCGGGCCCTCTTACCTCTTCGACGTGGCCGGTGCCGTCGGTGATGATCCAGTGGCGGGTCACGAGCTGCGCCGTTTCCGTCCCCTCGTTGGTGATGGTGATGGTGTAGAGGAAGAACCACTGGTTCTGCGACGGCTGCGAACGCTCGGGGGCATACTCGCACTCGACGTGTACCCGGATCCCCCGCGTGACCGCGTCGGACGTGAACATGGATCAATGATAGATCGGGTAATCTGGAAGTTTGGAAATTTGGAAATCCCCGCTGGCCTCTGCGACACGTGCGCGCACGCGAAGGTGATCGTCAACGACCGCGATTCCACCTTCTATAGCTGCCTGCGCTCGAAGACCGATCCGCGCTTTCCGCGCTATCCGCGCCTGCCGGTCGTCGCCTGTATTGGCTATGATGAGAGGTCATGCACACCATCCAGCCCGCACGATTGAGGCCGGGCGTTTCCCTCGGTGACGTCCCCGACCACAGCCGTGACGCCGCGGCGTCGACCGACGATCGGCTGATTCGCGGCCGGGCGTTGATCCTGTGGGACACGAAGAGCGCCACGCCGAAGAAGCGCGACGCGATCGATACCGATCAGATCACGCCGGCTGCCGACTGCGTGTCGGAGAGCCTCGAGACGCTCGACGAGCGCTGGAAGGCCGGATCGTTCCGCTACCTGATGCCAGACTTCCGCGCGCGCGTGCATCGCGGCGAGACCTTCGTCATCGCCGGCGATCGCTTTGCCATCGGCTCGTCGCGCGAGATGAGCCCCGCGGGCCTGAAGGGCGTCGCCGAAGAGGTCGGCCTGCAG
>Ga0193738_1001208_pt1 | contig 10670 bp, 5 predicted proteins | sample L2a1metaG_FD_144927 | JGI IMG/M metagenome (GOLD analysis project Ga0193738, IMG submission 144927) | Soil microbial communities from a riparian zone of the East river system, Colorado, United States - L2a1 | ecosystem: Environmental > Terrestrial > Soil > Riparian zone | place: USA: East River...
GGCCCCGTGGCATCTAATCAGGTAGCGGCAGCTCCCGCCGTCGCTTACGACCCCGAGGGCCGTAAGTGGTTCGCCTACGCCGCGCAGGATGCCGCGGGAAACTGGGGGGCCTACGTCTCCGTTTTCAACGCTGACGGGGCCGTCCTCGTGCCGTCGCGGCGCGTAAAGAGCATCAGCAACTACGCCGCGTCCCTGCTCGCAGGCAACACGGTTTGGGTCTCGATCACCATGCACGGCAGCACGCCTGCCCTCTGGTACCGGGACGACACGGCGGGCAACGTCATCGTGTTTCGCACGCTGGCCCTGGCTGCCGGCAGCGCAACGCTGACGATCGGCACAGCTCGCATCGTCTCGACGCCGTCTGCCGTGGCGTTCACGACGTACGTCCCAGGCCTCGCGGGCGGCGACGCCACGTACGCGTGGCTGCTTGCTCATCACCCGAGCATCGCAACTGACCTGCAGTTCATGCGCGTCACGATTTCGGACGGCTCGCGGGTCATCAACACCGTTGCCACGGGCGCGACGACCACCTCGCAGTGCTCCGTGTCAGCGCAGACGATCAGCGGCACGACCTACGTGCTCTGGGCGGCAGCGGTGTACCTCGCCAACGACACGATCTGGGGCGTCTTCGACGGCGTGTCCCTGGCTACCATCGTGGCTACGCAGAACTACGGCACGTTCGGGACCTGCATCGCCACAGCGATCAGTGTGCAAAGCTCTAGCGCCCTCGATCGTGTAGGCACTCTTGCCGTCTGGGTCAACGGCGCAGTACCCGGCACGACGGGCCACGCAAGGACACTCGTCAGCAGCTACGTCCTCGGCACGGGCGCCGTCGCTTGCGACACCTACGAAGCAGACTGGATGGCCCTGAACGGCACAGGCTGCGGAGCAACTTGGGTCGTCTCAGACACAGAGCGGTACGCGCTCTTTTCTATGCGACGCCGGTACGGGCTCCTTGACCCCGGTGCGGCGGACCCGTGCGGGTACGTTATGCTGGCCATGCCGTACTCCGATCCGTTCGTCCAACCGATCGCCAAGTTCGGGCTGGATAAGATGTCCGCACGCGTGTTCGGCGCGACAAACTCTCTGGCCGTGAGCCCCGAAGGCCTCGCCTACCAGACGCTCTGCGCGACGTACCTAGAGCTTCAGGAGCTTTCGTTCACCACGATCAACTTCGGCAACCTTGCGAACTACGTTGAGGTTGACCTAGCACCCCAGGCGCACAGGACGGCGCTAGACGCTTCGGGCGTGTCCTATGTGCAATCCGCCATGCCGGCCCTCTGGGATGGAGTGCAGACAGCCGAGATCGGCGTGAATCATAAGCCCGTGATCTTCGTAGACCCCACGGGCGGCGCTGTGGCGGGGACGAGCCTTACGGGGACCTACTCCTATTGCGCGGTCTACGAGTGGAAGGACTCAAAGGGCAACCTACACAGGTCCGCCCCTTCGCTTCCGTACACGGTCACGCCCGCAGCGTCGAAGCTGGCCATCTGGGTAACCAAGCCCTTCTCCTTCATGGACGGCCGTTTTCAGTCCTCGCCCGAGGTGGTGATCTACGCCACGGAGAACGGTGGCTCCATCTTCTACCGGCAAACGCTCCTGGTCACGGACCAGGACCGAGACGGCTGCTGGTACTTCGACACCATCCTTGACACGGCAGCGGGCGCTCTGGCCCCGCAGCTTTTCTCGGACGGGCAGGCAGGCTCGGAACTTTTCCCTGCGGCCTGCCCTCCCGTGTGGGATATGGCTTACGTTGGCAATCGCCTCTGGATCATCGACGCAGAGAACAGGCAGCGTGTTGTCCCCTCGAAGGAAAAGGCCCCCGGACTAGGGCTTGAGATCGCGGCGGAACTTGAGGTGGCTGTTGACGGCTCGGCCGGCAAGCTTGTCGCTTGCGTAGAGTTTGACGGGGACCCTCTGGTCTTTGCTGAGCGAGGCGCCTACCGTGTCTCTGGAGAAGGGCCTAACAATTTCGGACAGGGTACCTTCTGGTCCCGCGCACGGCTTATCTCTAACACAGGCTGCATAGACAAGCGTTCGGTCGCCCAGTGCCCCGCCGGCGTCATGTACGCTACGAGCGAAGGCACATTCGAGCTGATCGGCCCGGGCGGCACGAAGCCCTTCAAGCACATCTTCTACGACGATCTCGCAGGCTGGTCCGTGTACCCGGATAAACAGGAGCTTGTGTACTCGCTCACGAACGGGACACGGCTCGTTTATAACTGGGAAACGGACGCGTGGACGACCTGGGGCTCTGTCTCGGGGACGCTGGCGGCGAACACGATTCGCGCTCACGTCCAGTCCGGAGATGACACCACGATCGAGTACATCTCCTCGGGCGCCGTCCTGAGGACCGACTCCGACACCTACCACGAGAGCAGCGCTATCAGACTGGCTGGGTATTCCCGGGCGGGGACGACCAGGCCGACTGCTCCATCCGAGACGTTGTGATCCAAGCTATTCGCGTGGGCGGTGCTGACATCACAGTGAACGTTTACGTCGATTACGAGGAAGCAGCCAGTACTACCCGGACTTGGACGTCCTCCGAAGTTGCAGCGCTGCGTAACGACAACGTTCGGATCACGCTAAACGTGCAGGTCGCAAAGCAAAACGCCCGCGCGGTCATGGTGGAGATCCTCGAGACAGGCGCGGACGGGGACTCTTTCAACCCCCTCTTTGTGACTATCGCTGCGGGCATCGACCCCGGGCGGAAGAAGCGGGCCATCCTGGCCGGGGGCCGGAAGTAACAGCTTGTAAAGACCCTGTAAAGGGGCTATCATTCGACTGGAGGTATTACCGTGGCGCTTGGTGCAGCAATAGGGGTCGGAGCGGGCATGGCCGCAGCGGGTGCGGGCATTACCGGCGCCGCGCTCAAGGTCAAGAACACGGGGCCTAAAGGCAATCCGTACCAGTACGGCGGTACACAGGATGCAGCGGACGCCTACCGGGACCAGTACCAGGGCGGAATGGCCACGGGGCAGCAGGAGTACAACAGAGGTACCGCTCTCCAGGGGCAGGCGCTTCAGCAGTACGCCGGTATCGGAGGCCAGGGCCAGGCGTTGACGCAGAATCTCACCCAGTTCGCGGGCATGCAGGATACCGGACGTCGGTACATCGAGCAGATGGACCCCGGCGCGGTAGCTCAGGCGAACGCGCAAGCGGCCCTTGCGCAGAGTGCCCGTCAGAACCTCGGCGCGGCGGCCATGGGCGGCGCTCTCGGCATCCGTAACGCCACGCAGGCGAACGCCATGGCGGGCCTAGGGATTGGCGCCCAGACCGCGGCAATGGCCCTTCAGGGCGAGCAGCAGAAGGCGCAGATGATGCAGCAGGCGACCCTGCAGGGGTCTCAGCTGAATCAGCAGATCCAGCAGCGCGCGCTGCAACAGGTCGGCATGGGTCTCCAGGCTCAGGGCCAGGCCGCAGACGCGTACGCCGGTATCGGCGGGCAGGCTGCGGGCATGGGCATGAATCGTGAGGGCATGTACCTGGACGCGAACCAGCAGATGGAAGCGCAGGCGCTGCAGGCGCAGATCGCTCGAGACGCGGCGCGCATGAACAACCAGCAGCAGAAGAGGCAGATCCTTGGCGGCCTTGGCGGTGCTCTTATCGGCGGCGGAACGAGCATGATGGCAAGCGGGATGGGTAAGTAAGTGGCTGGCTTCGATCCTACCAAAGCGAACGAGGCCCTTACGCGCCTCGGCTCGACGTACCGCGTGCCAGTGCCGGCACAGGTCGCCTCGGTTCCTGCGGGCGTTTCGCCTGTCGGGGGGCTGCCTGTTGACACACTTGAAGCCCTTTCTCCCGCCGAGCAGGCTTTTGCGCAGCGCGCCGCTGCGGCCGGCGACGAGCAGCGTACGCAGGACGCGCTAGCGGATATGACTCGCATGCCGGGCGTGGCGCACGAGGCGCCCCAGGCGCTGCCCTCAGTCGGGGCGGGAACGCCGTCTCTGGAGTGGCAGCCCCCGACGCCACCCGCGGCTCGGGTTCAGTCCGTGAACCCGTTTCAGACGCAGGGGGTCGAAGGCCCCGCACGTGCTCCTCTGTTCGCCCAGCCTCGTGCGGGCGCAGCGAACCCCCGCAGCCCTATTGCAGGCATGGCGAAAGACGCCGGTTTCCGGGCTGAGGAAGAGCGCATTGCAGCAGAAGAGGCGCAGGCCGGGATTGACACGGCCGTAGCGGGGCAGCAGGACGCGATCCGCAGGCAGGCGCAGGCGCAGGAAGAGGGAGGCAAGGCGCAAGAGGCGCTGTTGCTCAAGGCTTCCGCGCTTCAGCAGCGCCAGGCCCGCGAGGCGATGGACGCGGACGCAGACCAGGCTGCGATCGAAGCGGGCAAGCTCACGAACATGGAGAAGGACGCGGAAGAGATAGGTAAGTTCGAGGTCAAGGACCGGCGTACGGCAGGGACCAAGGCCATGGCCGCTATCGCGATCGGCCTCGGAGAGCTTGGCGCAGGCATCTCGCGCGCTTTCGGCGTCGGCGGGCAGCAGAACACGGCGCTACAGATTATCAATGACGGCGTAGAGAAGAGCCTGCAGGCACAAGAGGCCCTGCTCAACAACAAGAAGACCGCCCTAGGAGCCAAGCAAACCGCCTTGGGTATTGCGCAGGCACGGTATAAGGACGCCAAAGTCGCCCGACAGTATGCACACGAGCTGGAAACAGCGGGTACAATCAAGGAGCTTGAGGCGGCGAAGGCGAAGGCAGGTTCTCCGGAGGCGAAGGCCGTTGCGGACGGTCTGATTGCTAGGCTGTCCGAAGGCCTCCACGGCTCCCAGTTGGCTCGCCATCAGAGCCTCTACGATCGCGACTTGGCCCAGGCTCAGCAGCTTCGCCTTGCGAAGTACGACGAGGAGAAGCGGGCGGCCTCTGGCGGCCGTCAAGACCTAACCATGGAGCAGCTTGAGTATCTCGTAAAGAACAAGCAGGCCACAGCAGACCAGCAGAAGTCCTACGCAGAGGCAAAGAACAAGCTGGAAGTAGACGGCAAGGGCCATCTCTCGGACGGCGACAAGAAGCTTGCCCGTCTGGCGGCTGGCGTCGAGCCTGCCTACAAACACCTGCTCAAGTACACGGGGGCCGACGCCGAGATCCCTTACTTCGGCGTCCGCGAGGGCACGGAGTGGATCCCCGACGTGACCACGCCGAAAGAGACTCTTCTCTTTCGCGCCAGCAACGCAGCGATCGACAACGTCCTTCTTCGCGACGAGTCGGGGGCTAGCATCTCCGACTCTGACATCGCAGCCAAAAAGAGGAGCTGGGGCGAGGGCTCTGGCGACCCTGAGATCCGCAAGGAGGGCATGCGCCGGAAGCTGGCCGAATTCGAGGCCCGGCGCGCGAACGGCGTAGAGCAAGAGGGCCTCTCCGGCACGGCAGCAACCAGCAAGGTCCGTAAGGGAGCTGTGAAGTAGTGGCCGAGCTAGTAGACAACGCTACCGGGCAAGTCGTAGAGGTTGATCACGACACCGCGATCCAGGCGTTGCAACAGGGCTCACACGGCCTGCGGGCGGACAAGCCTGTGAACCTCGTGGCCGCGGACGGGTCGATCGTCAACGCTGATGCTAAGGACGTCGGGGCGCTCCTCGCGCCGGAGGCGGGCTATCGTCTTGCCGGACAAGAGGAGGTCGCCAAGGATCTAGAGAGACAGCAGTACGGCGAAGGCTTCGGAAACGAGGCTGCGGCCTTTGGCGAGGGCGCTCTCTCGGGCGCTACGATGGGCATCTCTGACGTCGCGGCCAGGGCGATCGATGACGACTACGCGACAGACCTTGCCCGTCGACGTGAGTACAATCCGATCTCAGCCGGTATCGGCGAGGCCACGGGCGTTATCGGCTCGGCACTGCTCTCGGGCGGTGCCGGCGCTGCTGGTACCCTGACAAAGGCCCTTCCGGCGTCTCTGGCGATGCGTGGCGCAGAGGCCCTAGCAGGCAAGACCGCAGCCATGGGCGTCAAGGCCCTGGGGCAGACTGCAATCCAGGGCGCTCTTGAGGGTGCGCTCTTCGGCGCCTCAAAGGCCGTGACGGACGACTACCTAAACGACCACGAGATTACGGCCGAGAGAATCGCTCTCGGCGCGGGCCTCGGCGGGCTCACGGGCGGGCTCTTTGGCGCTGGCGGACATGCGCTCGCGGCGGGGCTCGGCAAGGCGGGAGACCTCAAGGAGAAGATCGTCTCCGGCGTCATGGGTCGTATCGGCGGAGCTGGAGACGACGGCGTAAGGGCGGGAATTCCGCGCTTTCTCGAGGGGAGCACGGCGGCTAGGCAGTTTGACGACACGCTAGAAGCGTCTGCAGCAAAGGTCAAAGACTCCTGGTCCGGCCTGGCCGAGACCACGGACATGGCACAGGCTTACTCGCGCGGGGGCTTCAAGAAAGGCGCCCTCGAAAAACTCATGGGCCAGGACCCCCCGCCGAATTTGCGCAACACGGTGGAGACCGTTGCAGAAGACCTGCAGAGCGCGGTAGACCACTTCAGTAATTTGGCCTCGGACGTCGGGGGTTTCGACACGGGGGGCCGTCGCTCGTTCAAAGCCGTTCTCAAGGACATTGAGGAGGTCACCAAAGACCTCCCGGCACCACGCAACCCTACGGAAGCGGCAGATTTCTACCGGCGCCTGGACAAGCTGAAAACTCGCATCGGAGGAGAGCGATCGTCGCTTGAACGAGCGGGTCAGATGGGCAGCAAAGACTCCGCCGACGCCTCTGTGCACCTAAACAATTTTTACGACACGTTGAAAGCTCGTCTCGAGGACGCAAACCTTTGGGGCGGAAAAGCAACGGACCTTCAGCGCGAGGTCAACAGCAAGATCACAGGCTGGCTGCAGTACGCTCGGGCAGCGGACGATCATATCGCCCTGCCCTGGAACCGCCGCACGGACGTCTCCGTTCGGGATGCCTTCGTCAAGCCTGCCTTTGCGGATCCTGCCAAGGCCGTAAGCCTCATGCAGAAGGCCGGATCGTACGCCAACTCTGAAGCGGAACGAACGCTCGTAGAGGGGGCCGCTCGGCAGGCTGACCTACTCGAGACTCTGGCGCAGCACTACGACCTACCCCCCGAACTTCTCGCCAAAGTGAAGGGCGCCCGGGGGCACGCGGACGAAATCGCAAGCACCGTAGGCGAGATGTCCCGCCTCGGAAAGCTCCGGGACGACTTCGCCAACTCCATGGCGACCACGGCGGACATCCCGCTTATCGGCGGAGCGCTCGTCAAGGGCGCTAAGAGCCTCGGCGCGGCTGTCCGTACATCGGGGCTCCTCTCTCGCGAGGCAACGGCAGCGGGGCAGGTGGCTAACGAAGTAGCCAGAAGCGAGGTAGTCCACCGTGCTGCCGTCCGGGCTGCCGACCGAGCCGAGCGGGAGATCGAGACCACGGCTTCGAAGGTTGTCGAGCGGATCGTAAAGAGCAAGACCTCCCGGTCTATCGCCGATGCGGCCTCTGTTCTCGGCTACGACTTCTCCGCGGGCACTGCGGGATCGGTCTCCGGACTCTCGGAGCACCTTGCCGATTTCTTGGGTGACGGAGACTCTCGCAAGAAGGTCCGGGCAAAGCTCTGGGACGTGCGGCAGGTCTCTCCGGAGATGGCCGACGCTATGGAGGCCCAGGCGCTGAAGTCTGCCCAGTTCCTGGCCGAGAAGGCTGCGGCAGCCGTGCCGCCTAAGAGCCCCACGGACGTCTACGGACACCTTCGGAAGAAGACCCAGGACCCGGCACAGGCTCAGCGCCTCGGGAACTACGTCGAAGCCGTGGCGAGCCCTCAGAAGGCGATTGCCCGTATCCGGGACGGCGAAGGGCGCAAAGAGGACATGGAAACGCTCAAGGCTCTGTACCCGAAGATGGCACAGCGCCTTACGGCAGCCATCCTACAGAAGGTCACAGAGAGCAAGAAGATACCGTCGATGGAGGCACAGCAGGCAATATCCCAGCTTACGGGGATTCCTGTTGGCAGGGGCTCCGATCCGCGGTATACTGCTCAACTGCAGGCATTGATCAAGGAGTCACCGACTTCTTCGGCAATGCAGCAAGACCGGCCACCTCGGCGCAGTAGCGGCACGCCAAAGGTAGCAAGCATGTACGGATCGCCGTCCGATACACGCGAGTCTATCCAATGAGTGCAGTCGAGGTCAAGAGCGCGGCAGTCTCTTTCCCGATCAACGCGGCCGACGCAACCGGAGTTTCCGGCGTCCATCGTGTTACGGGTATTGCGGCTGCGGGCACAGGTTCCGTTCTACTTCCTTCCGGCATGAAGGGCAAGTTCATTCGTTGCCGCCCTGTCGGCGCTGACGTTCAGGTGGGCGTCTCGCTCGGCTCGGCCGGGCAGACTCTCACGTCTTCTCCCGCCTCCGCAGCAGGGACAGGTAACGCGGCCTCAGGGGCCACGATCAAGGACGGAGAGTTTCTCGACGGCATGACCCCTACGGGCCGCCTCGTGGATAACCTCTACCTGAACTATATCAACGTTGGGGCGGTAGCCTGCACCCTTGAGTTCTGGGTATCCGAAGCGGTCAAGCAGTAAGTGACAGCCCAGCTCACGGTATGGCCGGGCCTCGATCCTGAGGGCGTCTCTCTCGTAGTCTACGCAGAGGACGAGGTTACCTTGATCCAACCGATCTTGGGGGCCACGGTCTATTACACGGCGTACTATCAGAAGCTCCTGGCGACGGGGCAGCTCCTTTCTTACAACCCGCTCGCGACCAGCGGCGACGCGGTAGAGATCCCTCCGTACCTCAAGGTCACGGGCTCACAGGCGGGCGTGCTCACCACGTCGCTTGCCGCTCGCGCCACTGCACTGCTGGGCGAGAACGTCACCACGGACGCCTACGCCGAAGCCGGCGACGGTGGCGGCGGTACGTTCAAAAGCTGGCCAGCGGGCACGTACGCCGCGAACGGCTACACCGTGATCGACGGCGACGGCTGTCAGTGGGCGATGCCCAACGTGGCCATCCTCGACGCGCGGCAGTTCGGGCTCAAGGCAGACGGCAAGAAGTTGACGGACGGCGTGCTCACGGCTGCGTCGTACACGTTCACCAGCGCATCGGCAGCCTTCACGTCTGCAGACACGGGTAAGCGCATCGTGTTGCGCACGCCGTCTTCTCCGGCAACGGGGACGTTCACTGGCGTCACAGGCGCCTTCACGGCGACGGGCGTGGGCGGCTCACTCGACACTGAATGCGACGGTGTCTTGGGTGCAGCGATCTACGTGGGAGGAAACTACTACGGAGCCCTGCTCACCGGTAGTCCAGGCTACCCAAACACGATGCATTTGAATCCGGCCGTGCAGGCGCCAGGTTTCGCAGGCGCTACCGCGTACCTTGAGACGCAGCTCGAGGCGACGGTCACGTACGTCGACGCGACGACGGTCACGCTTTCGGCGGCGCCCGTCTTTTCTGGCACCGGCGTCCACTTCGCGTTCGGCACCGACAATGACGTCGCGATCGCGGCTGCCCGTGAGACTGCCGTGGCCGTGGGCGCCAGCGAGTTGCGCTGGCCCGCGGGCGATATCGGCGTTTACAACAATCACGCACTGCTGAACGTGACCAACCCGCCGCACGAGCGAGGCGCGGGGCGCACGCAGACAGTGTTTTCGGTCCTGAAAAAGTCGTCCACGCTCGCGCCTGACGTCTACGCGCGCGGCGTGTTGACATGGTACGAGTGTACGGGCGTTCGCGTCTCCGATCTGAGCTTTGACGGCAACTTGCCTGCTGGCGGCCTGCCAAACACGTCTGGCGGCGGCGGCAACAGGCACGCTGTCCACACCGAAAACTGCAACGACGTTGTCCATGAGCGACTCGGGTCGCGCGGCTACGGCACTCGCGACGAGTTCATCCACGGCGCGGCATCCTTCCCGGTCTATGGGTGGGTATTGCGCGATTGCGTGTTTGACGCAGCGAACCCGCCGAACAGCAACACCATCAACGCCAACAGTGGGTACATCACCGGCGTTCGCGTAACGGGCTGCACGGTCTCCGGCATTCAGTCGGCGATGCAGTTGAATGGTCAGGACATGCTGGTCGACAACAACGACGTCGTAGGTCCCAGCACGGGCAACCATACGATGTCAGACACGTTGCAGTGTGACTCGCTCAGCCGCGCGATCGTCTCCAACAACATCATTCGGAACTGGGTCAGCGGAAACGGCGGCAAGTCGCTGTTCTGCTTTGGGACCGTCTCGACGACCGCGCAAATGCTGTGGATCAACAACCAGTTTTACGGAAACGAGATGTACTGGCACGACCAAAGGGGAGCGATCTCCGTAGGTGATTGTCGGGGCTCGCTCTTGATTTCTGGTAACCAGTTCTGGGGGAACCTCGTGGAGCTGGCCGGCTCTGTGTTCGTCGATGTCAACGGCGCCTCCACGGGTGCGCGCATTCAGATCGATGGCAACTCTTTCCATGGCGGACCCGCGGGCAGCATCGGCGTGAACGTGCGGTCTGGGGTGGCCGCTGGTGTCGTCGAGATCGGCACGAACGCAATGGATTTGGCGAGCACGGCGCCCATCGTGACGGCCGTTGCTTTGCGCAACCCGAACGAGGCGCAAATCACGGCGGCCGGCACTACGACGCTAGCTCAGGGCACGTTGGCTGCGCGCGTGACCGGCAACGGCGGCGTTGTCGTGCAGTTGTGGGACGCGACTCTAACGCCTGGGGCCGTCGTCAGGGTCTACAACACCGGGACCCA
>Ga0193738_1001209_pt1 | contig 10660 bp, 10 predicted proteins | sample L2a1metaG_FD_144927 | JGI IMG/M metagenome (GOLD analysis project Ga0193738, IMG submission 144927) | Soil microbial communities from a riparian zone of the East river system, Colorado, United States - L2a1 | ecosystem: Environmental > Terrestrial > Soil > Riparian zone | place: USA: East River...
ATCGTTCAACTATATTTTATACGAAATCTTGAAAGATCACCATAAATCAAATTAGACTTTTCCTTAGGCAATCTCATTGATAACGCCTATTTTTTTGCCTGGATTTCGCATAAAACACTTTATTGTTGTAAGCAATTTTACTGGAGTATTCGACCTATGACAAAAAATTTCATTTTAATATGCTATGTGATTGTAACCTTGACAGCTTGCCAGACCAAGAACGAAGCTGGTGACGAGCGGGCTCATACGAATTATGACTCAACCCTTACTGCTGTTATTCCTTGGGACTTCAACTACCCATTTGACAGTCTAACATGTAGACCGACAACGCTGTCGCACAGTGATATTGAACAAATCGAGGACTTACTCGTGGCCACAGTGATAGACTACAACAATTCGCTTTCTTCGGGACATGAGGACTATAAAATTGATTTGGAGACAAAGGGCCATAAAAAACAATTAGTTGCCGTAGTAAATTCAAAAGGAGAAAAGGAGGTGTGGGTCAATTGTTTTTGTGACATTGAAGGCGACTCATGGAGAAGCGGAATTATTATGGTGTCTGATGGAGGCCCATGCTTCTTCAATTTCAAAATAAACCTGACAACGAAGGAGGTTTATGAATTGGTGGTAAATGGATTTGCGTAAGTAAAACGGCTTACAACAAAAGCTATAATGCATTTGCCTTTTAATGTTTATTTATATTTTAGTAAGGCAAACGCCTTATAGCAAGGCGTTAGCGCCAATTAGAAAAAACATCATGAAAATAATTAGGATATTATTGTTACAAATCTGTTTATGTTGGACAATAATAGGATATGCTCAAAATATATTTCCAGAGAAGTTTGATGGGTGTATTACGGATAGTTTTGCTTTGGAAAGCGATACAATAACAGCTAGAATCCAGGATTCACATCTAATAGACGTTATAGTGAATTCGCTTGACAGCAAAACAAGAGAGAAAATCCGAGGGACATTGTCACTTCAAATAATAGTAGACCTAGATGGAAATTCTTGTTTGATGAGTCTAAAAAACGATACAAATATCAAAACAAAAAACCTTAATCTTAAACAATACATTGATAAAGAATTGAAATGGGAAAACCCATACGAAAAGGTTGCTGCGATAGTCGTTTATAGATTTGAAAAGAAGGAAGTAAAATTTAAACGAATAGGAATGAATGCTAAAAGAGGCGTTCATGAATTGAGCCTAAATTAAAATAGAAACTGATTTAGGAGAGCGCGGCCGTTGTACTTCACTTTATGAGCCTTAAAAGCCACCTGACGCGCAACACTCTACTGACAAAGATTTAGGGCCGGGACAAGGCGAAAGAAAATGAACTCTAAGAGTTTGAAAATCGAGAACTAGTTAAAAAATTATGCCATGAATGAAAACAAAACCAAGAACAAACAGACTTTGATAACCGCCCTGTTAATAATTGTTTCTCTGACTATCGGTTTTCTGTCAGGCTTTAAGTACAATGATTCAAATGAAAAGACCGATAACAAGATATTAACAAGCGGACCCGAACTGGAAAAAATACAGTTGGTGACGAATGAGTTTGTCGAGGCATGGATAAAAGGTAACGCAGAAGAATGTGCGAACACTTACTCTGATGATGCAGTTTTTATGGTCCCAGACCAACCATCTTATCACGGACGGAAAACCATCAAGGACCGCTATGAAAAAATGTTTGAAACCAGAAATGACACAACTAAATTCGAAATGACTGAGACAGTGAATGAAGTAATCTATTTTAATGATTGGGCTGTGATTAGAGGTTCTGGTTTTGAGAGTAGAGATTCCCTTGACGCAAAAGGTACTTATAAATGGATTATTCTAAGCAAAAAGCAACCCGATGGCAGATGGGAAACTGTTTGGGATATTTTTAATGATGTTGAGTCACTTTGACTGAATAATAAATAAAAAACATTCTTGCCATTATTGTAAGTGGACCCTGTTGGTCGTCGCCTAAAACCAGTAAATTCAAAAATATTCTATTTTCAATCGGTTCTAAAAATCCAGCCAGTCGCAAAATGGGAAGAGGTTTTTCAATTAAAGGTATCGTGTTTTTTGTAACGGCCATGTCGGCTACTCCATCCTTGGCTCAATACCGTTTCAGTACCGATTATTTCAGCATTAACATAAACAAGAAGGGTTGGATTACCAGTATGAAGAATGTGGCAGCGCAGCCAAATCGTGAATTCAGTCCTGCCGAGAAACCTTCCCCATTAATGAGTCTTTACGATAGTAAAAAGACACGGTACTACTATCCAGTGAAAGCAACTTATATAAAAGAGAAAAAAACAATAGCACTTCAATATCCCAACGGATCAGTTGCCAGGATATCGGTAATACCTACAGCGAAGTATTTTAGACTAACACTTCAATCCCTTTCCCCGCGAAATGGGATCGATGCAATTCAATGGGGAAGTATTCATACCAATATCACTAATCTATTGGGAGAAATAATTGGAGTGAGCCGTGATACCAGTGAAGCAGTTAACTATGCCATTGGGATGCTTGCATTAAACGATAATACCCTGGGCGGTACAGCTGAAACAATCGGCGATGCTGCGCCTTTTCAATACATTATTCACACACCTGATGCTAAGCGGTATCCTCTACCAGACAGTTTGTTCGAAGGACAGGTTTTTACTCTCGGAGGGAATGGCATTAGCGATGTAGCGTTTTATTCGCACAAAGAGCCCTGGTACAGGATCATGTACGGCAACGCGGCATCAGTGGATAAGAAGGGAAGAATCTCCATCGCTTATCAATCGCGGGATCGGACATTTGAACGGGAGGTATTGTTCTCACTCATTCCAAATATGGCTGCAAACACACCCAATCACTTGCAGGTGCAGGCCTTGCCGGGCGTAGATTATATTGGCTCATCAATTGCTTTTTGGGGCAGCCCTGACAGTACTGCGTTAATAGACGTTATTCAGAAAGTTGTGAAAGCCGAGGGACTTCCTTATCCAACTATTAATGGAAAATGGGTCAAGGATCCGGCTGCTTATGTTCCTGATGTGCTTACGGCGGGAGCATTATACGACAGTACAATTGCCTATACCCAAAGACTTGGGTTTAAGACGATCAGTTTATACGATCAGGGGTTCTTACGTCCCGATCGCAGCAACAACGGCTATACGGATGGAAGAAATTTTGAAAAGAAAACTTTAAAGTTGACTGCAGGAAATGTTTCGCATAAGGAGTTTGCGGACATGGCTGCAAAGTATGGCATAACCATCGGGAGAACAGCAATTACCAATTCCCTGGCGCCAGGAACGAAAGATGCGAGTCCTATTCCAAGCGATAGCTTATGTTATCAGCAAAAACGTTTGCTGATGAACAACATCAGTGCGACAGACACAATCATAATTGTTAATGAGCCCACACACTTAGAGGAGATTGCCAGTTGGGAAGGGCATTCTACGAACTTAAACATGATAAAGATCGGTAAAGAGCTTATCTATTACCTCGGTGTTTCAGCCACAAAACCTTACAGGCTTTTGAATATAAAGCGCGGATACTGGAATACGATTCCAGGCGCCCATGCAAACGGAGACACGATTTACAAACTACAGGTAACTTTGCATTACGGGTACGATGGGATTATCCCCAATATGCAATTGCAAGACAAAATTGCTGAGCATTATGCGGATGTTTGTTTCATCAACGGAATACGATATTATGATTTTGATGGCCAGGAGTTCCTTTTCAATAACGGACACGGCTATTATTCTACCAAGCGGTTCTTTAGGAAAATGTTTGAACGGGCAGCAACGCTTGGTATTCCTTCTATCCGGTTTACCGGTGCTACTTTGTCGGAAGGGTCGTGGCACTACCAAAGTATCTGGAATGTTGGAGGGGGAAAAAATTTGTACGATGCTGAAACAAGGGAATGGGGAAGTACCACCAGTCAGGGTAAAGACCTGAGAGATGTAACCTATTCGAATTATTTCCCGGTAGGTATGGGCGGCAATTTTCCTATCAACGCTAAGTCAAAAGTAGAAGAGTATGAGCACATACAAGCCATTTCGGTAGGTATTGGTACTACCTATAGTTTAATCCTGAATCAGAAAGATGTTGAAAGCTGTCCTCAAAAGGAAGCAATATTTAAAGTGATAAGAACATGGGAAGATGCGAGGGCGGCTAATGCTTTTCCAAGTCGGATAAAAAAGGAGTTATCAGATCCGTCACAGTCGTTTCGTTTGGAAGCTGTGGATTCCGACCATTGGAATTTGTATAAAATAAACAAAGATGGGTCAGGAAAACGCCTGTTCGTAGAATTGAAAAGTGCATCTGGTTATTAAACTCTAGCACTCCTTAATTTACCAGCTAGTTTGAAGAGACTACTTCTGCCCCAATGGTGGCGGCCCGTCCGGCAACAATCCTTTGTAAATATGATCACCCTTTCCCTTCGTGAACTCTGCTTTGACAGCTTCTACTTTTTTGGGATCTTCAAATAAATCAACCATAGTCATAGCCAACGTTTTAGACGCATGCAACATGCCCTTATGACCAATTGACATTCCTCCGCACGCCACGACGGCCCACGAGTGCCAGGGCGTATTAAGAGGTGCGGTGGCAACGCTTAGTCTGAGCGTTGGAACTACCCAACTTACATCACCTGCATCGGTTGAGCCCCCGCCATAATTCGGATCAGTTGCTTCCAACGGTTCAACTTTAGTGTGCAAGCCATCCTGGGGTTTTCCGGTGCTCTCCTGAATTTTCTTGGCGAACGCGACTTCATCGTCCGTATAATTCAAGGCACCCAGCAGCTCCAGGTTTTTGGTAAGGTAGTCGGAGCCCGTGCGGTTTACCAACACTTCATAAACGCCCGACACCAAAGAAATTTTGTATTCAACATTGGCCAGGATGGCCGCACCTTCAGCCATTTTCTTGACACGTCCATACACTTCATTCATTCCCTCACGCTTACTATCGCGCACACGCACCCACAAGCGGGAATAATCGGGGACTACATTAACAACTTGTCCGCCATCCTGAATGTGATAGTGAATGCGAACAGTCGGCTTAATATGCTCGCGTAAATAGTTAATCCCTGTCGCATATAACTCAAGCGCATCGCTGGCACTTCTTCCGTTCCAGGGATCACTCGAAGCGTGAGCTGCCTGGCCATTGAACTCTACAATAAAATCGACGAGTGCGAGACCGGTTTGCACAGCTGCCTTAGTCTTGTCACCCGGATGCCAATCCATCATCACATCTACGCCGTTAAACACGCCAGCACGGATCATCCACAATTTGCCAAAGAATTTTTCTTCCGCCGGCGTGCCGAAGAATTTGATGGTTCCTTTCAATTTGCCCTGTTCGATCATCTGCTTAATGGAAACAGCTGCACCCAAACTAGCAGTGCCAAAAAGATTATGCCCGCAACCGTGGCCGGGTCTGCCCGCATGTAAGGGGTCTTTAACAGGCACCGTTTTTTGGGAAAGACCTGGCAACGCATCAAACTCTCCCATAATTCCAATGACCGGACTTCCACTGCCATACGTGGCCACAAATGCCGTCGGAATTTCCGCCACACCACGTTCTACTTTAAAGCCATTGGCTTCTGCATAATCGGCAAGTAGTTTCGAAGAGGCTTGCTCCTCAAAAGCAGTTTCCTCCGCAGCCCATATCTGATTGCTAATATCAATAAGCTTGGCCGACTGATTGCCGACATTCTCGACCACCGCTTTCTTGCTGGCAGTCATAACCGGCGCAGCTTGCTTTTTCTGCGCAACTACACTAACAGAAAGGCAGAGGGCACATAATAAATAGATCGTTCTCATAGTGGTTTCAGTTTAGGTCCCTCCGTTGCGGCAAGTAGCCAAATAGTGGTGGGAAGTTTGTGAATGCTAAAATATGAAGATTTAAAATACTCAAATTGGTTTAAGTAGGATATCGTGATCGAAGGGGAGTAAATGTCCGACGCCCAATGTCCGATGTCCAATTTCCAAAGAAATACCCTGCGGTCACTTTGCGTCTTTGCGTCTCTGCGGTGAACACACCCACACCCACACTCGAACCACAAATCTCACTACTTCGTCAAATCCCACTCCTTATTATAACTCTTTCCTGATTTTGCCGTGACCCAGATCAGGCCAATCTCCTGCTTTTCATCTTTGATCAGAGGAAGAATACCATTGCCCCATTCGGCTACGGGATCTTTGAGCCGCCACCATCCGAGTTCCTTGCTTCCATTCATGCAGTCTTCATCGGCAGGATAACCGATCTGAAATGCACAGGCGGTGGGAGCGAAGTGATTTGACCAACTAGCGAAGGCGGCATTCAACTCTGGAATGGTGCTCTCGGAAGCGTCGCAAATAAAGATCAGGTCACCGGAACCTCTGTACGTGGGTGGCATAAACTCCTTGCTATAATGTCGAAGGAACATTCTATACTTTGAACTGTGACGTTTGATAACACCGTCCCACGCGGCTGTCAGCGAGTCCGTTGCCTTGCCAAAGTACTCAAGTTCCACGCCCACACCGACAACTGACTTGTGGTGTTTGAATTTGTTCAGCCATTTGTCGATCTCCGCAGGGGCATCTACTGCAGGAAGATTTTTCGAAGGATCAGCCTTGAAGGGAAACACTTCCAGGAATACTTCGATATCGTGCTGGTCCATCAAGGAAAGGTATGCTTCGTGTTGTTTGTCGGTTAGTGTTGTACCCTGGGGGATTGCACGCGAAAGGTCGCCTACCGTCCACGTTACCCAGGGATTGGAGCCGGGAAATTTCTTATTAATATTTTTAATGGCATTGAGATACGCGCTGTTATCCGGAAAGTGAATAAAGCGGCCGATCTTGGTGTCGAGTTCTGTGATGCCGTCGCCAGCACTGAGACGCATCGGTATCCAGGCACCGGTCCAGCGGTATGTTCGTTTGGCGTTGACATCTTTGCGAAGGTTGCCGCCGGAAATAACGAGCAAGGACACCGATAAGAAGATAATAACAAGTGGGCGGAGGGACATAGAGGGAAATTGTTGATCTGATAAATGTAGCACAAAATTCAGTGCTGTTCCTTGTATACTATCAAGCCATGTCATTAGCTAAGTTGAATAAGCAGTTGTGGCACAAGCATAGTCATGATGTCAGTGAAGGGGCTGCTATGTCTATTTGGTCTGCATAGTAACGATTAACTCCGCCTTTTAAGGCGGAGCTAGATGGAAGGTGTTGTACTGGGCTTTAGCCCTGATCGGGATGACCTACGCATGTGCAATTAATAGCTTCATTGAGCCCTGCATGTTGAAGCGAGCGGTTGTGCAATTGTGAAAGTGTGCTTCAGGGCTAAAGCCCGAGATTAATTTGCCTCTTAACTCCGCCATAAATGGAAGAGCTACAACAATTTTTTTTTTAACCACTGGATAGAGGTATACCGGGAGATCTACTTCGATTCGTTATATTAGGAGACTGGAGCGTTTTAAAGAGTGTAACTTTAATTCTATGTCTCTAACTATATTAAATAAACACAATGGAACAAACTATAACCAAGCACGTGGTCCACAGCATTCCACAAAACTCCTTCTCCTGGTAGTGCTCTTCGCAGCAACTTCAGCCGTTGCACAGAACAGCACACAGAAGCATCTTCCAATTATCGACGTGCACGTGCATGCGATGAAGGTGAACCCCGCGTTCGCATCGGACATGTGTCCCTGGTTTCTTAGCAGCATGCCAGGCGCTGACCCCGGTGACCCGCGACCGTCGTTTGTGAATACCGATTGTGCCAATCCACTTAGAGCAGCTAAGAGCGATCAGGAATTTCAGGACTCGTTGATCTCAACGATGAAAAGACTGAACATGACTATCATAGCCAGCGGCGATGCATCCGTTATCCGGAAGTGGCAAAAAGCAGCGCCTCCCGGCCGTGTTATTCCCAGCATTGGGATAAGTTCATCGAAGGATATGACGGTGGTGGCCTTTACCGATTCACTGACAAAAGGTTTTTATAAGGTAATGGGCGAGGTGGCGCCTCAATATCAGGGCATGTCACCCAGCGATAATTCACTTGATCCTTATTTTGTCGCCGCTGAGAAATTGAATATCCCGGTAGGAATACACATGGGAACAGGAGGCAACGGCGTGGCTAATATCACTTCTCCCAAGTACAGAGCTTCAATGGGCAATCCTTTGTTGCTGGAGGATATGTTAGCGAAGCATCCTAAATTGAAAATCTGGGTAATGCACGCGGGCTACCCTATGATCGATGAGATGATCGCTCTGATGGGTGCTCAGGCATATGTATATGTGGACGTAGCTGGTATGATCTGGAGTTACCCTCTGGCAGAAGTGAATGATTATATTAAACGGTTGGTGCAGGCCGGTTTTGGTAAACGTATTCTGTATGGCACTGACCTGATGATATGGCCTAAACTCTTAGAAACCTCCATCGGAGTAATTGAGAACGCAAATTATCTTTCGTTCGACCAGAAGCGTGATATTCTTTTTAATAACGCCGTTCGCTTTTTTCGGCTGGATGAAAGCAAGTTTAAGTAGTAAGTAGTGTCACATTAACTCGCTTTGAAATGGCTCAATCAAACAGGTCCCGAATTCGCCATAGCGTTATCTTTAAACTTAAACACCCGAAAGGTTCTGCGGAGGAGCGGGATTTTTTCAACGCAGCAAGAAAGTTGGAAGCTATTCCCGGTGTGGAAAAATTTGAATGCCTGAAGCAAACCAGCAAGAAAAATAAATTTGAATTTGGCTTGTCAATGGAATTTGCCAGCCAGCAATTGTATGACCAGTACAACAATCATCCGGATCACACCGCGTTTGTGCAACAACGGTGGATAAAGGAAGTAGAAGATTTTTTAGAAATTGATTTTGAAGGTATCGGTTAATTGGTGTACTGCTCCGAAGGAAGGATAATTCACACTTTTCAATTATCTTTCCAATCAACTTGTTATGCAATCAAATCACACGTTATGGATACTTTAGATAGCAGAGAATCATTTGAAAAGTTGGTTCACGAGCGCGATCAATTGGATATGAAGTACGATGGGATTATCTTCCCAACCCTCGTAAGCAGGATAAAAGCGTTGTTCGTCGATCTTGTAGTCATATTGATGATTTTTACAACGACGACGCTGTTCATTGATGCCTTTGGGGACATTCACAGTTTTTTGAAGGGATTTATTCTGATTTTCATGCTGTATTTATACGACCCTATCCTGACTTCATTTACCGGCAGTACGTTGGGACATAAGTTGATGAAATTAAAAGTGAGGCGATTTAATGATCCCGAAGAGAAGATCTCCCTTGGATACGCATTCTTGAGATTTATTCTGAAAACAACTCTGGGCTGGATTTCATTTTTGACAGTAACAAGCAATAAGCATAAACGAGCCATTCACGACGTTATGAGTGGATCAATCTTGTTGCGTGACAAGTAAAATCAGCCAGCAGCGTGTATTCTTTTGCGGCCTTTGCGTGAAATGCATTTGAAGATTTGCACACCAAAAATTGAATGCAGTTTCACGCAAAGATCGCAAAGAGGGGACCGATTGAGCTTACTGCAATCCCAACATTCTTACGGCCGCCGGTGAAAGGCGATTAATTGTTTCTTTTTTTATGTATCGGGACTGATCAACTTGTTGGGGTTGATCCGATCTGCAGAAATAGCTGTGAATTGATCTTCTGATCTTTTCAGTATGATTAGTGGTTCCGCCGTGCCACGCGTGTGAATTAAAAATAAATACCGATCCAGCGGGTGCTTCAATGATCGCTTCATCAGGATGAGTCGCTTCAGGATCCTGCAAAGAATGCTGAGGCAATGCTCCTGTAAGATGTGTTCCCGGAACGATACGGGTAGCGCCATTTTCCTTCGAAAAATTATCCAATAGCCAGATAGAATTGCACACTTTGTACTCTCCGGATGCGACGGCCTCATGCCAGTCCACATGAAGTTTTTGTAATCCCATTCCCGGTTTGGCGGCGCGATAATTCAAAGAAGATAATTTTATCGATCGGCCTAACACATGGGATATACCTGCAAGCACCCGTGGATGTGTGTAAAAGATATCAAAAACATCGCCCTTGTTTACCAGGTCAGCGAGACGGTCCGCGCCCGCTTCCTTTGGATGTTTTATGTAAGGAGAATCCAGTAATTCCGAACCGGCCTGTTCTCCTTCCGACGTCATAAGTGAATAAATTTTCGCGTTGATGTTTTCCACCTGAACGGGCGTCAGCAATTGCCCGAGGTTTAAATATCCTTTTTGATCGAGGAAGTCTTTTTCAGCGGGTGATAAAGTATTGTCACGAACATCCAGCTCATATAACATGTCCATAGTGTTCTGTCTTCGGTGATTAAGTGGAATATTGGATAAATTTAATTACTGCGCGTGACGCTTTTGTGTTTTTGAATCTTACCAGCGCTTAATACCGTATCGATGTCGTTTCGTTCTCAGTTAACTTTTACTGAAAATACTTCCGTAGTTACTCACTTTGTAAGTTTCACCAATTAATCGCAACGCTGACCATAGTAGTATCTGATTTGCGGCAAGAATTGGTACGTCGAGTTTTTTTTCAAGTCGACTAATTGCGCCGGCGGTTCGCAAGCCGTTGCCGGCAATGAAGATCGCATCTATTGCTTTTGGTGTATTTTTTTCCACCCACTGAGACAGCTCCTCTGGTTTTACTTCACTGAAAG
>Ga0193738_1001210_pt1 | contig 10649 bp, 8 predicted proteins | sample L2a1metaG_FD_144927 | JGI IMG/M metagenome (GOLD analysis project Ga0193738, IMG submission 144927) | Soil microbial communities from a riparian zone of the East river system, Colorado, United States - L2a1 | ecosystem: Environmental > Terrestrial > Soil > Riparian zone | place: USA: East River...
GTTCTTTTCATCATGGATCACTTTTATTGTTTGTGTATATTCTTTATCTCCCACTTTTAATTTCACCAGGTAATCTCCCGGCAAAACCATCGGCGCTACAAAGCCGCCAAAATCAATTTTTGTTCCGCCGCTGGCAACCTTTGGGGGTTTCATGCGAAGATTCCAGCTCACTTTGTTGATCCCTTTTCTTTTAGTACCGGGTATAGATTGCACCAGGTTATTATCCTTATCATATATTTCCACTTTCACATCAGCATTGCTAACCCGGTCTTTTAAATAATACTGAATAGGTGGAATAGACAAAGGATTAGGCGCCACCCATCCGCCGGTGCTGGGGAAACCACCATCACCAAATTTTCCTGCTGTTAATTCAATTGGCTTATTAGGAACGAGGTAAACATCTTTATCAACGATATCCTTTGTCAATATCCGCATCGGTGTGATGTCATCTACAATAATAACACCACGACCATGTGTTCCAAGTATAAGATCATTCGTAACAGGATGTATCTGTATATCTCTTACCAATGCATATTCAGGAATATGGTTTTTCATGCGGAACCAGCTAGAACCGCCATCCACTGTGGCAAACAAACCCATTTCAGTGCCAAGGAAAAGAAGGTCTTTATTAACGAGGTCTTCTTTTATCTTATGTGCAAAACCGGTAAACTCAGTACTGGTGATGAGTTTCCATGTTTTACCCATATCAGTTGATCTGCCCAGATAAGTTTTGTGATCGCCATACATATGATTCTCAAATGTTGCATAAACAATATTCTTATCAAAACGACTGGGTTCAATGCTGCTGACCCATGTTTGCGCGGGAATACCTGCAGCTGTATAATTTTTTGCAACATTTGTCCACGAGCCACCACCATTGCTTGTGTATTGAAGATTGCCATCGTCTGTTCCTGCCCAAACTAAATTTTCATCCAATGGTGATTCAGCAATTGAAAAAATGGTACAATGATTCTCTGCTGAAGTATTATCGGCACTAAGTCCCCCGCTTTCTTCCTGCTGTTGTTTCTTTTTATCATTTGTTGTCAGATCAGGAGATATTTTTTTCCAGTTAGCGCCGCGGTCATTCGACCTGAATAAATATTGTGAACCCATGTACAGGTTCTTTTTATTTTTTGTGCCTGAAACGATCGGCGTATTCCAGTTCCACCTGAATTTTTCTTCATTCGGACCTTCTTGTGGTTTTATTGAGACGGATTTAAATGTTGAAAGATTTATCCTGCTCGCATTGCCACCTTGAGATTCAGCATAAGCAGTATTGGGATCATTAGGATCAGGGGTTACCCAAAATCCATCACCGCCATAAATAGCTTTCCAGTCACCATTCGTAATACCACCGGGTTTTGCGGAAGGAGCAAACCAGCTTCCATTGTCCTGCAATCCTCCATAAACATTATAAGGGTCTTTGTTGTCTGCAGCCACATGATAAAACTGACCGACGGGTAAATTCTGATTGAATGTCCATGTAGCGCCACGGTCAAGGCTTATATAAACTCCGCCATCAGTTCCAAGATACATTTGATTGGTATTGTTCGGATTTATCCATAACGCATGGTGATCACTATGTACCCAACCACCTTCGGCACTTGCATCAACAAATGAATAACCGCCATCACTTGAATAAGAAAAACTAAGTGCGGGACGATAAACCCTTTTCGGATCATTTGGATCGATAACAAGGGTGCTGAAATAAAATGGCCTTGATACCACATTAAATGTTGCACTTTGCTGTTTCCAGTTTTCACCGCCATCAGATGATATGTAAAGACCCGTGTTATTTGATTCAACGATTGCTATAAGATTTTGCGGAGCACTTGGCGCCAGTGTTAATGCTACCCGGCCAAAAGGTTTTGCCGGTAATCCCTTTGTCAACTCCTTCCAGGTTTTACCTCCATCCGTACTTTTATATATAGCGCTGCCAGGCCCTCCTGAATTGAATGAATAAGGTTGACGACGAAATTCCCAGGTTGTTGCATAAATGATCTCCGGATTTGAAGGATCAACGGCAATATCAGCGCAACCTGTTTTTTCATTGATATATAAAATTTTATTCCATGTCTTACCCGCATCGGTTGATTTATATAATCCACGACTGCTGCCATCACTCCAAAGCGGACCCGGTGCGGCTACATAAATTATATCGGAGTTCTTTGGATCAATGATGATCCTGGAAATATGTTCGGAACTGTCAAGCCCGAGCTTTGTCCAGTTTTCACCGGCATCGCTTGATTTGTAAAGTCCATTGCCAATTGAAACTGAATTACGCATATTACTTTCACCAGTACCTGCATAAATTATTTTCGGATTTTTCTGATCGATTGCAATGGCTCCGATGGATTGACAGTATTTATCAAAAATGGGTTTGAAAGAAGCTCCTGCGTTTGTAGTTTTCCAGATTCCGCCACCGGCTGTACCGATATAAATTGTTTTACCATCTTCATTCACTCCTTCAATGGCAGAAATACGTCCGCTCATAGTACCGGGTCCGAGCCATCTTGCTTCCATCATGCCAAACGTGGCGGAGCTTATCTGTGAATCTGCATTGAATGCGTTAAAAATAAACAGGAAAATAAAACCCATCCAATGCTTCTTATTATTTATTCTTTCCATTCTTATGAGTTTTTTTGAAGGTAGTGAAAAAGAAAATCCCGTCCCTCAAATTCCGGAACGGGAAATTGTTATTAAGTTGAGCTCTTAATTTGAAGGTTTGAATGTCGATTCATCCACCTGCTTATTTACTTCCGCTTTTGAAATTACCATTTCACCAAAAGGCAATGTTATCGAAAAGGGCACCACAATTCCTGCCGGAAGTTTTTGAAAATTGGAGAGGTCAGATTGCACATCGCTTTCCTGGCCATTAGCAGTTCTTTTTACAACGGAACGAACTATATAATGTGACTTAGGATCGATAAATACAGTTTCTACATTACCTGCTTTTGTTGTTATCTTAAGCTTGAAACATTCAGTTCCTTCTACATCATCCTTTCCAAGATATTCCACTGTATGTCCTTTGGATTTATAATCTACTAATTTGCCCTGCACATCAAGATCATCTGCTGACTGTTTTAATTCATCTGCTGTCATTGGTTCTGCGGTTGTCTGTCCCTGGAAGGGCATAAAATTCCAACCGGCGGTGGGAGTAACGATCTGGTAGCCTGTCATTCCCATAACAGAAATGTTTTGCCTGGATCCCTTTCCATTTAATGCGGTTATTGTTACATTTATTTCAGCGCCCTGCACTGTCATTTTACCTTCATAATAAATGCTATTGACCTTTTTCCAGGCAGCAGCGCCACCAACAGCTTCTATATGTTTTGTAACTATTTCTTCAGCTGTTTGCGCAAAGGTGAAAACTGATACCAGCATGGCCATAATTGCAATCGCTGATGTTCTGATTAGTTTCATATTAATGGTTTATTTTTTTTGAAATTGTCACCGAAATTAGCGTATCCTTGTTACCGTAGCAAGATTTAAAAAATTTCCCCATGAGCGGTTCATTTTCCATACGGGCTAAACTGGTGGATATCCACCAGCAGACGATCTATCCGGCTCAAGTGGTTGTAAATGATGGCAAAATAATTTCAATAATATCAAACCCCGATACCGCTAGTTATCTGGATCAAACCTCAAATTATATCTTACCTGGCTTCATAGATGCTCATGTTCACATAGAAAGCTCCATGTTGGTTCCATCGGAATTTGCAAAATTGGCAGTTGTTCATGGCACTGTTGCAACAGTAAGTGATCCGCATGAGATAGCAAATGTTTGTGGTATGGAAGGTGTTGAGTTCATGATCGAAAATGGAAAAACAGTTCCATTCAAATTCAACTTCGGTGCGCCGAGTTGTGTACCCGCCACGATTTTTGAAACAGCCGGAGCAACACTTGATTCAGGGGATGTAGAGAAGCTTTTGCAAAGGGACGAAATAAAATACCTGAGTGAGATGATGAATTTCCCGGGTGTGCTGAATGAAGATGGAGAAGTAATGAAAAAGATCGCAGCAGCACATCATTTATTAAAGCCTGTTGATGGTCATGCGCCGGGCTTAAGAGATGATCGGGCGAAACAATATATAGCCGCAGGTATCACAACGGATCATGAATGTTTTACAAAAGAAGAAGCATTGGATAAGCTGCAAAATGGAATGAAGATCATTATCCGTGAAGGAAGCGCGGCAAAAAATTTTGAAGCTTTGATCGGCCTATTACATGATTACCCAAATCAAATGATGTTTTGCAGTGATGATAAACATCCGGATAGCTTGGTGCTTGGTCATATAAATCAGCTTTGTGCCAGAGCAGTGGCAAAGGGTATAAATGTATACAAAGTATTAAGAGCCGCTTGTATAAATCCAGTTTTGCATTATAAGTTAAATGTTGGTTTATTAAAGGAAGGTGATCCGGCAGATTTTATTGTGGTGAAGGACCTGGAAAAATTTGAAGTGGTGAAAACCTATATCAATGGAGAACTTGTTGCTGAAGACGGAAAGTCAAAAATTGTAAGCGGAAAATCTAAAGTGATCAATAACTTCTCATGCAGTAAAAAGAAATTTGAAGACTTTGCTATCAAAGGAAATGGGGGAAATAAAATAAATGTAATTGAAGCTTTAGATGGGCAGCTGATCACAAACAAGATCTTATATGAACCAAAAGTTAGAAATGGCAAATTAGAAAGTGATATTGAAGATGATATTTTAAAAATTGTTGTAGTTAATCGTTACCAGGATGCACCAGTTGCCAAAGCATTTATAAATAACTTCAAACTATTGAAAGGTGCCATCGCTTCTTCTGTTGCTCACGACAGTCATAATATAGTTGCAGTGGGTGTGGATGATGAAAGTATTTGCAAAGCCGTAAACCTGGTTATAGATAAACAAGGAGGAGTAAGTGCAGTTAGTGATAAAAAAGAAATGGTTCTTCCTTTACCTGTTGCAGGATTAATGAGTAACGAGGATGGTTATAAGGTTGCTGCATCCTATACGGCTATTGATGAAATGGTAAAAAAAGAATTAGGCTCTACCCTATCCGCTCCGTTTATGACGCTTTCTTTTATGGCGTTGCTGGTTATTCCACATTTAAAGCTGAGTGACAAGGGGTTGTTTGACGGAGATAAATTCCAATTTGTTTCTTAAAGACATTATTTTCCAAAACTTATACGGCCTGTCGTCAACTACTGGCCTTCCTATCCGCAACCACTTGCGAAATGTTTACAAAATAGTGGGAAAAATATTACGCACAAACCACGAGTCGCCTTACACATAAAGCACAACCAATTACAAAGCAATGCTTTTTTGATATCAATTTTCAGGGGAAAAATTCTGGCATTCCGCTTGAATTATTTATACCGGGATTGATACTAAAAGTAAAAATGGTTAATTATGGTAAGGAAACCAATAACAACTGTAGAAACTAACACCCGGCTTGCCGAAAGTCTTATCGAAGATCATATAAACAATATGCATCATGCAGAAAAAAACTTTGGCGGTGTTTTCTGGGAAAATTTTGAAAGTTTTAACTGGTGTTGTGAACACTCCCCCGTTGAAGGCACGATTAAGATCAGTTATTTGGATCTTAATAACAGCAGTTTAAAACAAATAAGCATTCCGGTGGAAACAAATTTTGGAGTAGTGTGTATAAAGGAAAAAGGAAGGGATTATAAGATAACCTGGAGTTATTCGCTTTCGTGAACAAGATCAATAAGCTCTTACTACTGGCTGTTTTACAATTTTCACAAACCTTTTATAACCATTTTGAACTTTAAAGCATCATATAAACAGACAGAAAGGAACAAACATCTGTGATAATGGCAAGTGACAGGGAAAAAAGATGGTTGTTACCCCTTAAAGTCACTTGTTATGAAAAAGACTCTACACATTAAAACAACGATCGACGAAGAAGCCTTCCTCGAAGACATGGTTGAAAAATTAGCTTCACGTCATACTTATAATAAGCAATCAGTTCCAGGAATCAATAATGCAGTTGAAACCTCCTCAAATGAAACATATGTAAGCGGTACCGTTGCCATAGAAACCGCGGATGAAGAGATCAACATGCCTTTTGTAACTAGCTTTTTATTTACCTGTATAAAGATCACTGAGGATACTTATAGCCTGGAATGGGGAATTTCCATGTCCTGATACCGATAGATAATCGGGATTGATTTTTTGCCAGGTCAAATAATCCCTCTCCTTTCACCGGCCCTTTTCCGTCATTCACCGACATCTCCGCTATTATTACCTTCCTGCCATTGTCTAATGCCAATTACCGTCATAGATTTGATTCAAATTTACAACTATGACAGAGATACAAGAGTCACGGGAGGAAAGAAAAGAAGAAAGAAGAAAAAGACGCGAAGAAAGATGGAAAGCGGGTTGCGGGCCCGGCCACCAGGGACAGTTTGGGATAATAAGTGGCAGGAGTAACAATATGTTAACGGGAGTTTTTATACTGATTATTGGCGTTGCTGCATTATTAAAAGCTACCCTGACAGGTTTCCCCGATTGGATTTTCAGTTGGCAAATGTTACTGATAGCATTTGGTGTGTTTATCGGGCTTCGTCATAATTTTCGTGGTCCCAGCTGGCTTATTCTTATACTTATCGGTGGCATCTTCCTCGTAAACGAGATCTATCCGGAGGTCTCATTCCGTCGTTATATGTGGCCGGTTGCAATAATAGTTGTAGGCTTATTCATTATTCTGCGCCCACGTCGTGGATGGAAGTTTAATCCAAACAAGAAAACAGAAGGAGCCAGCGATTCTTTTTTTACAGAAGACATTGATTACTCAAAAGAAGATTTTGTTGATAGCACATCAATATTTGGCGGCGCAAAAAAGATCGTCATTTCAAAAAATTTCAAAGGCGGTGACCTGGTAAATATTTTCGGAGGAACTGAATTGGATCTTTCACAAGCTGATTTTACAGGCACTTCAGTTATCGAACTCACAACAATTTTTGGCGGCACTAAATTACTTGTTCCTTCTAATTGGTCAGTAAAATCGGAAGCTGTTACCATCTTTGGTGGCATCGAGGATAAAAGAAGAATGCAAACCATAACAGAGGCGACTGAAAAAACATTGTACATAAGAGGAACGGTGATCTTTGGTGGTATCGAAATAAAAAGTTTTTAATCATAAACCATAACCTTACTGATATGAACTGGTATCTTGCTAAAATCGTTTATCGAATAATTTGTGGCGATGGGGATCACACTGCACAGTTTGACGAACAACTCCGCCTGATCCACGCGACAACCAAAGAAGATGCATTTTATAAAGCGCAGCAAACAGGGAAAAAAGAGGAAGAAACATTTTATAATTTGAAGCGGGAGTTGGTACAATGGCAATTTATTAATGTAAGTGAGCTTTATAAGATCGGGGAAATGATCGATGGTGCAGAGCTTTATTCACGCATTGAAGAAAGAGACAATGGTGACCTGTACACTGATGTGATAAATAAAAAAGCTCAGGGCATTCTTCATTCAGACACCCATCAACTCTTGCAACTGGTATAAATACGCATGGCAAATTCTCCATTTTCTGTAACAAGATTCAGGGTCATCTTTAGCATTTGCTGGCTAATAATATTCGTTGATCATGTACTATTGTTGCGATGGTTCGGGTTAAGCTGGTCAATGGCCATTGTTGATGGTGCAATAAATGACGCGTTGCTGATTCTTGCTTGTTTATTGGTGATCATGATGCTTCATTATTATTTGCCGCAAAAGGAAAAGTATTTTCATCTTTTAACCTGGTGTTTATTAATTACTGTCATTGTTATTTTAATTACAAAAGTTATTTTAAAAAACATTTATGCATCTAACGAGGACTACATAATCTTTTTCAACCGCTCTTTATGGGTTCGCAGCAGTCTTGATTTTCTTTTGCTCGGGTGTACCATCCTTATCAGCGTCATTTGGTACAACTGGCAGGAACAAAGTGAACAGGAAACAAGAAAACAGGATGCAGAAAAATTATCAAAAGAGGCAGAGCTTTTTAAACTGCGCCAGCAACTGCAACCGCATTTTTTGTTCAATAGTTTAAATAGCATCAACGCCCTGATCGGTTCGAGACCAGAAGAAGCAAGGAAAATGGTGCAACAACTTTCGGATTTTTTAAGAGGGACTATAAAAAAGGAAGAACATCAATGGGTAACTTTAAAAGAAGAATTACAATACCTGGAGCTCTATCTTGATATTGAAAAAGTAAGATTTGGTCACCGGCTTTCCACAAAGATCGAATGTGATGAAAGTCTTGACGCTCTAAAGCTACCGGCATTGCTTTTACAACCCGTAATGGAAAATGCAATTAAATTCGGCCTGTATGATACGGTTGATGACATTGAGATCGGCTTAAAAGCAGTAAGAGAAGAAAATAATTTAGTAATTACTGTTACAAATCCTTTTGATCCTGAAACCTCGGCGCCAAAAGGCACAGGCTTTGGATTACAATCCGTACACAGAAGATTGTATTTATTGTTTGCAAGAAACGACCTGGTTAGTACAGAAGCAAAAGAAAATATCTTTACAACAACAATTAAAATTCCACAGGCATGAGCAGCAAAGTGATCATAATAGATGATGAGCCACTGGCAAGAAGCATTGTAATAGAATATATACAACACTTCCCCGATCTTATAGTTTCACAAGTGTGCAGTAATGGGTTTGAAGGGATAAAAGCCATTCAACAATACAAACCCGATCTTATCATTCTTGATATTCAAATGCCAAAGATCAATGGCTTTGAAATGCTTGAGTTGATCGAAAACCGACCTGCTGTGATCTTTGCAACGGCATTTGATGAATATGCCATCAAAGCTTTCGATGCGCATGCGATTGATTATTTATTAAAACCATTTAACCAGGATCGCTTTGAGAAAGCAATTAAAAAATGGAGAGAACAAAAAAATAGTTCGTCGGGTGAAAAGCAAACAAAGCAATTACTGGATGATGTTTCACTAACTGCCCCACAAAATGAAAGAATAGTGATAAAAGACGGAAGCAAGATCAAAATAATCCCCATCCAGGATGTACATTATCTTGAAGCCGCCGATGATTTTGTAAAAGTGTTTACTAAAGAAGGTTATTTTTTAAAGAATAAAACAATGAGTCACTTTGAGCAAGTGCTCGATCCTTCTCAATTCGTCCGTTCACACCGTTCTTATATTGTCAACCTTCAGCAGATCACAAGAATTGATCCTTACGAAAAAGATAATCACGTCGCAATTCTTCGGTCCGGTGCTAAAGTTCCGGTTAGCCGCACAGGCTATCCAAAATTAAAAGCGATTTTAGGCCTTTAGTTTTACTTCTAAATACTCGCCAGTTTCAGATTCCTGCAACAGACGTATTCTTAGTTACAACTTCATAGACAGTTCATTGTTTTAGGCTATTTTTATTTACATTTAGAGAATTATATAATACAAGCTAACCGGTCGCCCCCTTGAAACCATTCCGAACCATGCTCCCTTGAAAAATTCCGGTTATTTAAATTAAGATTATGAAAAAAATGAAAGCCTTTTACCGGCTTTGTTTCTGTTGTTATATTCTAATAGCATCCCTGGGCTTGCTATTCCCAGTTCCTGTTTTTGCGCAGAATGATGCCAAAGGTTTGCCATTTATCACTAATTACCGTTACCAGGACTACAATGCTGATGGGGTGAATTGGTGGGCAGTGGAAGATAATAAAGGGGTAATGTATTTTGCCAATACCCGAGGTATACTTGTTTTTGATGGTCAGAAGTGGGAATTGATACGGCCTCCGGGCATTCAAGAAACAAGAGCATTGACTATTGGGAAAGATGGAAAAATTTACGTGGCAACAAATGGTGATATTGGATACCTGGCACCCGGGAAAAAAGGAAAACTGGAATTTATTTCACTGAAAGATAAGTTACCCCAGGAAAAAAGAAATTTTGGTATAGTATGGGAAACGAATACTCTAAATGATGGAAATATTCTTTTCAGGGCAAACAACCGGATATTAATATGGGATTACAAATCTTTTCGTGTACTTGAAAGTAAAGAAGGGTTTCATGTGGGTGCGGTGATTAACGATAAATATTACTGCAGAATTTGGACAAGAGGATTAACCATTTTAAATAATGATAGTTTTCATGTAGTACCTAATGGAGAAAAATTTGCCAATGAACGTATTTACGCAATACTGCCTTTTGACAAGGATAAATTGCTTATTGGCACCAGGACCCAGGGTCTTTTCTTATACGATGGAAAAGATTTTACTCCAATTAAAACAGAAGCTGATAAATATATTTTCAATACCAGTCTTTACGGCGGTCGTATCCTAAGTAATGGACTAATAGCCATTAATACATTTAATGATGGAATGGTTATTATTAATAAGGAGGGAAAGCTCATTCAACGGATCGACAAGTCTGTTGGGCTCCAGGATAATTCAGTAGACTATCTTTTTGAGGATAGCCGTGGCATTCTTTGGATGCCGTTATTCAATGGAATTGCAAAACTAGATCTACGTTCCTCACTTACTTATTATAATGAGTCAATGGGACTGCCTTCAAAAACTGTTTTTTCTGTCGGCAGCGACAATGGAGTGATCTATGCAGGAACCAATAATGGGCTCTTTATGCTCAACAGTTCCAATAACAGGTTTGAAAAATT
>Ga0193738_1001211_pt1 | contig 10648 bp, 10 predicted proteins | sample L2a1metaG_FD_144927 | JGI IMG/M metagenome (GOLD analysis project Ga0193738, IMG submission 144927) | Soil microbial communities from a riparian zone of the East river system, Colorado, United States - L2a1 | ecosystem: Environmental > Terrestrial > Soil > Riparian zone | place: USA: East River...
CCAGCGCGCCCGCGGCGCCTCGCGTGCTGGTGCCGAAAAACGCCATCCGCAAGGCCGATGGCAAGTCGATCGTTTTCGTCCTCAAAGAGGACAAGGTCGAGCGCCGCGCGGTCAGCGTCGGGCTCGAACAGGGCGACCAGACCGAGATCATTTCCGGCGTCACGGCAGGTGAGCGGGTGGTCATCGACGGTCCTCAAACACTCAAAGACGGTGACAAAGTGAAGGTGCAGTAATGGCAGCAGGTTCCCTCGTAGAGGTTCGCGATCTCCACAAAGTTTTTCAGCGTGGCGGCCAGCGCATCGACGTGCTCCAGGGCGTGGACCTGGATATTCCGGAAGGGGATTTCCTCGCACTGATGGGGCCGTCGGGTTCCGGCAAGACGACGCTGCTCAACCTGCTGGGCGGGCTCGACACGCCGAGCGAAGGCTCGCTCACCGTCGCGGGTGACCGTCTCGACAAGCTCTCGGGCGCGAAGCTGTCGGCATGGCGCGCGCGGCACATCGGGTTTGTCTTCCAGATGTATAACCTGTTGCCGGTCCTGACGGCGGCGAGGAACGTCGAGCTCCCGCTGCTGCTGACCAAGCTGGGCAAGGCGGATCGGCGCAAGCGGGTCGACGTCGCGCTGTCGGTCGTCGGGCTCGGTGAGCGGATGCACCACTATCCGCGTCAGCTGTCGGGCGGCCAGGAACAGCGTGTCGGCATCGCGCGCGCGATCGTCACCGACCCGACGCTGCTGCTCTGCGACGAGCCGACCGGTGACCTCGATCGCAAATCCGGCGACGAGATCCTCGACCTGCTGCAGGCGCTGAACCGCGAGCAGGGCAAGACTATCGTCATGGTGACGCACGACCCGCACGCGGCGGCGCGCGCCAAGCGCACGCTGCATCTCGACAAGGGCGTCCTGGTCAAGGAGGCGGTGGCATGAAGTTCCTCCCGATCGTCTGGCGCAACCTGATGCGGCGGAAGGTCCGCACGGTGTTCACGCTGCTTTCGATCTTCGTGGCGTTCCTGCTCTTCGGCTACCTGATGGCGGTGAAGAGCGCCTTCAACATGGGCGTCGATCTCGCGGGCGCGGATCGGCTCATGGTGCTGAACAAGATTTCGATCATCATGCCGGTGCCGTACAGCTACGGCGAGCGGCTGAAGGCGATTGAGGGCGTCAAGGAAGTCACCTACGCCAACTGGTTCGGCGGCTACTACCAGGAAACGCGCAACCAGTTTCCGAACATGGCGGTCGAGCCCGAGAGCTGGATGCGGATGTATCCGGAGTTCCAGCTGCCCGAGGACCAGATGAAGGCCTGGCTGGCCGATCGCGAAGGCGCGATCGTTGGCGCCGACGTCGCCAGGCGCTTCGGGTGGAAGGTCGGGGATCGCGTACCGCTTCAGGCGACGATTTTCCAGCGGCCCGACCGCAAGGCCTGGGAGTTCAACATCCGGGGCATCTACGATTCGACCCAGAAGGGTGTCGACAAGACGCAGCTGTTCTTTCACTGGCAGTTCCTGAACGAAGCCGTCCGTACGACGCAGTTCGGCAACCAGGTTGGCTGGTACGTCATCCGGGTCAACGATCCCGAGCAATCGCCGGGGGTGGCGAAGAAGATCGACACGATGTTCGCCAACTCGCCGACCGAGACCAAGACCGATAGCGAGAAGAACTTCGTTGCCGGCTGGGCGAAGCAGATCGGCAACATCAGCCTGATCACCCAGTTCATCGCCGCGGCCGCGATCTTCATGATGCTGCTCGTCACCGCGAACGCGATGGCGCAGTCGATCCGGGAACGCACCAACGAGCTCGCGGTCCTCAAGACGCTCGGCTTCGGCGACGGCAAGATCCTGTCGCTGGTGCTGATGGAATCGTGCGTGCTGGCGCTGGTCGGCGGATTGTCCGGCCTCGGCCTCGCGTGGGTGCTGGTCACGGTGTTCGGCGATCCGACCGGCGCGTTCCTGCCGGCGTTCTACTTGCCGACCCGCGACGTGGCCGTCGGCGTCATCATGGTCATTCTTCTTGGGTTCGCCACCGGCGCGGTGCCGGCGATGCAGGCCGGCCGGCTGCGCATCGTTGACGCCTTGAGAAGGAACTAGCCGATGCTGTCCCAAATCTTCACCGTCATCGGCGTGAACCTGCGGTCGCTCCGCGAGCGGCTGGGTTCGTCCGTCGTCGCGATGGTCGGCATCGCCGGCGTCGTCGTCGTCTTCCTCGGCGTGCTGTCGATCGCGGAAGGGTTCCGGGCCGCGATGGCCACCGTCGGCGATCCGCAGAGCGTCATCGTCATGCGCGCCGGCAGCGACACGGAGATGACCAGCGGCCTGTCCGGCGACACAGCGCGCCTGATCATGGACACGCCCGGCATCGCGCGGAACGAACGCGGGCCGATCGCGTCGCCCGAACTGTTCGTCATCGTCGGCCACCCGACGAAGAAGGATCCGAGCGACGCCAACGTGCCGCTGCGCGGCGTGTCGAGCGCGGCCCTCGCCGTCCGGCCGAAGATCAAGATCGTCGAAGGACGGATGTTCACCGAAGGCACCAACGAGATCGTCGTCGGGCGCGCGGCCTCGCTGCAGTTCGCGGATCTCACCGTCGGGTCCGCACCCAAGTGGGGGCAGAATCGCTGGCAGGTCGTCGGGATCTTCGACGCGGGCGGCAGCGCCGCCGAGTCCGAGATCTGGTGCGACGCAAGGGTGCTCCAGCCGGCGTATCAGCGGGGCAACAGCTACCAGTCCGTCTACGCGCGCCTCGAAAGCGCCGAAAGCTTCCAGGCCTTCAAGGACGCCCTGACGACGAATCCGCGGATCTCGGTGACGGCGATCCGCGAGCCCGATTACTTCGCGGCACAGTCCGACGTCCTCAACCAGATCATCCGGACGATCGGGTACCTGATCGCGGGGCTGATGGGCATCGGCGCGATTTTCGGCGCGGTCAACACGATGTACAACGCGGTCGCGAGCCGCACGCGCGAGATCGCGACGCTGCGGGCACTCGGGTTCGGCAGCATCCCCGTCGTCGCGTCGGTTCTGGCCGAGGCCGTCCTGCTGAGCCTGGTCGGCGGGCTTTTCGGCGGCCTGATCGCCTGGGCCGCGTTCGATGGCTATCAGACCTCGACGATGAACTTTCAGTCCTTCAGCCAGGTTGCGTTCGCGTTCGCGGTCACCCCGAAACTACTAGGCACGGCGATGGTCTACGCGGTTTTGATGGGCCTGGTTGGGGGGCTGCTGCCCGCTATCCGCGCTGCGCGGCTGCCCGTCGTGACGGCTTTGAGAGAGCTCTAAACCAACCGTAGCGTTTTCCAACGATCGCCGACCGCGAGACGTACGATTTATATCCCCGCGGTCGGCCCCCTCCTCTGCTGGCGGCCTGCCAAATCGATCCGACAAGATATTTATTTACAAATGTTTAGGGGTTCGAAGCTCGCCTGGGGTGGACCCGATTAGGGGCCGGTACACGGGTTGCTTTTCCCCGGGTTACAGCAAGACCAGTTTTAAGCGTCGGACCCAGGGGGCTGTATGCGTATCGAGGACGTCGTGCATCGCGGCATTCTTCAGAGGATCCAGGGCGAGTTCGTCGAAATGCCCGGTCTTCGGTTGACGGCCGCGCAGGCGCAGCGCCTCTGGGGACTCGATCGCGGGACGTGCGAAGAGATGTTGAGGGCCCTCGTGAAGGCGCAGTTCCTGTCGCAGACGCGCGACGGGTCGTTCGTCAGGACCGACGGGGGGCCGCGGCGCAAGAGCGCCGCGTAGATCTACTGTTCCCACCAGAGCCGGCCGGTTGACCACCTGCCTCGTCAGCCGTTAAGGCCGGCTCACATCCTCGTTCCCGGGCCATTGGAGCCCGCGGCCAGGTTCAGATCGGGAGGGTGAAGGCGAAGGCCTTCAGCCTCCCGACTCGACTCTCTCCTCATTGCAGACTGTCGATTGCAGATTGCCGATTTCTATTGGCGATTTCGGATTGACGAATACGCGGCCAGCCGGCCCGGGGTCGACGGGATGTAGATCGTCGTCGGCTGCGCTTCCGACTTGCTCGCGTAGACTGTCCACCCCTGGTAAGTTCCGATCTCGTTCAGCTGCGACGCCTCGTAGGGAATGGACTGCTTCGCCGCGTACCAGCGGCGGCCGTCAAAGTTGACCCAGATCGTGTTGGCGCCAGTCGGCGGGATCACGGTCGTCACCGGTTGTGACGGCGTGACGGCCACGCGGCCGCTCGTTCCCACCGGGACTGCCGCGGTGCGCGCGTCCGCGACGGCAGCGGCAACGGGCGCAACGGGATCCTCCGTCAGTACGAGCGCGGGTCCGAAACTGGGCGGCCCCTGGGCCTGACGCGTCTGCAGTTCGACCGCGGTTGCCCGGCGTTCGTAGGGCTGCATCCACCCGTTGGGCATGGGGACGAGCACAACCGTATTGGCCTCGAGCGTGGCGTCCGTGTAGAGCGGGATGCCGCGAAACACACCGGAGCGTACCATCACGTTCCCGTCGAACGGCCGCTTCGCACCGGCCATGACGAAGACGCTCCCGTCCCAGGTGACGGGCTCGCCGCTCTGGAACCAGGTCGTGCTCTCAGCGGTAACTATTGGCGGGGGCGTGGGTTGCCAGATGGCCTGGGCGTAGGCGTTCGTGCTCAGCAGCACGGCCGCGACGAACGAAAGCATTCGACCGCGCATATAACCTCCGCGGTCTGTAAGGCGAACGGCGTGCCGCTACGTCGTGCGTTTGCGCCAGTAGCGTGCGAGCCCCGACCACGAATAGTTGAGGCCGCCGGCGCGGGTGTAGTCGTCGGCCTCGGTCTCGCCGACTTGCCTGCGCAGATCCGAATACGCCTCATCCGTAAAACGCGCCTGCCGATCGTCATCCGACATCGAGGTGTCACTGAGCAGCCGCCTCACGATGCGGCTCCAGTCCGACATGTTCTGGAACATCGCCTGGAGATGTTGCCGCGCGCCGTGAAACGGGCCAAAGTGCGTCAGGAACAGCGTGTCGGGTTCCCAATCGAGGATCTTCTTCTCGCTGTCGCGCCACGACTCGAGGTCGATGTCAGGGGGCGGCGTCGGCGGCATCACGTAGCTGCCGGACCCACGGCGGATACCGGCCGTGTCGCCGACAAAGGCTACGCGCGATGCGGTGTCGAAGTAACTCACGTGATGCGACGCGTGGCCGGGAGTGTAGGCGACGACGACTTCGCGCCCGGCGACGGTCATCGTCTCGCCGCCTTCGACGACCCGCATGCGGTCCTGCGGGACAGGCTTGACCTCGCCCCACAGGCGATCCATGTCCTCGCCGTACAGCCGTCCGGCGCTGACGAGCAGTTTCGACGGATCCGCCAGGTGCGGCGCGCCGCGGCCGTGCACCACGACTTCGACGTGCGGAAACCGCTCGACGATGGTGCCGGAGGCGCCCGCGTGATCGAGGTGGATGTGTGTCAGGAGCAGCTGCCGCACGTCCTCAAAGCGGATCCCTTTGCGCGTCAGAGCCGTCGTAAGGTTATCCAGGGTCGTCGCCGGACCTGGATCGACCAGCGCCACGCCGGCGGGGCCGTGCAGGATGCCGGTCGCAATGATCTGCGGGCGGCCGAGGAAGTTCAAATCGACATAATCGAGACCCGAGGCAAGTGGTGGCACTAGGACATTCTAAGTGGTAATAAAATGTGATCCAGAGGCATGGCCGGAACGGAACGCCAGACGGGGGGCGAGGTCCTCGAAAGGACGAAGCGGGAAACCAAGAAGCCCGAGCTCTTCAAGGTCCTGTTGTTGAACGACGACTACACCACGATGGATTTCGTGGTTGAAGTCCTCGAGAACGTCTTCAACAAGGCGCCCGCGGAGGCATATCGAATCATGATGGCAGTGCACACCCAGGGGCAGGGGCTCTGCGGCGTGTATCCCTTCGAGGTCGCGGAAACGAAGGTTGCGGCCGTGGTCGATCTCGCGCGCAGTAGCGGTTTTCCGCTGCGCGCCACTATGGAACCCGAGTAATGTTCAGCCCCTCACTTGAAGTCATCCTGACCGTCGCCTACCGCGAAGCGGCGGCGCGCCGGCACTCGCACCTGACGCTCGAGCACCTGCTCTACGCGCTGGCGCACGATCCTGACGGCGAGCGCATCCTCGCCGCGTGCGGCGCCGATCTGCCGCAGCTCCGGCGCGATCTCGACAAGTACCTGGACGAGCACATCGAGCAGTTCTCGCGTGGCCAGCAGAAAGAGCCCGAGCAGACGATGGCGTTCCGCCGCGTGCTGCAGACGGCGGTGCTGCACGTGCAGAGCGCGGGCCGCCAGGAAGTGCAGTCGGGCGACGTGCTCGCGGCGACGCTGCAGCAATCCAAGTCCTACGCGGCGCAACTGCTCGCCAACCAGGGCGTGTCGCGGCTCGACGTCCTCGAGTACATCACCCACGGCATCAGCAAGGTCCCGCCCCCGGGCAACCTGTCCGGCGGCACCGACGCCGACGTCCCGGAGGGCGACGCCGACGCGGGGCTCGGCGAGCGCGGCGGCGCCAGCCTCCGCGATCCGTTGAGCGCCTACGCGCTCAACCTCACGGACCGCGCAAAAGAAGGCGCGCTCGACCCGTTGATCGGGCGAGGCGCCGAGCTGCAGCGCACGCTGGAGATCCTCTGCCGGCGCCGCAAGAACAACCCGGTCTTCGTCGGCGATGCGGGCGTCGGCAAGACCGCGCTCGCCGAGGGGCTCGCGACGCGGCTGCTGCAGGACGACGTCCCGGAGGTACTGCAGGGCGCCGAGGTGTTCGCGCTCGATTCCGGCGCGCTCCTCGCCGGCACGCGCTTCCGCGGCGACTTCGAGGAACGCTTCAAGGCGGTCATCACCGCGCTCAGCAAGCGCACGCTGCCGATCCTCTTCATCGACGAAATCCACTCGACGGTGGGCGCCGGCGCAACCACCGGCGGGACGATGGATCTCGCCACGCTCATCAAGCCGATCCTCACCACCGGCCAGCTCCGCGTCGTCGGCTCGACGACGCACGAGGAGTTCAAACACATCGAGAAGGATCGGGCGCTCGCGCGGCGGCTGCAAAAGGTCACGATCGACGAGCCGTCGATCCCGGAGACTGTTCGCATCCTCCAGGGCCTGCGGTCCCGCTACGAGTCGCACCATCGCGTGAAATACGCGGACGATGCGCTCGAGGCGGCGGCGAAGCTCGCCTCGCGCCATATGCGCGACTACCGGTTGCCCGACAGTGCCATCGACGTGCTCGACGAAGCCGGTTCGAAGGCGCGCCTGTCGGCGCCGCCGCGCAAGGAGGGAGAAGCAGCCACGCTCATCGACGTCGGCGTGCCGCAGATCGAGGAGGTGGTGGCGCGCATCGCGCGGATTCCCGCGAAGCAGGCGTCCTCGTCCGATCGCGATCGACTCCGGACGCTCGAAGAGTCACTCGGCCGCGTCGTGTTCGGCCAGGAAGAAGCCGTCCGTCTGGTCGCGCGCGCCATCAAGCGATCGCGCGCCGGACTGGGCCAGCCGGATCGTCCTGCCGGGGCGTTTCTCTTTACCGGCCCGACCGGGGTCGGCAAGACCGAGCTCGCCAAGCAACTGGCGCTGCACCTCGGAAACGAGTTCCAGCGCTACGACATGAGCGAGTACATGGAGAAGCACGCGGTCGCCCGGCTGATCGGCGCGCCTCCTGGCTACGTCGGCTTTGAGCAGGGCGGCCTCCTGGTGGACGCGGTCCGCACGCATCCGTACAGCGTCGTACTGCTCGACGAGATCGAAAAGGCGCACCCGGACATCTTCAACATCCTGTTGCAGGTGATGGATCACGCCACACTCACCGACAACAACGGGCGGAAGGCGGACTTCCGGCAGGTCGTGCTGATCATGACCTCCAACGCCGGATCGCGCGAGATGAGCGCGGGGACGATGGGCTTCGCCAGCGTCCCGGTATCCGGCGGTCTCGACAACCGGCAGCGGCAGGCCGCGGCCCGATCCAAGTCGGCGATCGAGCGGGTCTTCAGCCCGGAGTTCCGCAACCGCCTCGACGCGATCGTCAACTTCCAGCCGCTCTCGGCAGACGTGATGGAGACGATCGTGGACAAGTTCATCATCCAGCTCGAAGAACAGCTGTCGGAGCGCCGTATCGCGATCACGCTGCAGCCCGACGCGCGCCACTACCTTGCCAGGAAGGGTTACGACCCGATCTTCGGCGCCCGGCCGCTCGCCCGCGTGATCCAGGCCGAGGTTCGCGACCGCCTTACCGACGAGATCCTGTTCGGCCACCTCGAGCACGGCGGCAACGTCACAATCGGGCTGGAGAATGGCGAATTGGGCTTCACCTTCTGAGATGGCCGACGAACAGGAAGACCAGGTCAAGGTCGTCGATCGGCGCCGCTGGAAGGCCGACGGCGAAACCAATGCCGAGGCCGCCGGGCCGGCCTCGCTCAAGCCGTCATACGTCGAGGAGCTCGAGACGAAAGTCGCCAGCACCGAGAAGCAGGCGCAGGAGTATCTCGGGAAGTACCGCCAGGCATCACAGGAATTCGAGGACGCGCGCGCGCGGATGCGCAAGGAGCTCGCGAAGGACGCCGAGCGTAGCCGGCGCGAAGTGCTCGTAAGTCTCCTGGAGGTCGTGGACAATCTCGACCGGGCGATCGACGCCGCCCGAGGCACAGGCAAGGAAGCCGCCGATCCGCTGCTCCAGGGCGTCGAGATGGTCCGCCAGCAGTTCCTGTCGAAACTCGACGGCTTCGGCGTCCGCCGCATCGAGAGTCTCGGGCAGTCCTTCGACCCGCTGCTCCACGAAGCAGTGACGACGGTGTCGACCGCAGATCCCTCGGCTGACGGCCGCATCATCGGCGTGATCGCGCCCGGCTACCGCATCGGTGACGATGTGCTCCGCCCGGCCCTCGTCGCCGTGGCCCAGCATTAGGACTCTGCCCGACAAGTTTCGCCTGCCCGACAGCGAGCGAAGCGAGTCCCCAACCCGACAGCGAGGCGCGAAGCGCCGAGTAACCTACCTGGCCCAGGCCATCCCGTCCGGGCCGCGGCCGGTTTCGAACTTCGCCGTCACGGCGAGGGTCTTGAGGTCGATCACGGCGACGTAGTTGTCGCCGTTGACGGCGACGAATGCGCGAGCGCCGCCTGGCTCCATCAGGATCCCCTCGACCATGCGGCCGAGTGGAATCCTTTTCGTGACCTGGCGCGACGCGACGTCCACCACCACGAGCTCACCGGCGTCGAGATCCGACACCAGCGCCAGCTTTCCGTCCAGCGTGAACTTCAGGCGGTTCGAACGCTTCGTCTGCACATCGATCGTGCCGGTGACCTTTTTCTGGGCGAGGTCGATGATCGACACCGCGCCGTCGCGCGAGTGCGCCGCCCACAGCTCGCGGCCGTCGGCCGTGACGTCGAACCCTTCGGGGCCGTTGCCGACCGGGATCGTCGTGACGTTCCAGGCCAGCGGGTTCGCGCCGCGCTCGAGAATCGACATGCTGTTCGAGCCGATGTTGCACGTGTACAGCCGGGTGCCCTCGGGATTCGCCCACACCATGTGCGTAGCGGCCTGTCCCGTCCCCATCATCCAGTCGGTCTGGAACGTCACGGGATCGAGCCGCGCGACAAGGCGGTTGGCTTCCGACGTGTAATAGACCTTGCCGTCAGCCACGGCGATCCCGTGCGGTCGCCGCAGCGGCGAGAGGTCCACGCGCCGGACTTCCTTCATGGCGACGAGATCAACGACCGATATGGTGCTGCCTGGCGTTTGCGCGCCGTAGTTGCCGACGAACGCGGTCCGCCCGTCGGCCGAGATGGCCACCTCGTGAGGGCCTTCACCGGTGGCCACCTTCCCGAGGATCTTGCCGCTGGCCGGATCCACCGTGACCAGCGTGGCGTCCTCTTTGTTGAGGACGACGAGCCGCGGGCCCTGGGCGGCCAGCGGCGACAAAACGGCGACCCAGACGAGAGCGGCGGCGGCAAGGTGGCGCATCATGCGCCCATACTAGCGCCACGCGGGTACCTGATAGAATCTTCCCCTTATGCCCATGTTCGAATACGCGTGCCGCGGATGCGGCCGGCATTTCGAGGCGTTCGTGACGGCGGCGCGCACGGCGGCGTGTCCCGCCTGCCAGGGCGCCGACCTCGAGAAACTGCTGTCGTCCCCCGGCATGGTCGGCACGGGTGGTCGCAGGGAGGCCGAGTCGTTCCCGGCGTGTAAATCCCAGGGCGGACACTGCGGGTGTTCTCACACGGTCAATTGAGATCTGGTGATTTCGGGATTCAGCGATTTGGTGATTCCCGACATCACCAAATCCCTAAATCACCAAATCAGGAGATCTCGTCATGGCTACTCCGATCGAACAGCGCGGCTACGCGCACCCCGAAGCCCTCGTCTCGACCGACTGGGTCGAGCAGCACCTCAACGATCCCAAGGTCCGGATCATCGAGAGCAACGAAGACACCCTGCTCTACTCCTCGGGCCACGTGCCCGGCGCCGTGCACGTGGACTGGACCTCCGATCTCAACGACCAGCTCCGCCGCGACTACATCACCCGCGACGGCTTCGAAGCGCTGATGGCGCGCATCGGCGCGAGCAAGGACACCACCGTCGTCTTCTACGGCGACAAGAACAACTGGTGGGCCTGCTACGCGTTCTGGGTGTTCCAGCTGTTCGGGCACACCAACGCCAAGGTGATGGACGGTGGACGCGTGAAGTGGCAGAAG
>Ga0193738_1001212_pt1 | contig 10643 bp, 7 predicted proteins | sample L2a1metaG_FD_144927 | JGI IMG/M metagenome (GOLD analysis project Ga0193738, IMG submission 144927) | Soil microbial communities from a riparian zone of the East river system, Colorado, United States - L2a1 | ecosystem: Environmental > Terrestrial > Soil > Riparian zone | place: USA: East River...
CTTGCCTTAAATGCGAATAATTTTGAGTTGAATTATAACCTGGGTGCAATATATTTTAACCAGGGTGCTGAGTTGGCCAATGCTGCCAACAATGCAAAAGACAATGCTGCTTTTGAAATTGCCAAAGCAAAAGCGAATGCAAAATTTATTCAGAGCGAACCATACCTCGAAAAAGCCTTTGAGATTAATGGCACTGATAAAGCCACGCTAACTTCATTGAAGCTGCTTTATGCGCGTACAGGTGAAACCGACAAGTACAATAGGATTACGGCGATCCTTGACAACCTCAAGTAAAAATTTAATATTTAATATTTAATATTTAATATTTTTTCGAAATTCGAAATTAGAGATTCAATATTTTCCTAAAGATGATGGAGGTCATTGCAGAAAAAATCTTTGACAAGAAAAATGCGCTGCCACCTGGTGAGTATGAGCTGTGTGTTTTTAACAGCTGCGATTTTTACAATGCAGATCTTTCCGGGTATAAATTTATTGAGTGCGAATTCAGAGATTGTAATCTCAGCCTTGCGAAAATTTCAAACGTAATTTTCAGGGACATAAAATTCCGGGATTGTAAAATGCTCGGTATGATGTTCAACAACTGCAACAGCTTTGGCTTCAGCGCCGGATTTGAAAACTGCAATTTGAATCATGCTTCTTTCTATCAGAGAAAAATGAAAGGCTTCATATTCAGGAATACAAATCTTACAGAAGTTGATTTTACTGAATCCGATCTGACCCAGGCAATGTTTGATGGGTGTGATTTCACCGGTGCAATCTTCGACAGGACCAACCTGGAGAAAGCAGATTTTCAAAGTTCCTTCAATTATTTTATCGATCCACAGAATAATAAAATTAAAAAGGCCAAATTTTCATTGCGTGGAATTCCAGGACTGCTGATTCAATACGATATTGAGATTGTGGCGTGAAATGTTCCTATATAATTTCCAGGAATGGGTATCCACCCAATGTAGTTGCGCCGAATAGATATTAAATTTTCATTTCATAAAATATTTTTTATCAATTGTATTCAGCGTTGAATCTAGTTCGCAGGTAAGTCCCTGGTACCCCAGGCGCTAATTTCTGCAAAGTAATCCTTATCTTAAAAGAACTTTTGAGTTGAATAACACCTAAGTAGTGGGTCAGTTTCAATGTTACATTTCAATTACGCTGACTTCGACCCTTCCAGCTTCGCCAGAAGGGCAGGCTCCGGTCAGTCAGCTGCTTTGGATACACGCAGCGGCTTGCTGAGACTTCGGCGTGAGCTCAGTCGAACGCCTGTCGAAGCAAGCTAAATTTCAAATTGACCCACTACCAACATCTATTAGGCCACACTTACATCATTGAAAATGGTTTATGCAAGTACAGACGAAACAGACAACTACAATAGGATCACGGCGATCCTTGACAATATGAAGTAAGTTATTTCCTCACTACCGGAAACTTTCCAGTGGTGTTGTCGATCCTGTAATAATAAATACCGGGCGACAAATTAATCAGTAAGGAAAAATCCTTTCCATTTAATTTCCTTCTGAAGACGGTGTGACCCTGATAATCGTAAATTTCAAAAAGGCTATTTGGTAACTCCTGTCTGACTTTAATTTCATTTGTGAGTGCATCGTAATTTACCCAGGCTTTAGTCATTGATGCGGGTCCGACAATTGAATTTATACCTGCGGTGATTTCAAATCCATCCAGCATTTCCCAGTATCCGATGGTGCTGCATGTCCAAAACCACGGATCCCATGTTGCTCCTGCATAATATACATTATATAATCCGGGTGTAGCATTTTGGGGTATTGTGAATGTGACTTCACACTGGTCCATCCATATGGGGTTAAAGCTGGTAGAATAAATTATTTCACCCTGGCGCTCAAGATAAATTCCCATGTTGTCGCATGGAGGCGAAGCCATAACCCATGATCCCTGGGGCTGCGTAATGGTTGTGGTAAGCGTTTGTCCCTGCATTGCGGAATCAGGAACAATGGAAACCAGGTTTCCTAAAATCTGTGCGGAAGCCACGCATATAGATGCGTAACAAAAAATAAAAAGTAGAATTTTCTTCATGGTATTTTTTATGGTTTGCATGCAAAAGTATGTTCCATTTTTAAGTTCTTTCAGAAGTCGCACTGTTATTTGGCGAAGAACATCTGGAAAGCTCCCAATGTTGTTCCGCAAGGGGTTAATAGCAGCGTCTCCTCTCATTTTTTTGGTGCAAAACTGCTTTTTTAATTTTGTTAGCGCTTCGTTAATAATTTGTTTTTTAAGAAAAAATTCTCTTAGGTTTGCTTCCGTTTTTATTGAATTCTACAAACTCAAATCTTCTTAAACCCATTGATTTATTGTGGGGCAGGTTACTTTGATCTGTCATCACATTAATTATTCTACCCAAACACAACCAACCTTTAAAATTTAATAACCAATCATCCCGATGAAAAAAATTTATCTCACGATTTCGCTATTCCTTGCGAACGTTATTTTTATGGTAAGCATGGCACAGAAAGCTGAGCTTGTTGCAGTTTCTCCCGGCCTTGCACAGATGACGGAAAAAGTGGAACCGAAAACTGACACGATGGTCATCCCATATGAGAAATGGAAATTATCAAACGGTCTTACCATCCTGATACACGAGGACCATTCAGATCCTATTGTAAATGTATCGGTTCAATACCATGTTGGTTCTGCCCGTGAAAGTATTGGTAAGTCGGGATTTGCGCATTTGTTTGAGCACATGATGTTCCAGGGTTCAGAAAATGTGAAGGATGAAGAACACTTCAGGCTGATCAGCGAAGCCGGAGGAACGATGAATGGATTTACACAGAATGACATTACCTTTTATTTTGAAACCGTTCCCAGCAACAACCTTGACCTTGCATTGTGGCTGGAAGCTGACCGTATGGGATTCCTCCTGGATTCTCTTACAAAGGAAAAATTCGAAGTACAGCGTGGAACTGTAAAGAATGAAAAGAGCCAGAACTACGAGAACCAGCCTTATGCATTGGGTTTCGGAGAAGTGCTTGCAGGCGCATTGTATCCTGCAGGTCACCCTTACAGCTGGCCGGTGATCGGATTTACTGATGACCTGGACCGCGTTACAATTGATGATGTGAAAAAGTTTTTCATGCGCTGGTATGGTCCGAACAACGCAGTGCTCTGCATCTCCGGAGATGTTAATCCAAAGGAAGTCGTAGCTGCCGCCGAAAAATATTACGGTTCAATTCCCACAGGCCGCGAAGTGAAAAAAGTCAAAGCACAGGTGCCCATCCTGAACTCCGACAAGTATGCGAACTATGTTGACAATATTTACCAGCCTCTTACCCTCATGGTGTTTCCTACCGTTCCGGCTTATCACCGTGATGAACCTGCGATCGACATGCTTGCGGGAATGCTTGGCCAGGGAAACAACACTATGTTCTATAAGAATTTTGATAAAGCTGAAAAGGGTTTTGCAAGCGTAGGACATCAGACAAAAGAGTTGTCGGGTGAATTCCAGATCGCTGTTTTTTCATACCCTGATTTTGAAACGGATATTACAAAGCAGTTCAATGAAACAGAAAAAATGATTCGTACCACGCTGGATGAATTTGAAAAAGCCGGCGTAAGTGATTCGGCACTGGCGCGCGAAAAGGCAAAACGCCAGGCCCAAATTGTGAGTGGAGCTGGAAGTGTATTGGGAAAAGCATTTCTGCTTTCACAATGGCAGCTCCTTGGCAGACCATACAATCTTCCCGACGAAATAGACAGGTATAATAAAGTTACAAAGGAAGATGTGAGCCGGGTGTATAACAAATACATCAAAGGGAAATTTGCGGCGATCGTGAATGTGTTTCCGCGCAATCCTGAATCCAAGGATTCCACAAAGAGCTTCAACCCGTATGCCAACCTCAAAGCCAACGACAGCGCTGAATATGCAGGCCTTGCGTACGTGAAAGCAAAAGATGTTTTCGACAGGGCGAAGCGGCCGGTTCCCGGTGGTGGAAAATTACCGGTGGTACCGCAGTATTACACAAGTACACTGAAGAATGGCCTGAAGATCATCGGTACAAAATCTTCGGAGATTCCGGAAGTCGTGATCAACATTACACTCACCGGCGGCAACCTGCTTTCAGGCGATGATATTAAAAAGGTAGGAGTTGCTGAACTCACGGCCGCGATGCTGAATGAAGGCACAAAGAATTTTACGACCGAACAGATCAGCGCAAAGCTTGATGAACTCGGAAGCACAATTTCATTCGATGCAGGTACTGAAACGTCGACGATCTCAATTACATCCCTCACGAAGAATATTGATGCTACATTAAAAATACTTGAAGAGAAATTGCTCAGCCCCGGATTTATTGCTGCGGATTTTAAACGCGTGAAACGTGAGTTTATCGAAGCAACCTACAATGCCAAGAAGAATGCAGATGTGATTGCCGGCAACCTCTTCAGGAATCTTATTTATGGCAATAACCTCCTCGGCGCGTATGTCTCAGAAAAAAATATCAAGAAACTGACGCTGGATGATGTGAAGAATTATTACAATGCGAATTATTCTCCTTCAGTGGCAAGCCTTGTAGTGGTAGGAGACATCGAAGAAAAGCAAATTCTGCCTAAGCTTGATTTCCTGAATAAGTGGCAGGGAAAGGAAGTGAAGATGCCGGTGATTACCCCTGCACCTCTGGCTGTACCCAATACTGTATATGTTGCACACAAGGATTTTGCAGCTTCTTCAGTGATCGATATCGGTTATGCAGCACTACCTTATGATTACAACGGAGAGTATTTCAAATCGAATATAATGAATTACTGTTTCGGAGGATCTTTCAACAGCCGCCTGAACCTGAACCTCCGCGAGGATAAGGAATTCACTTACGGTATCTACTCAGGATTTTCCGGCACAAAATATCCCGGCTTTTTCCAGATTAATGCGAGCGTACGCAGGACTGCTACTGATTCCAGCCTGGCAGAAATTTTCAAAGAGATAAAGGAGTTTAGAAACGGTATCAGGGATGAAGAAGTATCCTTTACCAAAAGCGCACTGCTTAACAGCGAAGCGCTGCGTTATGAAACACTTCAACAGAAGGCAGCATTCCTTTCAAGGATTATCCGTTATGATCTTCCCGGTGACTATACGGTGACACAATCAAAGATCCTGAATGAAGTTTCAAAGGATGAATTGAATGCACTTGGTACAAAATATATTGATCCAAGTAAAATGATTATTCTTGTGGTTGGTAATAAATACGCCATCAAGGATAAAATCGAAAAGCTCGGTCTGGGAAAAGTAAAAGAGATTGAGCTAGAATAAACAGAGTTAACACTATGAGAAAGTTTTTAATACTTCCGTTCCTCTTAACGGCTACTATGATCTATGCACAAAAGGCAAGCGTGCAAAGTGCAGCAGACCTACTGAAGCTGAAAGATATTATGAAGGCAAAGCAGTTCATTGATGAAGCTGCGGTTTATGAATCGACAGCCAATGATCCTAAAATGTGGTATTACCGCGGTAAGGTTTACCAGGAGATCAACGACAGTTCAACGCTTTCAAAGTCATTTCCTGACGCGGCATACATCGCGACTCAAAGTTTTATCAATTGCATCAAGACGGATAAAAAGGAATACTATACTGATTCCACCAATATCTTTACATGGATTGCGGGATACAGCCTATACAACCGCGCAGTAGATGAATATCAGATTGGGAATACGGAAACTGCTATGAAGTATTACACGCTGTTGCAGGAAGTTTTTCCGTATGACAAAGACAACAACCTGAAGCGGAATAACATCACCCCTGATATCGTCACAAAGAATCTTTACCTGTGTGCCTTCAGGCTGAAAGACTACGCCAATGCAAAATTATATCTGCAAAAGCTCATCGATGTCAAGTTCAATGATCCTTCGATTTACATCGGCATGAGTCGCATCCTGCTTGAAGAAAAAGATACGGTAAGAGCATTGGAATATGTTGAAATGGGTCGTGTCGCTTTCGAAGAACATACCGGTTTGATTAACCAGGAGATTGCGATCTACAGCGCGCAGGGGAAAACAAATGAACTGATTGAAAAAGTTTCTGCAGTCATTGCAACTGATCCGGAAAATGAAAGGTTGTATAGTATGCGTGGAACGTTGTATGAAAATACGAACGCTCCGGATAAAGCAATCGCTGATTACAAGAAAGCGCTTGAGTTGAAAGAGGATTACGTTGATGCTTCTTATTACCTGGGGAGCTTGCTTTATGGGCAGGCAGTTGATTTGAGTAAATCGGCCAGCAACATCAAGGACAACAATGAATATGCGAAAGTGAAGGAGAAGATCGATGCCAAATTAAAAGAAGCGCAGCCGCATCTTGAAAAAGCGAAAGAGCTGAACCAGAAAAAAACTGAAGACGATAAGAAGATGTACCTGGATACGCTCAACTGGCTGAAAGGCCTTTATGCTACGACCAACCAGATGGATAAGTATGCAGAGGTGAAAGCGGAATTGGAGAAACAGTAATTAAAAAAACAAACAACTTATCAGCACATCCGGCTGATGGTTTGTAAATCAGAGGCAATCGAAGCAAGCCATTCATTATAGGCAACGGGTGAATGCGAAATACCCATTTCACTTTTTTTCGTGATGCTTACGGCCTCCTCAACGCTGCACTTGCACCAGGCATCACATGCAGACATAGTAAAATTATTCATCGCGCCGGCATCATATCGTGCACGTGCAACCATTGCCGCAGCCAGTGACAATTGCGGCTTGTATTCGCCCGCCGAAGTACTGAATGTGTGCATGTCCTGTTTATCGAATCCTCCAACATACACAAAAGCGATTCCCGCTCCTCTCCACAGCTCGGCCTTTCTTGAATGTGTAAATGTTTCGATCATTTCCGACAACCGTTCTGTTTCGCCCTGGCAGTTGTAATAAAGTGCGCGTCCCAATCCCTGGTTATAACCTGGATGAAATACGGGATCGATATTCTGAGGAACTTTTTTATTATGAATGGATTCATTCTGCCTGAAAATTCCCTCGTAATATCCATAACCATCGGCAACCTTTATGGTCATCAGGGGATTCAAAGTGCATAATACTGATGAAGGGAAAATTTTTTTTTGCGCAAAAGCCCAACCTAATCCAGCATGAACCTGTGGCGAATGAGTAGTTGCGGTTTCTGAAATAAATTCTTTCCATGAATTCAGCTCAATGCCTGTATCAATATCATCAAGCGCATACGTCATCGCAACTGCTTCAAGCGCAACTGACCTGAATTCCAGGATCACATCATCAAGCTTCCGCAAAAGGACAGGAATGTTTTTTTCATTCTCTGCAATGGACTTCGCATGCCGGAAGACGCGCATGATACTTTCGATGTTGCGTGCTACTTCAGATGAACTTTTTTTCATGCAAGTTCCTTTGCGTGGAACCACATTAAGTCTACATCTTTTGCAATAACAGGATCAATCTTGTCATCGCTTTCAAGCTCAACCGGGAGTTGTTGATTCTTGAGACTCATCTTATATGGATTTACCTTCATGTTCGCCGGCGTTCCATTCACTTGTCCGCTTACCAGACGGAAAACGCTGGAGGCAACCTGTTCCAAAATTTTCATATTGGCGGAAATTTTTTCCAACAGATCTTCCGGCGTGTATTTTACATCGATACCGAGTTGGAACTCGCGCATGTATGAAAGATCGTAAGGATCAATATACCTGTTTTCAAAAACTTCCTTCTGGAAGGGAAGCCATTCAAGGAAAAGATCCTGCATCGACTTATTCAACGCACCGAACTTTCTGCCCAACCCTTCTGTAGTAAAAAATAATTCTTTCATCACTTTTAAATCCGTAAACCCTTTGTTGGTGAAAATCAATGTAGGTACCGACCAGTACGTTGCCCAATCCCAAAATATTTTCATCACCATTACCTGTGCATTTCCCATGAGCAGGTATTTATCCTGGTAAACCGGGATCCAGTTATCGACAAGCGCAAGGTGTGATTGTTCGTATACCTGGGAGCGTGCGTAAACATCTTCGCCACCAAGATCACGCAGGATAAGATCGCTCAGCCAGGAATTGTTCATGGCAATGAAATCTGTTCCCGGGGAATAGAGCGGATCGAGGAATGCACCTGCTTCGCCGGTTACGCCCCATCGTTCTCCGGCGCAATATATTCTCCCTGAATGATGCGCATAGTGTTTGAGGATTTTAAAATCCAACAGGTTGTCTGATTCCTTCGATAACATTTTATAACCGCGCGGCTCATTCACTTTCAGCCACTCCATGGCTTTGTCATATTTATTAAATGTTTCGAATGGATGTACTGCAGGATCTGCAACGATGCCAATGCTGGTATTTTTTGAACCCAGCGGAATCACCCACAGCCAGTAACCTTTGTCCATAAAGTGAACAGTCGACAACAATCTTAGTCCGGGCTTGAGGAAAGATCTCCATTCCTCGTTGTCACTCCAATCATCAATGTCAATCACGCCTTTTAGTCTCCACCATACAGCATTTACGTGGTGCTCCATCGGTTTCTGGAACTGGAATTTACGTTTCATGAAACTGCCGCGGCCCGTCGCATCGGCAACCCATTTACAACTGACGCGCGTTTCTACACCGTCTTTTATAAACATCACTTCATTTCCGGTTGCAGAAATATTCACATCTTTTACTGTTGCTCCATCCAGAAATGTTGTCCCCAGTTCCTGTGTATATAAAGCCATGTGGTTTTCAAGTGTTCCCCTGTCAAGCTGATGACTTGGTTGTGGAAGTCTTTCGCGCGGACCGAGTTCGAGACGTGTTGCAATATTGTCCTTGTCGGCAGAAGGAAAAAAGAAACGAAGTCCGTGCTTCGGAAGCTCATGCGCTTCGAGATAATTTTTTAAACCGAGAACTTCGCGGAGGTAGTGGCTTCCCAATTCCACGGTCGATTCCCCGACCTTATGCGCAGCAACGGATGCTTCTCCTTCACGCCTTTCAAGTAAGAGTATATTAATATCCGGCTTTGCGTGCTTTAGCTGAATGGAGAGAGCGAGTCCGGCTAGACCTCCGCCGGGAATGACGACATCATATTTTTGCATGTTGGTTGTTTTCTGCTATAAATGTAAAACAATTAAGTGGGGCAATCTAAACATTCGCTGACTTCAAACCCGCTCAGTCAGCGGAATTTTATCCAGAATCGATCTCATAATTACTTACCAGAAGGATTCAACCACTTCGTGGTTGTGTATTTATATATTCCTTTATCACCCCGACTTTGTCGGGTTATTGATATTCAATCCCTCCGGGATTTGCCTGAATCATCTATACTTTATTCTCATCGTCCAAATGATTCTCCGATGCGAAACGTAATGCTATAATCATCTTTTCCTACCCCTGCATCAATACCGATATTTACTTTTTCGGTAGGGAGCATTTTGAAACGAATGCCTGCACCAACTCCCGGGAGAAGTAATTCATCCGGAATGTCGGCAAACTTTTCGACTGCACTGGCAACACCTGCAAAGGCTACAAGGCCCCAGCGGTTATAAAAATTATAGCGGTACTCTGCCTGCAGCGTATAGACCTGGTCGTCACGGTATCTTCCCTGTGAATATCCACGAATGTCGTCACCGCCTACAACGGTTTGCCCTTCGAAAGGCACATCGCCTGTGGCTATGTTGAAAGTTGCGCGCATCGCCATTACCTGGCTGTCATCTTTTTTAGAAAACTTAAAGAATTGATTATAGGTAACGATGTATCGTACAAATTCAAAATCACTGTTCACCCAGTCTCTGTAAAACTGGTTTTTAAAATTCAGGAACATACCGCGTATTGGATTCTGCACATGGTCGCGCGTATCGTTGCTGATAATATAACCCACGTTGTTCAGGCGGCTATGTGTTACGGAGTCTTCACCGGACTCACCGGGTAAACCAAATGTAGTGGTTGATTTTACAAATGATCCGGTGGGACCGAGGTAGATTCGTTTGTAAATATTGCGTTGTAACTGTAATACGAAAAGGTTTGCTTTTGTTGAGTAGTCGTAAAATTTTCCTGTAGCTGCAACGGGCTCTTCAAGGTAGAACTGAAAGTTTATATCCATGACTCCCGCAGCAGCCGTTACACGCCAGCGGTCACCGGCAAAATAGAGCCGCGTAAAACCCAGTGCCATATAACTTTGCTTAGCGGTGTACATTCCAAAAATACCTGTGTTCGAAGAAGGGGAGATGGTATCTTTCTTATTTACTTTATAATAGTATGATACGAGTGCACCCACAATCACTCCTTGTGTGCGGTTATAATTGATTATCGGAATTGCTGCAACAGTGGTTCTCTTCTTTTTTTCCTGCGCTGCGCTTGTACGCTGACCATTCACAAAACCAAATGCCAAAATAAATATGAAATGGAATATTAAAAACTTTTGGACCACAAAAAATTTGGTTTGAATTAAAAGAGTTCTCTAAAGTACGATTGCTTTTGGAACTTGCGGTAAATTAATTCTTGCTGCGAAGGCAGAAGGCATGAAGGTACATTTGCAAGCCGCTATTGCCACTAAGCCATCTCAAAAATAAATGGGATCCCTCCTTCGTCGGGATGACAGTGCTAAAGGAGTTAAATGGCGCTGCATCGGATTTCTTAAGGCTTCAGCATTGCTGTGCAGCGCCAATTAAATTTCAGATTGCTGTCATCCCGACG
>Ga0193738_1001213_pt1 | contig 10643 bp, 5 predicted proteins | sample L2a1metaG_FD_144927 | JGI IMG/M metagenome (GOLD analysis project Ga0193738, IMG submission 144927) | Soil microbial communities from a riparian zone of the East river system, Colorado, United States - L2a1 | ecosystem: Environmental > Terrestrial > Soil > Riparian zone | place: USA: East River...
ACTTTGCCCAAACAAAAGAACCATTGGCATCTAATTTTGATACGAACATGTCGTCAAGGCCAACAGCAGTAAAGTTAAAGTTAGAAGCTCCGGGATCGAAGTCAATGGTGCCGTTGAAAACTCCTGTTGTATAAACATTGCCTGACGCATCTACTGTGAGGCTTTGTCCCTGTGTATAAAAGTTGCCATTTCCACCGAATCTTTTAGCCCAAATAAAATTTCCATTGTTGTCCAATTTTGAAATGAACACATCGGATCCTGTACTGAAGGTAGTAAGGTTATAAACTCCCGGGCCCGGGTCAAAATCGGCTATTTGCTGGAAAAAACCCGTCGTGAAAATATTTCCTGATGCGTCTATTGCAATTGAATAAGGCTTGGCATTCCATGTTTCAAATTGTTTAGCCCATACAAAGTTTCCATTTACATCGAGTTTTGAGATATAGATACCAGTGCCACTTGATTGAGTGAGATTGTAGACGCCAGGTCCGGGATCAAAGTCTTGTGTGCCGTTGAATGAGCCGGTGGAATAGACATTTCCTACTGCATCAATTACCATGTCCAGTCCTTCGGAATTACCTGCCCCGGTAAAATGCTTTGCCCAGGCAAAATTTATATTTTGTCCAAATGCTAGCTGAAGAGAAAACAGCAAGGATAAAAATATGGTGGTTTTTATTTTCAGCGGGTGAACGTTTTGCGATGTGATGGAAAAGCGGTAAAAATAAAACAGAATGTATTTAGATTATAGTTTTTTGATTGGAGAATGAGTTTTCTTAACCGAGATGAAGAATTGGAAAAGGAGAGGGATAAAGTTGTTGCGGATGGGGTTGAATTCGTTAATAGTTTTTAGTTTATGGTTTGTTGTTTGTAGTTTTTGACCCACCCCTCTTGAATATTCGTTTATGCAAAGACTCTGCTGCCCCTCCAGGGAGGGGATGAGCAGATTGCAAAGCGATGATTTATTTTATTTACAGTCCTCCGTTTTTTATCTTATACTTTAAAAAAGAAACAATTTCCTGCGATGTATAAGCATTTGCAAACTTTTCGCTTGAAAGTTTCCTGTATGGAAACAATAAACTTTCTTGACTTAGATCAGCCGGTGTTAGATCAAGCTTGAATGATGAAATATCTTCGAACTGATATTTGTTTTCAAAAGTTGTTTTGTCAGCTGTTCTGAGCGCATAGCCATTCGTGAAAAATTTAGGTGCCTGCGTGACATAAAAAACATTATTAGTTTGATTGGCTTCAGTGCTGTTTCCTTTGTCGATAAACATAACGAGGTAATAATTTCCAGATAGCTGTGGCATAAAATAGTCCCAACTTATATGTGGTACTCCCATAATGGTTTGACCGAGTGATGCACCGGCTGCGAGATTGAAGTTTATGCGTGAATAATTTGCGTTGATATTCTGGAAGGTGTTCACAGGTATTGCAGTTGTGAACTCGCCGCGGAAAATAATTCCATAGTTATTGGCATTAAAAGCATTTACCCATAGATAGTAGATGTTCCAATTACTTGAGGCCGCGATACTTTGGTTCCCTACATTTTTTACATCAAAAAAAGCTCTGCGTGCATTCGTGTAGGGCGAAAAGGATGGAAAAATGGTGTAGTCGGACATCACCAGCGCAGTAAGATCGGGGCCACCACCCGTTGTTGGTGCCGGAGGATTAATAGTTGTGGTGTTATCATTAAACGCGACAAACAGGGATTTTTGCCCACCCTGCACACAAAATTTATTTACTAAAAAATCATATCCTACCCAGGCATATCCGTTGTCTCCCCAACCATTGCCCCAGGAATTTATTATACGAAACGCAGATTTTGAATCATCATATCCTGCGATCACCATTGCATGACCTGACTCATCGCCTGTGTAATTAAGATTATTAAGTACTCCGCTACCTCTCCAGGCTTGAAACTCTCTATTTACCACTGCACCGAGCACGACGGGAATTCCTTGTGCTAAATAGTCCTTTATGTCTTTTACTGAACCCTGAATTCTTCGAAAATTCTTTATTCTATTTGCGGCTGCGGTTGAAGGGTTCCCGGGTGAGCTCATGCGGCATATTAAATCATAAGGTACGCTGGCAAGTGTATTCACACCCCGATTAATCAACACATTAAAGGCGTCATCAAAATTAGTTCCGCTAATACAGTTTCTTTTCGATTGATCTATAGAGAAAAAAAGATCTGTTGGGGAGTATTGATTATCGAGTGATTGTAACTGGTTTTGTGCTAGTTTTTTCGAGACTCCATCAAGATAGCTTTTATTGTTATACCCCACGGCCCAAGCTACACATGTTGGCAATGATCCCTGGTTACCAATAGGTGGAAATTGGGAAGTTAAATTGACGTTTCCTGTTAATGTATTTCCTGCCTGGTAGTTGCCATAGTTTATTGCAACTGGAATAGTCTGCGAAAAATTCTCCTGGCTGTTCCAACCTGTGCTGAACGAGCTCGTCGGATTAGTTGGTGGATTAGGAGTGGTAGTTGTTCTATCTTTTTTACAGGCGGATGAAATGACAACAGGAACAATTATCAAAGGCCATAATATTGTTAACCTCATGGTGGTGAGTTTAGTGGTTAAAATTTCTAATAGGAGATCTATTGTATGTGTTGCTTAAACTTTATATTTCCAGCAATCGTACAACGGTGTTTCAATAAAGCTATCTTTTGCTTTGATTGAATCCTATCCCTCTTTGGAGGTATATTATTTGGGTTGCTTGGATATAAATACGAAATTTTTTTTCAGTTGTTTAGTCTTGTTGAATAACTCGTGTATTAATATGTGATATAAAGTAACATTTTATTTTACCTTAATGGTATGAACGATGATCGTATAAATGGGATGAATGAAGCAAGTGCGGACAGAGTTGCTTACCTGGTTGCGGGTTACCTGCGTCAAACGCTAACTGAAAAGGAACATGATGAACTGGATGATTGGATGACGGCCAATGACGAGAATCAAAAATTGTTTGAAGAGCTTACGGATCCAGCAACAATAGAACGGGGATTGAATGAAATGGAAAGAGTGAATGTGGGGGCTGCGATGGAAAGAATAAAAAGCAAGATCAGATTTACGGATCAAGTGGAAACAAAGAAAAAGAAAAGATGGATGCCTTATAGTATTGCAGCATCTATCATCCTACTGGCAGGCCTTGTTATTTTTTTTATGGCGAATAGAAAAACTAAAACCGGAAAGGCAGAGATCGTGAATGTGATCCAGCCCGGAGGAAATTTTGCTGAGCTTATACTTTCGAATGGTAAAGTGGTTAACCTGTATGAAGCAAAGAATGGATTAATAGATTCTACAAATGGGAATGAGGTTTTAAAAGCAGCCGACGGACAGATCAGTTATGAGAACCATTCGAACGGTGAAAATGAATTTCATGTATTGAAGACGCCGGCAGGGGGGCAATATAGCGTTACGTTACCTGATGGAAGCAGAGTTTGGCTAAACTCATTATCCTCACTGAAATATCCAGTGAGTTTTTCGGGAACTGAAAGAGTAGTTGAACTGGAGGGTGAAGGATATTTTGAAGTTGCAAAGGAGAAGGCAGCTGATATAACTGGAATGGAACTTGGAAGACGGTTTGTAGTGAAATTAAAAAATGGATCACAAGTAGAAGTGCTGGGAACGCATTTCAACATTATGGCGTACGATGATGAAAAAAATATCCAGGCAACATTGATCGAAGGAAGTGTGACATTAAGAAGTGCAACAATGGGAAGCACCTTGAGCCCGGGGTATCAAAGTACAATTGTAGAGCATGGGTTTATAGAAACGAAAGCAAATGCAGACACAAGTATGGCTTTAGCCTGGAAGAATGGAATGTTTCAATTTAAAGATGCGATCATAGAAAATGTAATGCGACAAGTAGCAAGATGGTATAATGTTGAAATAGTTTACGAAGGAAAGGTGAATCATCATTTTAATGCGACGATCTATAGAAAGGAATCGATCGACAAGCTATTACATGTGCTGGAAGAAACGAATGAAGTGCATTTTAAGGTGGAGGGGAGGAAGATTGTGGTGAGGCCGTGAATGGAAAATGGAGAGTGGAGAATGGTGAGTTGGGAAGACGGAAAGTCCGGAAGACAAAAGAATATTTTAGTAGCTGTAATTATATATTAGGATGGATAATTTTTTCTCATGTGATAGGTTTTGATCCTATGAGAGACCAAGGGTAGCCCAAAAAGATCGTCCCGGTTCGTGGCCGGGACGAAAGCCTGGGTTAACCCTGAATAAAAAAACTGTGAAGGAATCTTATTGTTTAACCCAAACCGATCAAAGGTATGCAAAATGCTCTTTTGTATGCAGGCTCTGAAGTAGTGCAACTTGTCGAACCGATATTTAAAAAGACAAGTACAAAACATCTATTCATAAAGGACTTTATAATTATGAAGCTGATAGTGCTACTGACTATTGTTGCCTGCGTGCAAGCCAATGCTAACGGCTATGCACAAACTATCAATCTATCGCTGAAGGACGCTCCCATTGAAAAAGTTTTCAAAGAAATTGAAAAGCAAAGCAGCTACCGCTTTATTTATACAAAAGAACAGCTTAGCAACACCGATCCTGTAAGTATTAATGTAAAAAATGCTTCAATCATTTCGGTGCTGGATATATGTGTAAAGGGACAACCGGTTTCCTATTCATTACAGGAACCGTATGTAATTCTTAAAAGAAGAGAAGAAACCAAACCCGCACAGGAAAATAAAAATCTACTGTTCAGATCAATCACCGGAAGGGTCGTTGATGAAACAGGAGCTGGTATATCATCAGCGACAGTAGGCATCAAGGGGAGCGATATTGCTACTGCCTGCAATGAAGCAGGGGAATGGCGACTTGAATTTGAAGGTGAGTATACTACTATTGTTGTGAGCAGTGTTGGATACCGGACAAAGGAACTCGCTATTGATGCGAAGTTATTTTACAATGTTGTGATGGATAGAGTGGTGAACAGTCTTGATGACATGATCATAATCGGATATGGAAAGACAACAAGAAGATTGAATACCGGAAGTGTGTCAAGGGTTGGAAGTGAAACGATCGAAAAACAACCTGTGGCCAATTTCCTGGGTGCATTGCAAGGAAGAGTACCGGGGCTGGTCATTACTGAGAACAGTGGCGTGCCCGGTGCATCGTACAAAGTGCAAATAAGAGGACAGAATTCTCTCTTGCAGGGAACGGACCCATTGTTTGTGATCGATGGTGTTCCGTTTTTAATGGGTAATAATCCAATTAACCAAGTGAGCACCGCTGCATCACTAAGTCCATTTGGTCTGATCAATCCTGATGATATAGAAAGTGTGGAAGTATTAAAGGATGCGGATGCGACTTCAATCTATGGTTCGAGAGGTGCGAATGGAGTTATTCTTATCAGTACAAAAAAAGGCAGAGCAGGAAAGACAATGTTCACAGCCAGTGGTCATGCTGGTGTTAGCAAAGTAACCCGAACAATGAATCTGCTATCAACTCCTGACTATTTATCGATGAGGAGGGAGGCATTTTTTAATGATGGGATGGTACCGACATCATCGAATGCACCTGATCTTTTCTTGTGGGACAGTACCCGATATACCAATCTCAAAGATGCACTTGTTGGAGGAACAGCTAACACAACAGATCTGCAATTCTCTGTATCGGGCGGAAGCGGCAATACGCAATTTTTAGTGGGCATCGGGGCCCATAAACAAACAACGGTATTTCCCGGTGATCTCTCGAATAAAAGAGCTACTATTCATTCTAACCTTCATCATGTAACTAATGACAGAAAATTTTCATTAGATCTGAGTACCAGTTATGGTTACAATAAAAACGATCTCTCGTCTTATGATCTTTCGGCATATATCAATATGCCGCCTCATATTCACTTGTATGATGCAAATGGAAATCTTAACTGGAAAGAAGGCGGAAGCAGTTTTTATAATTTAGGAATTACTAACCCGCTTGCTTACATCTATCAACAGTATACTGGTAAATTCAATAATCTTATCTCAAACCTGCAAGCAGAATATACCGTTATAAAAGGGCTGACCATGAAGGCGAGCTTCGGGTATAACCTTGTACTGGGAGATGAAGTGAGAGTAAACCCATCTATTTCACTTGACCCGGCAACCAATCAACTCCCTTATTCTTACTTCAGAAAAAGAAAGCAGGAAGGATGGATCATTGAACCGCAGATCAATTATAAACTGAGTGTATTACAAAAGATGCAAGTGAATTTACTTGCCGGTGGTACATGGCAAACGAGCAATGATGAATTATTTTCAGTTGATGGCAGCAATTATGCAAACGATATCCAATTGAGAACAATCAATGCTGCCGGGACAATTGTTTCAAGCAATAACTATAGTGAGTACCGATACAATTCTTTTTTTGGGAGGGCAAATGCTAATTGGGATGAGAAGTATATACTTAACGTATCATACAGGAGAGATGGATCGAGCCGGTTTGGTCCCGGTAAACAGTTCAGTGACTTTGGATCCATCGGTGCGGCGTGGATCTTTTCGAGTGAATATTTTATGAAGGAAAATATTTCCTTTTTGAGTTTTGGAAAACTAAGAGCCAGTTATGGAACTGCCGGGAATGATAATATTGGCAGTTACCAGTTCATCGAAACATGGACCAACACAAATAGTACTTACCAAAATGTACCTGGTCTAATACCATCACGATTATTCAACCCGGATTATTCATGGGAACTCAATAAAAAACTGGAAGTAGCAACTGATCTTGGGTTTTTTAAAGACAGGTTGTTTGTTTCGGCAGCTTATTTTTTGAACCGATGCAGCAACCAATTAGTTCCTTATACATTACCGATCCAAACCGGTTTTAATTCCGTTAATATGAACCTTGATGCGGAGATCGAAAACAAAGGTTTGGAGTTAACGGTGTCAGGAAAAATAATCAGCAATAAAAATCTAACATGGACAAGTACGCTTAGTTCCACTTCGCAGCGTAACAAGTTGTTGGAATTTCCCGGGCTTGCCACATCGAGCTATGCAAATACTTATGTGATCGATCAACCGTTGTCAGTGAAAAAGTTGTACCACTACCAAGGAGTAGATCCTGCAACAGGTGTATACTACTTCAACGATATTGATGGAAATGGAGTATTGAATAGTTCAGACAAAACAACCTTAAAGAATGTGGATCCCAAATTCTATGGAGGATTTGATAATACTATTATATGGAAAGGATTCCAATTGGATATATTCTTTGAATTCAGGAAGCAGCAAGGATTAAATTATTTAAATACACAAGCCTACAACGTACCGGGATATGACTATCGTAATCATCCAATGGTAGTACTTGAACGGTGGCAAAAGCCAGGAGATAATTCAACAGTTCAGAAGTTCACGGCTGATTTCAGTTCGACTGCTTACACAAACGCATCTGTTTATCTTGGCAGTTCAGATGCTATTTACAGTGACGCTTCTTTTATACGCTGTAAAAATATTTCGTTGAGTTATACGATCGGAGAAAAGATAATTAAGAAAAGTGGCTTTGATATCCTGAAGCTATATCTCCGTTGTCAAAACCTTTTTACTATCACTGATTACAAAGGAGCAGATCCCGAGAATCAGAACCTATACGTTTTACCTCCTTTAAAAACAGTTGTCGCAGGAATTCAATTAAACTTTTAAAAATTGAACTATGAAGCTTGTAACTAAAATGTATGTACTCATCTTTCCAGTCATCATCGGGTTCAGTTCATGTAAAAAGTTTGTAGACGTTGATGCTTCTCCAAATTATATTGTCACCGAAGCTGTATTTGCTTCTGATAAAACCGCCATTTCAGCAATATCAGGATTGTATCTCCAGATGCGAAATCAATTATTAAGTGTCAGCAACGGCGGTCTTAGTGTATACAGTGCTTTATCAGCGGATGAAATCTATAATACGAATCCGAGCACAACGGCCGACCCATTCTATAAAAATTCAATTCCATCCACGAACAATACAGTGAGCACTAATTTTTGGGGAAGCGCTTACAGAAATATTTACCAGGTGAATGCTATGCTGGAAGGATTGAGTGGTTCGGTAAGTCTAACCGATTCAGTGAGGCAGCAGTTAAAGGGTGAAGTAAGATTGGTCAGAGCTTTTTATTATTTCTACCTTGTTAATTTATTGGTGTTAAGTACGAACTATGACGCCAACTCGAAAATTGCAAGGTCAACGTCCGGCGAAATCCTTCAGCAGATCGTCAATGATCTGAAGGCCGCCGAAGAGGAGCTGTCCATACATTATCCAAGTACAAACCGTGGAAGACCAAACCGGGCAACCGCAGCAGCTTTATTAGCAAGGGTGTATTTATATAATAAAGACTGGGTGAACGCTGAAATAAAAGCAAGTGCCGTAATCAATGCTGGCAATTATAGTCTTGTAAGTAACCTGAACAATGTATTTGTTCCCAATAGCAATGAGATCATCTGGCAAATTATCCGGGATAACGCAAACACTGCAGAAGGATCAACTTTTATTCCCGCTTCTGCGACTGCGAAACCTGTTTATGCTATTACGACTTCTTTACTTAACAGTTTCGAAGCTGGTGACCAACGAAAACTAAATTGGTTAAAGAGCAATACAGTCAGCGGACAAGCTTATTACTATCCATTCAAGTATAAGGTTCGGGTGACTACTCCGGTGAGTGAATACGAAGTCGTGTTCCGACTTGGAGAGTTGTGGCTCGTACGAGCTGAAGCAAGAGCGATGCAGAATAATTCTGTTGGAGCTAAAGATGATCTGAATATGATCCGGAATCGCAGCGGACTATTAGCGATAAGTGCCAATACACAAACAGAGATATTGAATGGAATAGAACAGGAAAGAAGAGTAGAATTATTTACAGAGTGGGGGCATCGGTGGCTTGATTTGAAACGAAAGAATAAAGCTGATGGTGTTCTTGGACCAATCAAAGCGCCCAACTGGCAGCCTACAGATATTTTATATCCTATTCCACAAGTTGAACTGGACAGAAATCCATTTTTGGTTCAGAATCCAGGGTACTAAGAAAATTAAAGATCAAAAATCAAAACTTAAAATTTATGAAGCTTTACATGCGAGTAAAGGCAGTGGTTCTATTGCCGTTTTTTTCTGCGATGACTTGCGTTGGGCAAGAACTCAATGTGGGAGACATGGTGCCTGATATAGAATTGAACAATGTTTTTAATTATGCTAAAGACAACCTGAAATTGTCGGACTTAAGAGGGAAGCTTGTAATTCTTGACTTTTGGGGGTTTAAATGTATATCGTGTTTGCAAGCATTTCCCAAAATGGATTCGCTGCAAAAGATCTTTGGAGATAAGATACAGGTGATATTTGTGAATAGGGAAAGTAAGGATTCGACAAAGAGATTTTTTGAACAAAAGAAAAGAGTGCTATTACCGCCAATGCCGTTTATAACAAAAGATACTATTCTACACAAGTTATTTAGGCCGGGAGGATTGCCGTATTATGTATGGATAGATTCGTCTGGGGTTGTGAGGTATTTTCCTGAGCCTACAAGTATAACACCAGCCAGGATCAGGAAATTTTTGTCTGGGGAAGATATAACTATACAATCGTCACCGAAAAAAAGACGATATGTTCGCTCATTTATAACAAATGAATGGAAGCGGTCTCTTGATTATTACTCCTATATTTCCCGTTGCGTATACGACGTTAACCTGGAAGCATCAGAAAGAATAGCTGGGTACATGCAAATTTCGTCAAGTTGCTTATCTGTCATTGAATTGTATCAACTGGCATTTGGCAGTAATGTAAAAAAGTATCCCGGGATATATACTGAATATGGGCTCGACAGGCCGGGAAGAGTGATACTTGAGGCTAGCGATAGCTACAAATACCTACGGCCGAAAAGCTCGGATGAGAATTATGATCTCTGGACGAACAACTATTCTTATAACTATCACCTTTTTTGGCCGGAGTCGAAGAAAGATCAATTTTACCAGATTATGCGAGATGACCTAGATAAGTTCTTTGGTCTAAAGGGAAAGATCGAAAAAAGGAAAATGAAATGTTTTGTACTGGTGCGAACCAGTTTGGCTGATAAATTAAAGACCAAGGGAGATAAAACTGAGGACAGTTTTTTTAAAGGCGATATACTTGATACCGTAATACGTTCTGTCAGGTTGATGAAAAACATTTCGTTTGAAAAGTTTTCTTCCAGATTGGAAACAATCGTTGAGCAGAGTTTTTCGCAACCGTATCTGGATGAAACAGGATACAAAGGAAATATTGATTTCAAGATTGATGGAAAACTCCTTGACAATATCACACTTGATGTGTTGCGCAGGGAGTTGAGGAATTATGATCTCGACCTGGTCGAGAAAGAACGTTCTATTGAAGCGTTAGTCATACGACAACAAGACAAAAAACAATAAAAGAGTACCAGGTGGGCTGGCACTCTTTTGTTGTGCTGTTTAATTATTACGATGTCTTATCCGGTTATCCAGATCGAAAGTTGGTGCATCGGGTGTATCGCCCGTCTGTAGCGTAGAACTCGAACAGCCGGCAAGGCAAAAAGGCATAGCCGTATAATCATTGCAATCCGTGAGTTCATTGGCACCGCCATCAATTACATTGCCTTTAACGTCGGTACCACCAGGATTCAACACGGTACCGGAAATCTTACCG
>Ga0193738_1001214_pt1 | contig 10641 bp, 14 predicted proteins | sample L2a1metaG_FD_144927 | JGI IMG/M metagenome (GOLD analysis project Ga0193738, IMG submission 144927) | Soil microbial communities from a riparian zone of the East river system, Colorado, United States - L2a1 | ecosystem: Environmental > Terrestrial > Soil > Riparian zone | place: USA: East River...
AGCCTGTCGACCGTGCGCGATCACGTGCCGCCCTGTGCGCCTGGCCCGCGGACTGCGCAATATCTTGCGAAGCATCAAACGGCGATCGCGTGTGGGCAACGACGACGAAAGGACGGAACAGAATGACGACGATGCAGGCGGCGCCGATGACGATGTCGACGGGGCTCTATCATCCCGAGATGGCGCTCGCGCGCCTGGCTCCCTCCAAAACCAATCCCCGGACGCACTTTCACGCCGACAAGCTGGCGGAGCTCGCGCGCAGCTTGCAGGAGCACGGGGTCCTTGAGCCGTTGATCGTGCGGGCGCGGAATGGGTCGGGGAGTGGCTTTGAAATCGTCGCCGGCGAGCGGCGGTTTCGAGCCGCCACCCTCGCGCAGCTCGTCACCGTCCCGGTGATCGAGCGGACGCTGACCGATGAGCAGGTGCTCGAGATTCAGCTCATCGAGAACATTCAGCGCGACGACCTGACGGCGCTCGAGCAGGCGCGCGGCTACCGGGCGCTGATCGAGTCCAATCCGAAGAAATACACCGCGGTTGCGATCGCCACACGTGTGGGGATGTCGGAGGCCTGGGTGTGGGATCGGCTGAAGCTGAACGATCTGATTCCCGAGGCGAAGGCGCTCCTCGAGCAGGATCGGATGGCGACGGGGCACGCGGTGCTCATTGCGCGGCAGAAGCCGGCGGATCAGACGCGCATTATCGACCCGGCCGGGTCGCAGAACGGTGGACGCGCGGCGCTCTGGCAATACGAGCACGTGGATGACGGGGGCGTTGAGGCGCGTGGGCCGGTGGAGAAATACGCGCATATGAAACCGGTCTCCGTGCGCGAGCTGGAGCAGTGGATCGCGGAGCATATTCGCTTCGACGTTACGCACGCCGCGAAGGCGCTGCCGGCGGTCTTCGCGTCAACGGCCACGGCGGTGGCCGAGGCGGCCGCACAGCCGGGCCGCGGCCGCAAAGTGATCTCGATTACGTTCGAGTATCGCGTGGCGGACGATGCGCGCGATACCGACGAACGCACCTATGGATCGCAGTCGTGGCGCCGCGCCGACGGCCAGGAGAAATCGAAAACGTGCGAGCACTCGGTGCTCGGCGTCGTCGTCGCCGGCAGCGAGCAGTATGGGAAGGCCTTTGAGGTCTGCGTCGACCGCGAGAAGTGCCGCGTGCACTTCGGGGACGTGATTCGGCAACGGGAAAAGACCGCCAAGGCGAACGCATCCGGCTCGGCAAAGAAGCGGACGGCGGCGGCGGTGCAGCACGAGGCCCGTCAGAAACGGGAGGCGGCGCAGAAAGTAAAAGACCGCGAGGCCGAAACGCGGTATCGCGCGCTCAAGCCGCTCGTGTTGAAGGCGACGCTCGCCGTGGCGGAGAAAGTGAAAACGCCCACGCGGGCGCAGTTTCAGGCGATCGTGAAAGTCTTCGGGCTCCCGAAGGGGACCACGCCGGCGACGTTACAGCAGGCGTTGCTCCTGGAAGCGGTTAAGCGGTCGTTCCATGAGGCCTATTTCTGGGCCGACAAGAATCAAGCGAAGTTGCGGGCGTGGCCGACGTTGCTCGGCGTCGACCTGAAAGCGTGCGAGCCGAAAGCGGCGGCGCTGGACGTGAAGGCGGACCGATGACAATGACCACGACCCCACCACTTAAGCCTGAACTCGAAACACTCCCGCTCCGATTGCGGAAACTACCGATCGATGCGCGCGGCTATCCCGTGCCGTGGTTCGTCGCGTGGGTGCCAGGCCCAGACGGTAAGGACGTGCCGGAGTTTCGCGCGATGGACGGCGAGAAGTTTCGCCTGGCCGTGAAACTCAAGTTGTGTTGGGTCTGCGGCGAACCGCTCGGCCGGTGGCTCGCGTTTCCCATCGGCCCGATGTGCGCGATCACGCGGACGATTAGCGAGCCGCCCTCGCACCAGGAGTGCGCGGAATGGTCCGTGCGGAATTGTCCGTTCCTCTCGCAGCCGAAGATGGTCCGGCGGGACGACAACCTCCCAGCCGACGCCGAAGAGGCGGCGGGCCACGGCATCAAACGCAATCCCGGCGTGATCTGCATCTGGACGACGCGCTCCTATGAGTTATTCAAGGACGCCAACGGAAAGCCACTGATCACAATTGGTGAACCGGACACGGTCGCGTGGTGGTGCGAAGGCCGCGCGGCCACACGCGACGAAGTCGACGCGTCAGTCACCGGCGGACTACCGATCCTAATGAACGCCGCGAAAGCGCAAGGGAAGTTTGCGGTCGAAGCGCTCGGGCGATTCTACGACCGCGCCTCGGCGTTGTTTCCAAAGGCGGTGCGCTGATGCTAGGCAGGCAGGCAGGCAGGCAGGCAGGCAGGCAGGCAGGCAATGAACCGACCTCAGCATATTCTCGACACAACCCGGCAACTTGGACTGGAACGCATGGCGCTGCAGTCGCGCATTAACGCCGTGGATCTCGCGCTCGCGAATCTTGCGGTTCTCTGGCCAGAGGACGCCACCGCGCCGGCGAGGCGGATATCCACACGCCCCACAAAGAAGCTAGTTAAGGCGCGCGCGGCGAAGGTGCACTTGCTTGTCGCGCCTCACAACGGCCCCGGTAGCACTAGCGACGCCGCCGATCGGCGGGCGCGGTTACTGGAGCTCATCAGTAAGTCTGAGGTCGGCCTCACGATCGCGGACCTACGACAGCGCACGCCCAAGATGGATCCGAAGGACCGGCAAAACGCGCTGTCGGTGCTGAAAACGAGCGGGCAGATTAAACGTGCCGGCACGTCGTGGGTGAAGACCGCGTGAGTGACGTGCTCACGCGCGCGCAGTCCCGGATCGGCCTCTGGCGCGACAATTCCCCGCTGTTCGTCTTCGAGAATTTCGGCGTCGACCCGGACCCGTGGCAGCTCGCGGCGCTGCACGCGTTCGATAGTAAAGCGCCGATCGATCAACGCATCAGCCTACAGGCCTGCGCGGGCCCCGGGAAAACGGCCGTCGAGGCCTGGTGTGGGTGGAAGTTTCTCGGCTGCCATGCGGCGAAGGGTGAGCATCCAAAGGGCGCGGCGGTCTCCGAGACGCGCGACAACCTCAAAGACAATCTGTGGGCGGAGTTCTCGAAGTGGCAGGAACGCTCCGAGTATCTGAAAGCCGCCTTCACCTGGACGCACGAGCGGATCTTTGCAAACGATCATCCCGAGACGTGGTTTCTCGCCGCGCGCTCGTGGCCGAAGAGTGCGAGCCCTGAGGAGCAAGGGAAAACGCTCTCGGGGATGCACTCGAAATTTGTCCTCTTCCTCATCGATGAGTCGGGCGCGATTCCGTTGACGGTGCTCCGCGCGGCTGAGCAGGCGCTCGCGACGAAACCCATCTTTGGGAAAATTCTGCAAGCCGGCAATCCCATCAGCCTCGAGGGCATGCTCTACGCCGCAGCGACGCTCCTCCGGCATATGTGGCGCGTGATTCGGATCACGGGCGACCCGGACGATCCGAACCGCTCGACGCGCATCGATGCCGAGTGGGCCGCGACGCAGATCGCGACTTATGGCCGCGAAAATCCGTGGGTGATGTCCTACATCCTCGGATTGTTTCCGCCGGCGTCAATCAATGCGCTGCTCGGCATTGACGACGTCGAGCGTGCGATGGTGCGGCACCTCACGCCGAACCAATTCGATTGGGCGCAGAAGCGGCTTGGCGTCGACGTCGCGCGCTACGGCGACGATCGCACGGTGATTTTCCCCCGCCAGGGGCTCGCCTCGTTCCGCCCGATCGTGTTGCGGCATGCGCGCGACTCCGCGGTGTCAGTCGACATCGCGAATCGCGTGATGGGCGCGCGCGAGTCGTGGGGCAGTGAAATGGAATTTTTCGATGCGACCGGCGGCTGGGCGGCCGGCGCCGTCGACGTGATGCGTGCGAATGGGCTCGGGCCGATCGATGTGCAGTTCGCGGCGCCGGCGTTGGATCCGCGGTATGCGAATCGGCGCGCCGAGATTTGGTTCGCGATGGCGAAATGGGTGCAGCAGGGCGGCGCGCTGCCGCCGCTACCGGAGCTCACGGGCGAGCTGATCACGCCGACGTATACGTTTCACAAAGGGAAGTTTCTCCTTGAGGAAAAAGATCAAGTGAAGAAACGGCTCGGGCGCTCGCCGGATCTCGCCGATGCGCTCGCGCTCACGTTCGGCCTGGTCGACATGCCGGGCGCCGGCAACGAAGCCCGCGCGGCCGGCCAGGCGTCCGGGCACGCGCTGCGCGATGCGGATCCGTTGAAGGAGTTGGCGACATGATGTGCCTCACGTGTGGCCGGCGCGCGTTCACGATCGGCGGGTGTTGCCGCGTGTGCGCGCCGGGGCGCCACGACGAGCACGACGCCTTACTGGCGCGCTATGACGTGGCGCGCGCGCTGTATCTGGAAGAAACCGGCTGCAAACCGATCGCCGACTGGTCCGCGTTTGAGCTTTGGTGTGAGGAGCACGGCCGCATATGAAGCGGTTTCTCTACGTCGTCGCGCTGTTCTACGGTGAGCCGGAACCGATCGGCTTCGCGCACGCGTTCGTGCAGGCGGCCGACATGCGCGAGGCGTATCGACTGGGCTGGCGCGTCGTGCGGCTGCCGGCCGGCGCGAGCCGGATGAATGACTACGTGATCGAAATCGACGACGGCGCCGGCGATCGCAATCGCATCGACGATCGCACCGGCGCGCCGCCGCTGCCGCCAGGCCATCCGGATCGCGGTGGAGGGTTGCCGTGAGCAATCAAGAATCGTTTTCCGTGATCGCGGCCGCGCGCCTCCTCGGCGTGAGTCGCTGGACGGTTGGCCGCCTGGTGCGCACCGGGAAGCTCACGGCGTTCCGTGTGGCCGGGTGCACGCGCATCCACCTCGGCGAATTGAAGCGCTACAAGCTCGCGCAGACGATTGCCGCCGACGGTGCAGACGGTAGCAGACGGTAGCAGGACGTAGCAGCGTCTCGTAAGTTCCCGCCCGCCGCCGCACACTCGGCGGCATTGTGATCCGCGCCGCGACTCCCGCTGATGCTGACCGCCTGGTCGCGCTGGCGCAGCATTTCCTCGCCGCCACTGCTTACGGTCAACTCCTTCCCGTTCAAAAAGATCGCCTACTCGCCCTCGTCGAACCCGTCTGCACGCACGGCGTGGTCTTCGTCTCCGAGCTCGATCGGCCGTTTGCGCCGGAGCTCGTCGGGATGATCGCGATCAGTGTCGCCGAGCATGCGCTCGCCGGATTGCTGTTCGGCGATGAGCTCGTGTGGTGGGTCGAGCCGAGCTTTCGCGATCGCCGCGGGACGGCGCTCCTCGAGCGCGCCGAGGCGTGGGGCGTGGAGCACGGGCTCGCGTTCCTGCGCATGGTCGCGCCGGCGGAGTCGCCAACGGTCGGCAAGCTCTACGAACGCCACGGCTACGCGCCGGTTGAAACGAGTTACGTCAAACAGCTCACGCCGAGGGCCGCCTGATGGGCTGGTTTGGCGGCGGCGCCAGTGCGAAGGAACTCGAGGAGCAGCGCAAGCGCGCGCGGAATAGCGGGATCGCGCCGCCGCCGCCCGTGCTCGCCCCTGGGCCCGCGAGTCCGTGGCAGCCGCATGTGCCCGGCACGCCGCCGCCGGTCATTGACCCCGGGCCGCCGAAACCGCCGGACGCGCGGCGTGCGGCCTCGAGTGCCGCGACCGCGGCTAAGGCGGCGGCGACGAAACAACGCCGTAAGGGCACGGGCGGCGGGCCGCCGGCGCCGGGCCTCGCGAGCGCCGCGCCCATCCTCCAGTCGCGTCGCCTGCGCGCCGCGCCGAGGCGCTACTAGATGCCGCTGACACCGAAGCGCGATCGCTACGAACAGATGCGGGCGCAGTTTTGGAGCGACCGATCGAGCTTTGATGCGCATTGGCGCGAGCTTGGCGATTTCATTCTGCCGCGGCGCACGCGGTTCTGGACCGGCGACCGCAACCGCGGCGATAAGCGCAATCAAAACATCTACGACTCGAGCGGCCGGTTCGCGGCGCGCACGCTGCAGAGCGGCTTGCACGCCGGGCTCACGTCGCCGGCGCGCCCGTGGATGCGGCTCACGACACCGGATCCAGACCTCGCCGATTTCGCGCCCGTGAAGGCCTGGCTGCACGTCGTCACGCAGCGGATGCTCACCGTGTTCCTGCAGAGCAATCTCTATAACGCGCTGCCGATTGTCTATGGCGATATGGGCGTCTTCGGCACCGCCGCGATGGCAGTGATGGAGGATACGAAAGATCTCTTCCGCTGTTATCCAAAACCGATCGGCAGCTACGCGATTGGGCTCGACGCGCGCGGCGTCGCGACGACGTTTATCCACGACTACGAGCTCACTGTGCGCCAGGTGGTGCAGGAATTCGGCGTGCGGCCAGGCACGACGTCGATCGATTGGTCGACGATCTCGACGAACGTCAAAGACCGCTGGGTGAAAAGCGACTACGAGAGCGCCGTCGCGATCTGTTGGGTCGTGATCCCGAACGAGGACGCACGCGCGGATCGCATTGAAAGCCGGTTCCTGCCGTGGTCGAGCTGTCACTACGAGCGGCAGCAGGAAGGCCCGGACGGCCGCACGCGGTTTTTGCGCGAGTCGGGCTTTCGCACGTTTCCGATCGTGGCGCCGCGGTGGGACGTCACGAGTCCTGAAGACAGCTACGGCCAGGACTGCCCGGGTATGACGGCGCTCCCGGACATTAAGCAGCTCCAGCTCATGCAGCGCCGGAAGGCGCAGGCGATCGCGAAACAGATCGATCCGCCGCTCGTGGGGCCGTCGTCGCTGCGCACGCAGAAAACGAGCCTCTTGCCGGGCGATGTGACGTATCAGGACGTCCGCGAGGGGATGCAAGGCCTGCGGTCGATTCACGACGTCGACATCAACCTCGCGGATATGACCGCCGACATCCGCGAAACGCAGTATCGCGTGCAGCGCGCGTTCTACGAGGACCTGTTTCTAATGTTGGCCTCGAGTGATCGCCTGCGCGGCTCGCAGCCGGCGACGGCGCGCGAGATTGAAGAACGGCACGAGGAGAAATTGCTCGCGCTCGGGCCCGTGCTTGAGCGCACGAATGACGAGCTCCTCGACCCGCTCGTCGATCGCGTGTATTCGCTGATGGAGGCGAACGGCCTGATCCCGCCGGCGCCGGAGTCGCTCGCCGGCGTCACGTTGAAAGTCGAATACATCTCGATTCTCGCGCAGGCGCAAAAACTCGTCGGCGTGATCGGGCAAGACCGCTTCCTGCAGACGGCCGTGCCGCTGATGGAATCGTTCCCGCAAGTGCGCCACAAGATCGACATCGATCAAGTGATCGACAACTACGGCGAGATGCTCGGCGTCGATCCGCGCATCGTGCGGCCGACCGAGGAGGCCCGTGAGCTCGCGGCGCAAGAAGCGCAGGCGCAACAGGCACAAGCGGAAGCCGAGCAGGCGAAGACGATGGCCGAGGCGCTGCGCGCCGGCAGCCAGGCGTCGATGACTGGGGATACCGCGCTGACGCGCCTGGCTGCCCAGGCGGCGCCGGAGGCCGCGTGATGGATCGCGCCGAGGTCCGCAACGCCGCCGATCCCGCGCAAGTGAAGCGCGCGCGCCGGAAAGAGGACCGCGTCGCGGAGGACCGTCTCGCGTTTTACCGTGAGGGGCTCGCCACGTATGCCGGTCGCGCGCTGCTTCGCGATCTGCTCGAGATGGCCGGCGTGTATCGCTCCGTCTGGTCGCTCGATTCCGGATCGATTTACTACAACAGCGGCCGCCAGGATTTCGGCCACGAGCTGCAAGCGATGCTGCTCCGCGCCGACGACGTCAATTACCTGCAAATGGAACACGAGGCGCACGCGCGCGCGAAGCGCGACGCCGCGACAACCGACGCCGGGCACACGCCCGTCGCGTCACAAGGAGATCTCTCATGACGACCGCCGCCGCCGCTGTGCCCGCTCCCGAAGTTCCGCCCACTGCGACTGCCGCACCGCCCGCTGTTCCTCCGGCGGTCCCTGCAGCACCCGCCGCGGCGGCGACTCCGGCGCCTGTTGCGACACCGCCGGCGGCGGCCACACCTCCACCTGCGACACCGCCCGCGGCTGAACCCGTGAGCAAGGACGGCACGCCACCGGCGGCGCCGAAGGCTCCCGCGAAATACGCCCTGGTCGTGTCTGCGAAGGGACAGGCGCACGTGAGTGCGCGCGACCTTCAACGCCTCGAAGACATCGCGCGCGCAGCGGATTGGTCGAACGAGGACGCGCAGCAGGCGCTCGATGAGCATCTCGCGATCATCGAAGCGCAGGCGGCGGAATTCCGGGCGGCCCTCGTGGCCGATCGCGACTATGGCGGCGACAAGTTGGCCGACACGGATCGGCTCGCGCGTCTCGCCATCGATCGCATCCGGCCGGTGGGGCATCCCCGCCGCGACGCGTTCCTCGCGACGCTGAACCGCGGCGGCGCTGTCGACAACATCGAGATTGCCTCGGCCCTGGCGGATCTCGGCAGACAAATGGCGGAAGACCGACCGGTCGGCGGCAGTGGCGGCGGCGGGAGTATCCCACGGGATCCCGCCGAGGTGCTCTACGGCAAGCCGGCGGATCCTCCCACGCCCTAAAGGAGCTCCACATGCGAACCCGATTGTTTTCGTTTCTCACGCTGGCGATCGCGCTCGTGCTCGTGCCGCTGGATCTGTATGCGGCCACGCTCACGCACGCGCCGACGTTGTTCACGCTCCCCGACTTCGGCGACGCGACCCCGTATTCGGCGTCGCGCTCGGGACGGGTAATCTCACGCTCCACGATTGGGCAAAGCGGCTGGATCCCGACGGGAAGGTGCCGACGATTGTCGAGTTGCTCGCGCAGACGAATGAAATCCTCGAGGACATGCAATTCGTCGAGGGTAATCTCCCGACTGGTCACCGCACGACGGTGCGCACGGGCCTCCCGGCCGTCGCCTGGCGTCTGCTCAATCAAGGCGTGACGCCGAGCAAGTCCACGACCGCGCAGATCGACGAGCAGGCCGGCATGCTCGAGGCCTGGTCGGAAGTCGACAAAGATCTGATGCTCCTCAATGGTAATCAGGCTTCGTTCCGGTTGTCGGAAGGGCGCGCGTTCCTCGAGGCGATGAATCAGGAATTCGCGCAAACGCTGATCTACGGCAACAGTGGTGTCGCGCCCGAAGAATTCACCGGGCTCTCGCCGCGCTATTCGCTCTCGACCGCGCCGAACGGCTCGAATGTGATCAAGGGCGGCAGCGTCGACACCGACAACACGAGCATCTGGCTCGTGGCCTGGGGTCCGGAAACGGTCAGCGGGATTTTCCCGAAGGGCAGCAAGGCCGGGCTCATTCACGAAGATTTCGGCGAGGTCACCGTCGAGATGGTCGCGGGTATGCCGGGCAGCCGGATGCGCGCGCTGCAGGAGCGGTGGCAGTGGAAGGCCGGCATTGCGCTGAAAGATTGGCGCTATGTCGTGCGCATCTGCAACCTCGACGTCTCGCTGATGAACGGCGGCGTCACGATCGACGTGATCGCGCTCATGGAGCAGGCCGTCGAAACGTTGCCGAACCGGCTCGGGAAACCCGTGTTTTACGCGAATCGCACGGCGCGCCGCTATATGCGCAAGTTCACGCGCACGGCGGTCGGTGGCGGCGGCGGGCTCACGTTCGAGAACGTTAACGGCAAGCCGATCCTCATGTTCGGCGACGTGCCGATCAAAACCGTCGACGCGATTCTCAACAACGAGGCGCTCGTCGCGTAGCTCAAATCTGTGTGGCGGTCAGTGGCGAATTCTAACGGCCCTAGTCACTGGTAAAGCAGAGGGAGGCCACTCTGCGCCGCCGTTCGTATCCGTTCCACTTCGTAGAAGGAGAACACCATGTTTCTTGATGCTCTCGGCCTCGTGTCTGACGCGCAAGCGTTCGGCGCCGCGGCCGTCTCGACCAATTCGGTAGACCTCGGCGCGACCTCCGTCGCGCCGAACGCGCGGCAGATCGGCACCGGCGAACCGATGGGCTTTGGCTTTGCGGTCGACGTCGCTGGCACCGTCGCGCCCTCGCTCGTGGAAATCATCTCGGCGACCGACGCCGCGCTGACCGCGGGCATCCTCGTGCATGCGTCGCGCTCGTTCCTACTCACGGAGACCGTCGTCGGGTTCCTCGCGTTCATTGATCTGCCGATGGGCACGCCGACGCAGCGGTTCCTCGGTATTCGCGTGACGACCGCCGGCGGCACCATCACGGCGACGGCCTGGCTCACGGCGAAATCGCTGTTCTCGATTCTAACGAAGGCGTATCCGAAGGGCTACGTTTCGTAGACGGCGGTCGCGCTGCCGTTCCTGGTGGGCCGGCCTCACGGTCGGCTCACCGTCACTCACTCGCGCAGAGCGTAAGGAGACACGCATATGGATCCCAAAAACAAAACGGACAGGACGCCGGCGACGTCGGCGCCGCAGAATCCCGCGGCCGGTACGCTCCTCGACAACAACACCGAGCAGGGCGTGCTCGAGCAGACCCGTGCGGAACACGGGCACGTGCATGGCATCACGCACCAGGTCGAAACGGCGAGCGTCTCGCCGTCGCCGGCTGACGACGAGCCGCCGCCGGTCGTGGGCCCGCTCGTTCGCGTGCGCGCGACGCGACTCGGGTATTTCGGCGACGTGCGCCGGCGCAGCGGCGACGTGTTCTCGGTGCCCGAGTCGGCCTTC
>Ga0193738_1001216_pt1 | contig 10635 bp, 9 predicted proteins | sample L2a1metaG_FD_144927 | JGI IMG/M metagenome (GOLD analysis project Ga0193738, IMG submission 144927) | Soil microbial communities from a riparian zone of the East river system, Colorado, United States - L2a1 | ecosystem: Environmental > Terrestrial > Soil > Riparian zone | place: USA: East River...
GGCCTGGCCCGGAGTTAGTTTGGAAATAGGAGGCAGCACACCGAAGGCATCACAGGTAAGAAAGAAAATATTTTTAGGCAGCCCACCGATTGATGGTTCCACCGCATTGCTGATAAAATGTAAGGGATAGGATACACGCGTATTTTCAGTTATCGATGCATCATCAAAGTTGATGCGGCGGGTACCGGGATAAAACTTTACATTCTCCACCAGGGCTCCAGGTTTTATCGCATTGAATATTTCTGGTTCTTTCTCCTGGGTGAGGTTGATTGTTTTGGCATAACATCCTCCTTCGAAATTGAAAATATTGTCACCTGTCCATCCATGTTCATCATCGCCGATTAATTTACGATTGGGGTCAGCACTCAACGTTGTTTTTCCAGTGCCACTCAACCCAAAAAAGATAGCAGTGTCACCATTATCTCCCATATTGGCGCTACAGTGCATACTCAGCACATTCTTTTCGTGTGGAAGTATATAATTAAGAATTGTAAAAATGCCTTTCTTGGTTTCGCCGGTATATCCGGTGCCGGCTATGAGAATCATTTTATGTTTGAAAGAAACGATGGCACCATTGTGCTGGCGTGTACCGCAGGTGGATGGATCGAGACGTAAACCCGGAACAGATATCACATGCCATTCAGGCTGAAAATTTTCCAGTTCCTCTTCGGTTGGCCGCAAAAACATATTGTATGCAAAGAGGTTGTTCCATGGTTTTTCATTTACCACCCGTATGTTTAAGCGATAACGCGGATCGGCACATGCATAGCAATCACGAACCCAAACCTCACTAAGCGTGTCGAGGTATTCAGTGACTTTTTGTTTTATGATATCGAAATATTTAGGTTCAATCGGGATGTTGAATTCATTCCAGTGCACACTGTCGGCTGTAGTTTCATCCTTCACGGTAAACTTGTCCTTGGGTGAACGACCAGTGTATTCGCCAGTGCGAATAACAAGGGCACCAGTATCATTGAGTACGCCTTCGCCGATTCGGAGGCTGTCCTGTACAAGTTCTTCTGGAGATAATTGATAATGAATGGATTCTGTGTTTTTCAGCCCAATTTTCAATAGGGTTTTTTTGGAAACGGCAATAGTGGGAACTGACATATAAGGCAATCACGTTTGTTGAGGGTACAAAGGTAAGTCACAAACTGCTTTCAATACAAACGGGTGTTAGTAAAACACATTGGACAGGTATCAAATATTTTCAGGAACAATTGGTGAACATTCATTCCAACCTGATGAAATTGGAAACCATTAAATAGACTGGTGGGTTTTTTGAAAATCGTCCATATTTACCCGATATTCTACCTTTTATCCTAAATGGCTATCAACGCCTTATTTGAGCTTATCTTTAGCCACCAAAAAAATCATATACGATGAAGTATTTGCCGCTAAACAAGGAGATTTTTATCAAAAACCGGGAACGATTTGTTGCAGGAATGGCACCTAAGTCCATCGCCATCTTTGTCAGCAACGACGAAATGCCTTCAAATGCAGACGCACTTTATACTTTTCGCCAAAACAGCGATACCTTCTGGCTGAGCGGCATCACACAGGAAGACAGTATGGTCATACTATTTCCGGATAACCCGGATCCGAAGTACCGGGAGGTACTGGTTTTGGTGCGCCCCAACGAGTTGAAAGAAAAATGGGATGGAAAAAGACTGCGGACCAGTGAAGCACAGGCCATTAGTGGTATACAAACCATTGTCTGGCTCGACAGCCTCGAAGGTTTATTCCAGCCATGGATACACCTGGCAGATAATATTTATCTCGATAGTAATGAAAATGATCGCAAGGCAAGCCTGATTCGTACCAGGGACTACCGGTTTATCGACGAAATGAAGAGCCGTTATCCCTTGCACAATTATTTGAGGGCAGCCAAACTGATGAAGGAACTACGCGGAATTAAGACTGCACTTGAAATAGAAGTAATGCAACAGGCTATTGATATTACAGAGAATGCATTTCGAAGGCTGCTCCAGTTTATCAAACCGGGCGTAATGGAATATGCTATCGAAGCAGAGATAATGCACTCATTCTTATCACAGCGCGCTACGGGCCAGGCTTACTCCAGTATTATAGCCAGTGGTGACCGCGCAAGAATACTCCATTACATTTCAAATAACCAGGAGTGCCTGGATGGTGAGTTACTGTTAATGGATTTTGGTGCCGAGTACGGCTGTTATTGTGCTGACCTTACGCGCACTATTCCTGTCAATGGAAAATTCACTCGTCGCCAGCGTACGGTTTATAATGCCTGCCTGCACCTGCATGATTATGCCAAGAGCCTGCTAAAGCCGGGTATTACTATAGTTGATTATACGGATAAAGTTGGCGAGGAAGCGACCCAGCAATTTCTCAAGATCGGCTTGCTGAAAAAAACCGATGTAAAAAATGAGGATAAAGAAAACAGGGCTTACCGTAAATACCTCTATCATGGTATCTCGCATCACCTGGGTGTGGATGTACACGACCTCGGTACACGTACGGAACCATTAAAAGCAGGAATGTTATTGACGGTAGAACCCGGTATATACATTGAAGAAGAGCAAATGGGCATACGAATCGAAAACAATGTATGGATTACACGCAATGGTAATAAGGACCTCATGAAGAATATCCCCATCACTGCAGAAGAGATAGAAGCGCTCATGAAAAAATAAATATATCTTGGCCACATGAAGCAGATCCCCAATCTTTTCACGTTATTGAACCTGGTTTTTGGATGTATCGCGATCATCTACATTTTGCAGCCCGGCTTATTATTGTTGCCGCTCGATAGTGAAGGAAATATCCTCGTACCCCCGGTACAATTGGAATACACTTCAGAAAAGATAATGCTGGCACCACTCTTTATTGGGTTGGCTGCACTCGTTGATTTTCTCGATGGTTTTGTTGCGCGTGCCCTCAATGCTACATCAGCATTAGGTAAGCAACTCGATTCGCTGGCAGATGTAGTAAGTTTTGGTGTAGCCCCTGGTATGATCGTATTCCAGTTCCTGCGCTTGAGCTTTGCCCAACAGGAAGGCGCATTGGATACTTCCGTTATCTATTTACTACCGGCATTGATCATTCCGGCAGCTGCTGCCTATCGACTTGCTAAATTCAATATTGATACAGAGCAGTACTTCAGTTTTAAGGGTGTGCCCACGCCTGCTGTCGGCTTATTGATCGCTTCATTCCCGCTTATTTACTGGTATACAAATAATGTATCCATCATCAGCCTGCTTCTAAATAAATGGTTCTGGTATGCTTTCATCCTGCTGATCAGCTACCTCATGGTATCACGATTGCCGATGATGGCGCTTAAGTTCAGCGGGGGTCGCGCAAAATCCCTGTTGCCTATTGGTCTCCTCGCTATTTTAGCCCTGGCCAGTGCCTTTTTTATTGGCTGGATGGCTGTTCCAACCGTGTTTATCGGGTACGTTATTTTATCTTTGCTTTTTCGTGAAAAACATACGGCCATTACCGTATAATAAATAAAAAGCAAATCATGACCTACACTGTACAGATTAAGGTAATGCCCCTTAAAGAATTGCTGGACCCGCAGGGGAAAGCTGTAATGGGCGGTTTGGAAAATTTGGGATTGAATGGAGTAGAAGACGTAAGAGTTGGAAAAAACATTACCCTCCAGGTAAATGCTGATACAGCAGACAAAGCCAAACAAATTGCTGAGGAAGCCAGTAAAAAATTATTGGCCAACCCGGTTATGGAATATTTTGAAGTAACAGTGAACTAATAAATGTGGAAATGTGGCGAATGTGAAAATGTGAAAATGAGTTCACTCGTACTGATATTATAATATTCAATTATCGTTATCCCATTTCCACATTTTCACATTCGCCACATTTCCACATTTACATTATGCTCTACATTGTCCCTACACCCATCGGCAATCTGAAAGACATTACGCTGAGGGCTGTTGAGGTATTGAAGACTGTGGATCTAATACTTGCTGAAGATACGCGTACAAGTTCCCACCTGCTCAATCACTACGAGATCAACAAGCCGCTGACGCCCTACCACCAGCACAACGAGCATAAAGTTTTGCAGCACCTCGTTTCTCAATTGCTCGAAGGCAAGAACATGGCTGTTATTACAGATGCCGGCACCCCTGGAATATCTGATCCTGCTTTTCTTTTAATTAGGGAATGTATTAAAGTTGGTGTTAAAGTGGAATGCCTGCCCGGTGCTACTGCCTTTGTTCCTGCACTGGTCAATAGTGGAATCCCAGCCAATCGTTTTTGTTTCGAAGGCTTTTTGCCGTTAAAGAAAGGAAGGCAAACTTTGTTAAAACAGCTCGCGCAGGAAGAAAGGACACTCATCATCTACGAGTCACCGGTTCGCCTCGTAAAAACACTTGAGGAATTCATCCAGTATTTCGGATCCGAACGACTTTGTTGTGTATGTCGCGAATTAACCAAACTTTTTGAAGAAAATACAAGGGGCACCCTGCGGGAGGTGTGTGATCACTACAGGGATAAAACGGTAAAGGGTGAAATTGTGATCATTATCGCCGGAGTAGGGTAATTCTTCAACCAAACCATGCAGGTACAGCCCATTTCGTAGCCACTTCACCGTGATCAATTAACCTTTCCGTCGATCAATTTTTGTTTTTACTTTAAGGGCTATTTGACGAATTTTGTCGTCTCAGTTAAGGCCTCCTAAAAAAATCATGCATGAAACGTTCCCTTGCAATCCTTTTTCTTGTAGCTACCCTTAATAGTTTCTCCCAGGATATTGCCTTTGCCCGCAAAATGGTTGATACACTTAGTTCACCTACCTTCTGGGGAAGGGGCTATACAAATGATGGTATGAAGAAGGCTGCAGCCTTCCTGGCAGGCGAATTTCGTTCTTACGGTCTTACACCTATGGCAAAGGATTACTTGCAAACGTTCACCTATCCTGTAAATACTTTTCCCGGCAAAATGGATTTGAATATTAATGGCACTGACCTGGTACCGGGTAAGGATTTCATTGTTGATCCCTCGGCCCGTGCAGTTAAAGGAAATGGAAAGCTGGAACAGGTAGACAGTGTCCAGTTTGTAAACCGGGAAAATAAACTGATCATTAAACTGGTTGACAAGCTTACCTGGTCAGTTGCACCTGAAGTTGCAGGCTATACCGCCATTATGATTGATAAAAAATCACTCCCTGCACCACCGGCAACGTTTAAAGCAAATATTGAAAACAAGTTTGTCGATGCATTCCGCGCAGCAAATGTGGTTGGAATGGTCAGGGGAACAAAAAAACCTGATTCGGTAATAATGATCACAGCACATTATGATCACCTGGGTGGCATGGGTAAGGATACTTATTTCCCCGGCGCTAATGATAATGCCAGCGGGCTTTCGTTACTGTTGAACCTGGCTCATTACTATGCAGCCCATCCAGCTCCTTATACCATCGGCTTCATTTGTTTCGCGGGGGAGGAAGCGGGTTTAATTGGATCTAAATACTATACTGAACATCCATTGCTACCGCTAAATACAATTCGCTTTTTACTCAACACTGATCTCGCCGGAACCGGTGAAGAAGGTATAACGGTAGTGAATGCTTCTGAATTTCCTAATGAATTCAAATTACTCAATGAAGTGAATGACCTGGGGAAATTGCTGGTAAAGATCAATCCCCGCGGAAAAGCTGCCAATAGCGATCATTACTTTTTTTCCGAAAAAGGCGTGCCTGCCTTTTTCTTCTATACACTTGGCGGAATCAAAGCCTACCATGATGTTTATGATAAAGCCGAAACACTGCCGCTCAATGAGCATGAGGATCTTTTTAAACTGGTTGTCGGTTTCAATGAGAAACTGATGAGTAAATAATTTTCGGTTAACGCTAGACTTTTCAAATTATAATAGTAAAATGATTAGAAAAACAGGACTCTGTATTGTACTCTTTCTGCCGCTATTGGGATTTTCGCAGGCGGCGCAATCTATCGGAAACTACTGGCAGCAGAAAGTGAAGTATGCAATGGATATTGATGTGGATGCTTCCAACAACCGGTTCAGGGGCAAGCAGAAACTTGAGTACTGGAACAACTCACCTGATACCTTGAGCCGGGTATATTATCACCTGTACTGGAATGCGTTTCAACCCGGCAGCATGATGGATGAAAGAAGCAGGCGACAGGGAACTATGCAAAAACCGGGAGGTGCTCCTGACTGGGATAACCGTGTAAAGGATCGTATTCAAAAACTTAAAAGTGATGAAATCGGTTACCAGCGTATTCTGTCCTTAAAAATGAATGGTCGTCCACAACAATACAAGGTACGTGAAACCATACTTGAAGTACAGTTGGATAAACCTATACCCCCGAAGTCGAAAGTTGTTTTCGATATGGATTTTGAAGCGCAGGTACCTGTGCAGATTCGGCGGAGTGGAAGAGATAATGCGGAAGGTGTTCGCTTCAGCATGAGCCAGTGGTATCCCAAGCTTTGCGAGTATGATGAAGAGGGCTGGCATCCTACACCATATATCGCACGCGAATTTTATGGTGTTTGGGGCGATTATGATGTGAAGATTTCTATTGATAAAAGTTATGTGATAGGAGCAACCGGCTATTTGCAGAATCCAGCACAGGTAGGTTATGGATATGAAACGACAGGAACGGCCGTCAAACGTCCTGCTGGTAACAAACTCCTCTGGCATTTCAATGCTCCCAACGTACACGATTTTGTATGGGCTGCCGATCCTGAGTATGTTCACAACAAGGTGACCCTACGGGACGGCCTGGTGGTTCATGCTTTTTACAAAATTGGACCGGCACAGCTGAAAAAGCAGTACGATGTGTTGTCGGCGACAAGAAAAGCTGAATACGACAATAACGCAGACAACTTCATTGAGCATTATAAATCACAATGGGAAGAGGTGCTGGAGCTTGCCAAATTAGCCCTGCCATACATAGAAAAAACTTTCGGCAGGTATCCCTACAATCAATACTCTTTTATCCAGGGTGGTGATGGCGGCATGGAATACCCGATGGCCACACTACTCAAAGGCGCCGGTCCCGATGTGGTGGTGCACGAATGGATGCACAGCTGGTACCAGGGTGTGCTGGCAAACAATGAATCTATTTATCCGTGGATGGACGAAGGATTTGCCGATTATGCAGAAAACAGGGTGTTATCTTTTCTCACAAGGGACACAGCGTTTGCTTACCGTGCAAGTTACCAGGCCTATTATCAATTGGCCAAAAGCAACAAGGAAGAACCACTCAGTACACACGCTGATCATTTCAATACCAACTATGCACACACTACTTCAGCCTATACCAAGGGATGCGTGTTCGTAGAGCAGCTGGGATATATTACGGGTGCGCAGGTGCGCGATAATATACTGCTTGAGTATTACAGGCTATGGAAATTTCGTCATCCCGATGCCAATGATTTTATCAAAGTAGCCGAAAAAGTGAGTGGTATGAAGCTTGACTGGTACCGCGAGTATTGGATTAATTCCATCAAGACCATCGATTACAGTATTGATAGTTTATGGGAAGAAAATGGAAAGACGAAGATTCGGCTGGCCCGCATCGGGCAGGTACCTATGCCAGTTGATGTTCAACTGAGCTTTAAGGATGGTTCAAAAGAAATGCATTATATACCACTTGATCTCATGTATGGTGTAAAGCCTGCTGAAGATGCTACCATTACACGAAAGGTATATGAGCCATGGCACTGGACAACCCAGGTTTATGTAATCGAGACCAGCAGGAAACTTATGGAAGTAACTTCTGCCGAAATTGATCCAAGTTTTCGAATGGCCGACATAGAAAGAAAAAATAACAAATTGGAGCTGAAATGGTGAAACCAGGAGTAGCGATCTTACGGTTATATTAAAGATAAAAAAAACCACTTTAGGTGGTTTTTTTTACTTTCTTTGATTAAGGCCCTTTTAGCAGGCACCCAGGGAAGGTTAATGGTTAATGGTGTGTATTCGTTGGTGGCTATCTTTAGATACGACGAAAGTACATTTGTAGTTTTTACCGGCCTATACCACTTTAGTGGTATTTTTTTACAATTTTAAATATTGATTATCAATTGTATTTAAGGTTTAACGGCCAAAGAATTTATTTACAGCTTCCACCCGGTTTGTGACGTGTAGCTTCTCATAAATATGGTACACATGTTTCCGGATAGTGTCATTGGCGAGGTTAAGGGCCAGAGCAATTTCTTTATACATCATTCCCCTGGAGAGGAACTCAAGGATCTCTTTTTCCCTGTTAGTCAGGCTGTTAAGATCCTGGCCACCTGTCGTGCTGGGACGGTTGAGGAAAGCGGCCACTACTTTACGGGCTATCTGGCTGCTCATCGGCGCACCGCCTTCGTATAGTTCCCGAATGGCATCGAGCATTTTGGAAGGGGTTGTTTTCTTTAAAATATACCCACTGGCGCCCGCGCTCAGTGCTTCGAATATCTTCTCGTCTTCCTCGTAAACCGTACACATCATAAAATTGGTAGCAGGAATACGGGGTTTCAAAGCTCGAACGCAGTCGATTCCGCTTTCTACACTACCAAGGTTTATATCCATTAATACTACATCCGGCTTCAGGAGCGGTATTTGGCGAATTGCGTCTTCTGCAGTGGGCAAAGTGCCCAGGCAACGATACCCATCAGACATACTGATGATTTCCTCAAGCGCATTTCTCAGCTCACGGTTATCATCTACTATACAAACTGAAATATTTTTCATTTGGCGGTAAAGTTCATGCATCCTACATATACCGGCAATACCACTTAGTGGTATTTTTAACGGGAAACATGCAGTATGTATTTTTCTTTAAAGAATTCTTCAGGAAAGATATCATGAATTTCTAATATTCGGGGCTTCACCAGGCTCTCCTGTACCTCCTTCGCAAGATCACCCCCTTTCAGGCAGATTAAGCCTTTTTGGAGTCGGCTTCCTAAATCCGCTGACGGGGGCAGTGCAGACTTGGAAAGCAAAGGTTTGCTCCAATGCCAAAGATCTTTCAGGGGTGCAACTGCCCTGGATACTACGAAATCAAATTTGCGATTCGTTATATCCTCGATCCGGCTATGTGCTGTGCTGATATTTTTTAGCCCTATTGCTTCAGCCACACCTTCTACTACTTTCAATTTTTTACCAATACTATCCACAAGATGAAATTTCACCTGCGGAAAATAGATAGCTAGTGGAATACCCGGAAAGCCGCCACCTGTGCCCAGGTCTACAATTTCTGCGCCGTCCGGAAAGTCAAAAGCAGCTGCAATAGCTAGTGAATGCAACACGTGCTTTTCATAAAGTGCATCAATATCTTTTCGTGATATCACATTTATTTTCTGGTTCCACTCCTGGTAGGCAGGCTCCAGTCCACGCAACTGTTGCAGTTGCGCCTCCGTAAAATCGGAAAAGTATTTAAGTATGATCTCCATGAATCCTGGTAAAAGGAAAATGCATAATTGAAACGGATGATGCAGGAAAATACCGGATCAGTTCCAGTTCTTCGCCGGCCTTCGCCACAATGCAGGTGCAAAGATGATATAATAAATGAACATCCACATATCCAGCAATATAAACCAGGGCCATAAATCTATCTCGCCCATTTTTTTCATGGCCTTATGAAAAATGATAGCCTGTAAGAGTAGTCGCAGCCCAAATAGCCCAAGCGCAAAACGCCAATCGTAAAAGATAGCAGCCAGCACGAGCGAAGGATAGAAAAGGAATTGGGTTGAGAAATAAAGACCCAGCAGGAATTTATGTTTTGGTTTATAAAATTTGGCCGTGGTATAGTGTCGTGATTTTTGCCTAAGCCATCCTTTCCAGGTAGTCTTCGGTATGGAGCGTGTAACCGCGTCCGGATCGATGATAACGGCCGTATTCCGGGCAGTTGCTACCTTGTTTATGAAAAGGTCATCGTCGCCGCTTGGAATATGATTAATGGAGGAGAATCCTTTGTTGCGTATGAAAAGATCTTTTTTATACGAGAGGTTTCGCCCCACACCCATGTAGGGCATCCCGGCAAGTGCGTAAGAGAGGTACTGCAAAGCTGTATGGAATGTTTCGAAACGTATCAGTTTATTCAGCATTCCCGGTCTTTTATGATAGGCGCCATACCCTAAAACGATCTCAATATTATCATTGTAACCATCCTGCATTTTCTGAATCCAGAACTCACTTGCCGGTACACAATCGGCATCGGTAAGCAGTAATACTTCGTGCTTGGCTTCGCGGATACCAATGGATAGTGGGTATTTCTTGCCATTGATGTGTTTGGCTTCCTGCGTTAATTCTACCACGTTCAGGGAACGAAATGTTTTTTTCAATTCCTGCAGGATATACTTGGTATCGTCCACCGAATTATCATTGACAACAACTACTTCACTTGTGCTTGGATAAGATTGAACGAGAACACCGGGCAGGTTACGTGCGAGGTTTTCATCTTCATCGCGGGCACATATCACCACCGATACAGGGTGCTGCTGCGATTGACTTCTCGCCTTTGTTTTGAAAAAAGCGATACGACTAAAAAAGCCCGTATAAAAAAAGACCTGCACAAGGGTGACTGCGCAAAAGAAAAAAAAGAGGATATCCCATAGATAGGATTCCAGAAACAATAAGGTAACGTCCATAAATTAACGCTGATTTGGTGGCGGGGGTGCGTCAGTG
>Ga0193738_1001218_pt1 | contig 10614 bp, 13 predicted proteins | sample L2a1metaG_FD_144927 | JGI IMG/M metagenome (GOLD analysis project Ga0193738, IMG submission 144927) | Soil microbial communities from a riparian zone of the East river system, Colorado, United States - L2a1 | ecosystem: Environmental > Terrestrial > Soil > Riparian zone | place: USA: East River...
CTCGTCCTTAGCTAAAAATCTATGTTAGGAACCCGCCAAAAAAGAGAATAAACCTACTGTTGGAGTTCCAAATGCAAAGAGGCCGACCCGGAACCGGAAAAGTACAACCTACGCGAGTGGGGCTTGGCGACGTTCCGGGAGTACAACCTGACCCTCCCAAGGAATTGAGTCCTGACGAAGCTGCCGAGTGGCGTCGCCTGTGGGCTACCTCACCCCCGGACTGGTTCCCGAGGGAGACGTGGCCGTTGCTGGTCCAGTTGTGCAGGCATATCTGCCAGTCCCGGTTCTTGGGCGAGTGTTTGCAGGAGGTGAGGCAGGGGTTGCTCGATCCGCGCGATGCTGAGCAGATCAAGCACCTGAACACCATGTGCATCCTCCACGAACGCGAGGGGAGGGCCGTGACGGCTTTGATGGAGAAGCTGCGGCTGACCACCCAGCAGCGCGTGGCGCGCGACGTGGCAGGCCCGCAGCAAGCTGAGCAGGCCCCTGAAGTGATGCCGTGGGTGACGCACCAGTGAACCTCGACCAGACCGAACTGCGTCCCGGCAAGCGCAAGCCGAAGGCGCTCACCCGCGCCGAGCGGAACATCAAGTGGTGCGAGGACTACCTCTTCCTCCCGGAGGGCAAGTACGTCGGCGTCAAGCTGGAGATGGCCGAGTTCATGAAGGAGGACTTCAGGACCATCTACGACAATCCGCACGGCACCCGGCGCGCGATCATCACGCGAGGCCGCAAAAATGCCAAAACCACGGAATGCGCCGCCATCGTGCTCCTGCATCTGTGCGGCCCGGAGTACGTTCCGAACGGAAGCCTGTACAGCGCGGCGCAGAGCCGGGACCAAGCCTCGATCATCTTCAACCTCGCGCGCAAGATGGTGCTGATGTCGCCCATCCTGCGCAAGGTGATCCGCATCAAGGAGACCGTCAGGGAGCTGCACTGTCCGGGCATCGGCACGGTTTACAAGGCGCTCAGCTCAGAGACGGCGACGGCTTTCGGCCTCTCTCCGGTGTTGACGATTCACGACGAGCTTGGTCAGGTCAAAGGCCCGCGCTTCAGCCTGTACGAGGCGCTGGAGACCGCGACCGCCGCGCAGGACAACCCACTGACCATCGTGATCTCGACGCAGGCCCCGACCGATTCCGATTTGCTGAGCCTGCTGATCGATGACGCCGCGTCCGGTGCCGATCCGAAGGCGGTGCTGCGGATAAACACCGCGAAGATGGACGACGACCCATTCGACATCAAATCGATCCGGGCGGCGAACCCGGCGCTCGACCTGTTCATGAACAAGAAGGAAGTTCTCGCGATGGCCGAGGATGCGCGGCGCTTGCCCGCGCGCGAGGCCGAATATCGCAACCTTGTCCTGAACCAGCGCGTCGAGGCCAGCAATCCGTTCGTCACCGCCAGCCTGTGGCAGAGCTGCGGCGGCCCGGTGTCGCCGTTCACGCCGCAGACGGCGCTCTATGGCGGGCTCGATCTTTCCAGCGTGGCCGATCTCACGGCTCTCGTCCTGATCGGCCAGCCGGTGGACAAGAAGTGGCATGTGCATCCGACGTTCTGGCTTCCCAGCGACGGCTTGGCCGAGAAGAGCCGCACCGACCGCGTGCCCTACGATCTGTGGGCAAGCAAGGGTCTGTTGCAGACCATCCCCGGCAGCTCGATCAAGTACGAGGATGTCGCCAAGCATCTGCGCGACCTGTTCAACCGCTACAACATCCGCAAGCTGGCGTTCGACCGCTGGAACATGGCGCACCTTCGCCCATGGCTGGAGAAGGCGGGCTTCAGCGTCAACGTGATCGATGACAAGTTCGTTGAGTTTGGACAGGGCACCCAGTCCATGAGCCCCGCGCTGCGCTCTCTTGAGGAGCTGATCCGCGACCGGCTGATCGTTCACGGCAACAATCCGATCCTGCAGATGTGCGCGGCGTGCGCCGTGGTCGAGGGCAAGGACGACGCCAACCGCAAGCTCAGCAAGAACAAAAGCTCAGGCCGCATCGACGGCATGGTTGCGTTGGCGATGGCTGTCGGCGTCGCGCAACAGATGCGGCCCATCGACATCGCGACGCTGATTTCTTAGCCACCGCCCCTGTCGTTATCCGATGGGGCCAACCTCCCGCTCGCGCCGCAAATGGGCGAGCGGGCTTTCTACACCGAGGGAAAACTGATGGCGTCAAACAGCAATTTCGGCGGCGTTCGCCTGATCATCATCCCGGACGATGACGAGTACGCGATCAAGGGCGGCAACGCGCCCGAGCTGCTCGCGCAGCTTGGTCTTGAGAACGTGCTGGTCACCCATGACGGCACGACGATGTATGTCCGCGAGTCGCTCTGGGAAAAGATGAAGCCGCACTTCGTTGCGCCGCCATCGCCAGTCCCGGAGAACGTGTGATGGCTGATCTTTTCGAAGGCACGCCGGACGGCCGACAGGCTGGCGATATCAAGCCGACGCGCTTCCGGCCGCGCTACCGCCAGCTCACCGACGACGAGAAGGCGCTGCACGACGACATCAAGGCGAAGGCCGACGAGCTGGCCGCGCTGTTCGACAAGGTCAAGGACGGTCGCTACAAATCGCTGGCGTTCACGGAGCTGGAGGCCAGCATCATGTGGATCGTCAAGGAACTGACCGCGAAGCCCGCGTGAGCCCAGCCTACTGCAGCAAACCAAAACCAAGGGAGACCACCATGACCGACCCGACGCAGCCTGCCGAACAGCCGATCCCGCAGCCCGCGCCCGCGCCTCCCCCGCCGCACCCGGCACCCGAGCCGCATGAGAAGCCCGCCGAGCCCGAGAAGGACTAACCCAACTGGCGCGGGGATCACGCATCCTCGCGCCGCTACCCCGGAGATTACCCATGCCGCTAATCGTTGTTGACGGCCCGACTATCCAACAGGGCGAAAGCCTTTCCGACTCCGCTGACTGCTCCGGTGGCGACATCGTCCGCATCACGATCCCGCAGGAGTTCACCGACGCCAACCTGACCTTTCAGGCATCGAGCGACGGCAACATGTTCAACGACCTGTACGACAAGGACGAGAACGAGATCACGGTGCCGGTGAAGGCTGACACCACGGTCGTCCTCGATGCTGTCTGGACCCGCGCCGTCGCCTTCCTCAAGATCAGGTCAGGCACCCGCGCGCACCCGGTCGAGCAGGCGAACACCACCAGACTGGGCATCGCGGTCAAGACCGAAACTCCCGCGCCCTGACCATGAACGTGCTCGCGCGCGACTGGGCGCTCGCCCGCGCGCGGGCCGAGAAGCTGCTTGGCAAGCCCAAGCTGTTGTTGCGGTGGACGCTGTTTGTCCGCCTGTTCAACGAAGCCGACCATCCGCGTGACGAGCATGGCCGGTGGACCGATGGCGGCGGCAGCGACGACGCACCAGCGATGGCACCGGCTCCAGCCGCAGCCAAAGGCCCGATCCTCCAGAAGGGTCCGCTGCCGACGCAGTCGCTGGTCGTCAAGGCGGGCAACGACCTGACCGACAGGGGCAGGCACGAAGTCGAGGTGCTGGTCAACCCGACCGCGTCACTGATGACATCGCTGGCGAAGGGCGGTGGCAGCAAAGTTCGCACCATGCGCGCGGTGCGCGACGACCACGCCAATATGTACACATGGCTGGCAGAGGATGCGATCCACCATGAGATGATGGTGACGCTGAACAGCATCAGCGATGGTGCGATCACTTTTGACCAGACCACGCTCGATGTGCTGGAGCCGAGCCCGAACGGGACGCTGTCGAAGTATTCACTGTCGCTGATCAAGACCGGGCAGGAGAATGCCAAGCGCTACGCCGAGCAGAATCAGGAAGCGCCAGCCGCCGCGACGCCCATAGCAAAACCGGCGACGTTCGATATCAGCGCGGTCGAGGACAAGACCAAGGCCAACGTCAAGGAAGCCAGCGCGCGGGCGCTGAAGTCTGGCACCAAGCCGCTACCGGGCAGCAAGGCCACGCACCCGGCGACGATTGCCTCGCGCAATCCGACCGCGAAGGGCACCAAGAAGAATCCAGCGCCGCCGCCAGCCTACGGCCAGCCGGATGTCGAATCGATGAAGCTCGATCCAGCGCGCTACGAGCACGACATCAACCTGTTCAAGAACGCCGATTTCTATCCCAATTTCCGCGCCGCCGATCTGGCTGGATCGACCGATGAGGCGTCGAGCGCCATCGTTGCGCAGATGAAGGACAACCTGAAATTCCTCTACGGCTTTGCCGATGAGCACACCGAGATTTGGTACGACGGCGCGCGGGCTCTGGTCGATGATCGCGTCAAGCTATGGGGGTTCAACGATGCGTCGGTAGCGGGCGTCTACGCCGCGCTGTCACCGACCAAGGACTGGGACCAGAACGTCCATATCGCGGACATGCTGTTGCAGACCTACAAGAACCAGCAAAACACCAAGTGGTCACCGGAGATGGACGCGAAGTCGGAGACGCTTTGGTCGAAGATCAATCAGAAGGTCGTTGACCGCGTGCGCGGCAAGACGCTGGGCGAACTAACCGACCCTGCCGAGAAGAGCGTCTGGATCAGGACTTACGACGAGACCCACAACAAGCAGGAATATCGCCGGGTGCAGCCGAACGGCGCGCTTGGCCCCATCGTCCGCAACAAGGACGGGTCGCCGTCGAAAGTGGTCTGGCAGTCGCTACCTTCGATCACCAACGCGGTGAAGGCGCTGGAGGCCAACGGCGACCGCGACAAGATCAGTGCAGCGATGGGCAACGCCCACAAGGTGCGCAGCTTCTACAATAACATTCTCGACCCGCATTCCAAAAACGATGATGTCACCATCGACACCCATGCTGTCGGCGCGGCGCTGTTGCGCCAGCTTTCCGGGGCGACCGCCGCTGTGCTGCACAATTTCGGCAACGCGCCGATGCAGGCCGACAAGCCGGAAGGCTGGGAAGCGGCGGGTGCCTCTATCAAGACTGGACTTTCCGGCCTATATCCGGTTTATGCTCAGGCCTACCGCGAAGCCGCTAAGGAGCTTGGCATTCAGGCCCGCCAGTTACAGTCGGCGGTCTGGGTGGTGAAGCGCGAGACCTTCGGCGCTCTGAGCAAGAAGCAGGAAGAGGCGGTCGAGGCGGCGTGGCACGCCTACCATGACGGCAAGGGCACGCTGGCAGAAACGCAGCGCGAGATCGCGCGATTGATAGGACTGGGCGTCCATGAGCGACGAGCTTATCGAGTTGATGAAGCAATCCGACGTGCCGGTGACGCGGGAGAACTATATCGACCTCGCGTGGGGCAACCCGCTGCCGACGTGGACCGCAGAGCTGGAAGCGGAGCTGCCGGAAGCGTTGCAGGACTGGACTCTATTCGAGCGCCGAGGCGACGAGTTGGTCCTGAAGAAACCCTGATCGAGCGGGCCGACGCCCACACCGACTGGATGAACGAATGCGTCCCCAGCCTGATGGACATGGGCAAGGACCAGATCGTCGCGGTCGCCGCCTGTCTGAGGATGTGGCGCGAGGCTTGGGAAGAGAGCCATCCCGATGGTGCCGACGATCCCGGCCCGAGCCCGAAGGAAGCCAGCGATGATTCACCGTTGGCGGCGACCAAGCAGCTCGCGCGCGAGAAGCTCTTCAACGAGGCCGACCACCCGCGCGACAAGGACGGCAAGTTCACCGATGCAGGCGGCGGCGATGAGCTGGCTCCGTCGCCAGCGCCAGAGACCAACCCGTGGAAGCTGACCGCGAGCGGCAAGGACATCAAGGGCCTGCCGGACGACATCGTCATCAAGGACCACCTGATGGGGCAGGCGCAGGCGCGCGAGGGCGTCTGGGAGATGGAAGCGACCGAGAAAAAGGAAGACGGCGCTGGTCGCGGCCAGTTCAACGTGACGATCACGGCGAAGATTCCCGGCCACATCCAGCCGTTCGTAAACCGACCCGGCAAGGACGAGGGCCGCCCAGACCGCGTCTGGTACTACGATCCGAATCTCGCCACGCTGGAGACCACCGACAAGGGCGTCGAGTATCTGGAGCGCACCTACGCGAAGCCGAAGGAAGGTCTCGCACGCGAGATCGAGCCGCTGCCCGAGAAGGACATCATCTATCGCGGCATGCGCGCGGAGGAGTACGCGAAGTTTCTGGAGACCGGCGAAATCACCTCGACCGGCCACTACAACATGGAAGGTCAGGAGAACCTGACCTACTGGGGCAGCGATCCCGGCATCGCGCAGTCCTACACCAACGGCTTCGCGCCATGGCCGCACAAGGCGACATTCGAGAAGCCAGCCTACGTCGTGGCTGCGCGCAGGCCGTCACCGGAAGACATCCGCAAGGTCGCGGGCACGGGCGAGAACGAAGTCGGCGTCGCGCGCACCATCACCAAGGAAGAGGTCGTCGGCGTCTGGCGCGGCGATGTCTTCCAGCATTCACCCGGCGATCAGGACATCCGGCAGTCGAGCTACGACCCGGACGAGAAGGTCTACGAAACCGGCGGCGGCAGCGGACCATCGTCCGATCTGGTCTGGCAGCGCGTCGATGCACCGGCCGAGGTGGCGAGCCTACCGCCCGACGAGGAGCTGCTGTTCGTCTCGGAGTTTCCGAACCAAGCCAAGCTCGACAAATGGAACGAAGGGCTGACCAAACGCTCCGAGGAGCTGTCGGCTGCGGGCGAGGCGGGCAACGCCGAGGACGATCAGATCAGCCGGATGCAGACCGCGCTCGCAAACTTTTCTCAGGAGGACGACATCCTCCTGCAGAGCGGCGACGTTGGTCTCAACGCGGTCTACGACAGCAACATGAAGCTGCAGGCGGCGGCGTTCGCCTATGTCAGGAACAAGGTCGCCACCATCCAGAATTTCGGCGCGCTCAAGCATGACGCTGGCGTCAAGGCGCTGAAGCAGGCGGCGCTGAAGTACAGCACCAAGACCGACCAGATCGAGGGCGACATCTGGGAGGACGACACCGAGAGCCGCGCCATGTACGAGGCCGCTGGCTACAAGCAGCGCGGCAAGGCCGAGGGTGGCCGGGTTACGATGGTGAACACCAAGCTGGAGGGCGGCGGCGTCACCAAGAACACGCGAGAGCTAACGCGCCGCGCGGAAGCGATGGCGAAGAAGCTGTCGTTCGATCCGTCAAAGATCGTCTACACCAACGAGACGCGCGAGTTCACGCTGGCTGGGCAGAAGTACAAGTACGCGGGCAGCTATCAACTCGGTTCGCCGCAGATCAAGCTGTACATGGGCCAGCTCAATAGCGAGAACATCAAAGGCGTCACCGCCCACGAAATCGGTCATCGCAAATTCGATCTGCTGACCAAGATGCACAAGATTCAGAACGAGATGATGATGCAAGACCCCGGCCCGCCGCCGGACCCGAACCATCAATACTGGTGGGGCAAGAAGGGCGGCACCGACGCCATCATGACGCCGACCGGCGAGATGCGCCCGCCCTACGACACGAAATATCCCATCGTCCATGAGTGGGCGAAAATCCAGAACATGCGCCCGTCGCTGGAGCAGGACGGCATCACCGACTACAGCAAGACCTACTGGAAGGAATGGGAAAAGGGCGCGGTGAACACGAACACCGCCTACCATGAGACCATGGCCGAGATTTCCCGCGCGATGGGAACGAGGGGCGTGCATTCGGCCGAGACCGGCAGCGGCTGGCGACAACTCTACCGGCTGCAGGAAAAAGTCTGGGCCGAGAAGTCCGACATGCACGATCTGGACTTCAACGAGAAGTCGGTGACCAAGGGCCTTGAGCGCGTCGTGATCGACAGCCGCGAGGCGACCATCATGTACATGGACGACAACTTCACGCCGGTCGATCAGGACAAGGCGACACTGGTCAAGATCACGTTCGATGATGGTGAGATCATCTTTGTCACTCCAGACGCCGGGGAGGCGGAAGCTAAAATGGCAGTCGCCAACCTAGAAGAGATGCGCGCTCTCCTGCGCGCAAAGAGACTCAAGAGCCAGTTTGCCAGCGCCAAGCGGCGCTCGATGTCGTTGCTGGAGAAGTTCAACGAGGATCACGACCCGGACACCGGCCGCTTCACAGGCCCCGGCGGCTCCGGTGGCGGCAGCGATAGCGGATCAAGCGGCGGCGACGGCAAGAGAAAAGCAGGCGAGGACGACAAGACGTTCGCCAAGCGCGTCGTTGACAAGCGACCGACGCCGAAGGAGCTGCCGGAAAAACACGAAGACTATTTCAAGATGAAGCGGGCCACTGTCATGCCCATCGACAAGCTGGTCTCCAGCAAGTCGGACGAGGAAAACAGGCAGGGCGGCACCAACGGCGCAAAGCGAATGGCCGCCGCCGCCAAGGGCGAGCTGAGCAAGCGTGCGCCGCTCAGCGTCGAGCCGATGGGCGACGGCAAGTATTTGATCACGGATGGCAACGGCACCTACACGTCCGTCAAGGATTACGGATGGAAGGCCATCCCGGTGAAGGTCCACGTCCCCGGCTACAATCCCGGTGTGAGGGCTGAAGGCCCGGATGCGGTCAAGGCCTACCGCGACAATGGCTGGGTCAAGAACTCGCCGCTGAAGACCATGGATCATGCGGTCGATGCGGCGTTGATCTCGCAGGAAAATCTGCAGGACAATGCCACACCGATCTCCAACAAACTTGGCGTCAAATTTATCAACCCCGGCACCAAGGTCCACTTGGTCGAGCAGGACAAATACGGCAACCCTATTCGCGACGCCGAAGGCCACCCCGTCTACGTCAAGGACGCAAACGGTAATCCAAAGCGCAAAGACAAAGGCATTGAGCGCGTCCTTCAGAAGATGAAGCCGGGGCAGACCGTAGCTCGCATCAGCGACTTCGCTCGCGCCACCTTCACCCTCAACTCATCGGCGGATGGCGACGCGGTCGTGAAGGAGCTGTCCAAGACATACGAAGTTGCCGACGAAGGCTGGCGAACCATCAAGGACAGCAGCTATACCGACCGCCCTCTTCTCTTGCGCGATCCCGAGACCGGACAAGTGGCTGAAGTCCAGTTGGCTCATCCCGGCATGCTGCACGCGAAGGAGCATGGCGGCCACGTCATGTACGAGACGCAGCGGACGGCTCAGGACGCGGCTGAAAAAGCCATCAAGGCTGGCGACCTTGAGGAGTATGGCAAGCAGATGAAGATTTCGGACGACTGGAACGCAAAGATGCGCGCCTATTACGGCCCGATCCTCGATGGTCTCCCGCCGGAATGGAAACAGATCGACCGCAGGCGCTAATCGAACTTGAGCCGGAAGGCTTCCTTCGGGAGCGGCGGCGCGTCGGGGAATGTCTTTTCCCACGCCGCCTTGGTCATCTCTCCGACATCGTTGGCGTGATCTGTCGGATTGACCCAGTGCCAAGCCTTACGCTCTTCGTCCAGCGCCCAAGCCTCCGCTGGCCGGTCAGGAAATTCCTTATACCGGGAGCCGAGGCCGTTGTAGTTTCCGTATTTTGGTTCAGCCATCGGTTACCCCTCCATGGCCGCCACGACATCATTGGGCTCCACACGCTTCCTTAGCATCAGCCGCAGGAGCATGGCCACAGATGTGGGGACGCGAGCCTGACCCAGCGCCCAACGGCGAGAGGTACGGGCACCGACGTTGAAAAGCTCCCCGGCATCGAGCTGGGTCAGCTTCAGACGCTCTAGCGCGTCGCGATATTCTTGTGCGTTCATGACTCACCTAGATAGGTCATTCTGTCACGGGATTCAAGCCCGCATGGGTCTCGCGCAGCTTGTCGCTCAGGCGCTGGGCCTCGCGCTCCGCGCCCGCGCGAGAGGTGTAGAACGCCAGCCGCTGGCCGGTCCTGCGGTCCTCGACCGAGTAGCCGTTGCCGACGATGCAGACCGAGTAGCGGGAGGTGAGAGGGTTGCGCTTCATGACAATTCTCCTTCGTCGCAGGCGACGTAGGCGTCGGGGTGCGGGACAATCGGATCGAGACCATTCGCGATCCGCTTCGGGTTGGAGATATCGATACACCTCTGGCAGATCGGCTCACGCGAGCCGTTGATGCGGATCGAGGGCACGCGCACCGGGTTGTAGCTGAAGATGCGCTTGCAGCCGATGCATGCCGAGGTGGCGAGGGCGTAGCCCATCAGGTGGTCTCCTTCTTGATCATCGATGCCAGCAACGCCAGCATCTGGGATTCCGGGGCGATGACGATCTCGTCGCGCCCCTGTTCAGTGATCTTTCGGTCGAGAAACTTCACGGCGTCGTTGTCCTCGCCAGCGAGCAGGGCGAACAGGTCGCGATACTGGCCGAGGGTTTTTGGTCCTTCGCTCATGCCGAGAACACGACCGCGTCGTCCTCGACGGTGTACGGCACCTTGCCGAGAAGCAGCGCCTCCGCGACGGAGTAGGGCAGGCCCCAACCGTCCGAGACGATGCGGATCATCTGGGGGCGATCCTTCTTGAACTTCGCGCCGTTGATCGCCCATGCGATCAGGCCGGGGGTGTGGACCATCGGCGCAGAGCCGAGCTTGTAGGTTTTCACGGGTGGTTCTCCTTTCGGGTTTAATTGTTGCACGATGCAACAATTCACTTGTTCAGCTCGCGATTGACCAGCGCGGCGAGGTAGTCGCGGCCGACCATGATCGAGTAGGGCACCGTCGCGGTGCCGTCCTTGAAGACCTCGATCTCAGGCATCTCGATGCCGTAGTCCGCG
>Ga0193738_1001220_pt1 | contig 10601 bp, 7 predicted proteins | sample L2a1metaG_FD_144927 | JGI IMG/M metagenome (GOLD analysis project Ga0193738, IMG submission 144927) | Soil microbial communities from a riparian zone of the East river system, Colorado, United States - L2a1 | ecosystem: Environmental > Terrestrial > Soil > Riparian zone | place: USA: East River...
AACTACCCGGTTTTGGCTGCAGCCGAAGGTTATATTGCACATATCGGTATCAGGCCATCAAGTTTTGGGAAATTTATTATCATCAACCATCCAAACGGGTATTCTACTTTGTATGCACATCTGAATGAGTTTTATCCTGCATTAGAAAAATATGTAAGAGAAAAGCAAACCGAGAGAGAATCCTGGGCTATTGAAATTGATTTTACTGAAAAGGATTTTAAAGTAAAGAAGGGAAACGAGATCGCCAAAAGTGGAAATACCGGTGGCTCACAGGGGCCACATTTACATTTTGAAATAAGGGAAACAAGAACCGGCAGGAGTCTTAACCCTTTGCTGTTTGGTATGCCTTTGCAAGATGATGTTGCGCCTACTATATTAAAACTTGCAATGTATGATCGCAGCATTAGTACATACGACCAAACTCCAAAACTATTTTCATTAAAGAAAACTGACAACGGATATATTATTCCGAAAATGCCAGTAATAAAAACCGGCTTTAAAACATTAAGTTTTGCGATCCAGGCCGTAGATAAATTCACCGGTTCACAAAACGGTAACGGGATCTATACTGCACGTATTTTTAAAGACGAGAAACCCATAGCAGAATTTGTTCTTGACGAAATCGATTATATCGAATCCGAGTATATTAATGCCCAAATAGACTATCGGTATTATAAAGCCGGTAGAGGTTATCTTCAGCATATTTCACCTTTGCCGGGCAAGGAAGAAAGGATCTATCATCTTTACAATGAAGATGGCTTAATTCACCTGGATGATACCTTGCAACATACTATCACTATCCAGGTTGGAGATGCAAATGAAAATTTTTCAAGTGCCAGTTTCCTTATTCAGTTTACAGATAACACCAATACAACCAGATCAGCCCGAAAATCTGATAACCTAATTCCGGGTAATGTAAATGTTATTGAAAAAACTGGCTTTGAAGCATATCTCCCGGCAAGGTGTATATATGATACCATCCAGCCAGTTTATAACAACTCTAATTCCACATTATCGAATGCCGTTTCTGCCTTGCACCAATTAAATGATAATAGCTACCCGGTGCATGAAGAAATGATCGTTAGGATCAAACCGACGATCCAGGTCAAAAACGAATGGCGTGATAAAATTGTGATCCAAAGAAATGCAGGCAATTCTATATTAAAACCAATGTGGCAAGGAGAATGGCTCTCAGCAAAAACCGGCGCGTTTGGTTCTTTTATTGCCCTGGTTGATCTAACTCCCCCACAATTAAACAGTATTGGAAAAGGGGATACTGTAAACCTGAGCCCTGCGTCAAGAATTGTGTTTACGCCAACTGATAATTCTGGTATAAAAAGTTTTCATGCAGAACTGGACGGCAAATGGCTTATGTTCACTAATGATAAGGGAAGAAGCTGGATCTACAGATTTGATGAGCAATGTCCTTTTGGTGTGCATGAGTTAAAAGTTAGGGTGGAAGACATTGTGGGGAATGTAACAGAAAAGATATGGTGGTTTAAAAAATATCCATACACTCCTCCAAAGAAAAAAGTATATAAAAAGAAAACATCTTCTAAAAAAACTGTACCAAAAAAGAAAAAATAATACAGGTAAGATGGTAACACTCAAAGAAGGTGATAAAGCACCAACATTCTCAGGTAAAGATCAAAATGGTAATAAAATTTCTTTAGCCGATTACAAAGGAAGGAAACTGATCTTATATTTCTATTCGGAAGCTGGTTCTCCAACATGCACTATCGAATCTTGCAATCTCCGGGATAATTATACTTTATTAAAGAAAGAAGGCTTTGAAGTGTTGGGTGTGAGCCCTGATGATGAAAAAGCGCAAAAGAAGTTTGAAATAAAATATAAACTTCCATTTCCATTAATTGCCGATGCGGAGAACAAAATAACTGCAGCGTATGGTGTTCATGATATGAAAAAGCTATTCGGCCGAGAATACATGGGTATTCTTCGTATTACTTTTGTCATTGATGAAAAAGGGATCATTCAAAAAATATTTCATAAGCCAAAAAATAAGGCTCATGCACAGGAAATTTTAAAGGCCTCGAGCGAATTATAAACTCTTTCCTCATGCTACTCCCCACTTTGAGGTAGCTGACCCACCAGCTTTGGTTATTGTATAATCAATTGTAGCAGTTCATTTTTGCTCATGTTGATCAAAAAACATTTTACAATTAAACGATTTCTCATTTTGTCAACATAGGCAGCCTTTTTGGATTAGCGGATCCGCCGGGACTCTGATCACGGCGGATATTTTCTTTATCGAAGGCAGCAAAACGCTGTACCTATTGATTAATTTTAATACCCGATTCTACTTATGAGGATACGATGGCTTATATCTTTTGTTTTATTTATCGCCGGTCAATTGGCCGTTGCACAAGCTCCGTCTTTATATTTCAGCCGCATCACTACACAAAATGGTTTATCTCACAATAAAGTCAATTGCATTTTACAGGATCAGCGGGGCTTTATCTGGATGGGAACAGATGATGGTTTGAACCGTTTCGATGGACGAAGGTTTGTTGTATTTCGTCATGAACCCGGCAATAATGCCAGCATTTCTGGAAATATTATTACAGATCTTATAGAGGATGAAAACGGTGTTTTGTGGATAGCGACTTCAGATGGGGGTCTTTCAAAATATGATCATCGTTTATCACCAGGTAACCAATTTAAACAATTCCGCAATATACCCGGCGATCAAACATCTATCCCTGTCAATATTATTAATGATCTTTTACGAGATAATTATGGCCACCTCTGGCTGGCGACCGGGGGTTATTCTGTTTTACGATTCAATAGATCAACAGAAAAATTTGAAAAGCCTGATCCAACCAGCCGGAGGACTGCATTAAAAATGTGCCTTGATTCAAAAGGTGTATTATGGGTTGGCGGACAGGGGGGAGGTATCTTAAAAGTGAATACAAAGACACTTGCATACGAAACCGACCCAAGATATGCGAATCTTTACAGCAGTTTGCCACATGCTGCCATTACAGCATTATATAAAGATTCAAATGATCATATCTGGTTTGGTTCCTGGGACAATGTATTATATCGTTATAATGCAGTTACACAAAAAGAAGAAGTATTTAATCAAAGCACTGCAGCTTCATTCCCGGTTGATGAAGCAACGTCATTTTCAGAAGATAATGAGAGATTGTGGATAGGCGGCAGATATGCTGGTCTTACTATTTATGATAATAAGCAAAACCAGTTTTTTAATTACAGGTATGATGCATCAAGGGAAGGGAGCATTGCTGATGACCAGGTGAATTGTATTTTTAGTTGCCGAAACAAAATGTTTTGGGTCGGTACCAATAAAGGGGTAAGTGTTTATAATCCTTTACAACAATATTTCGTTCAGGCTTTTTTGCCGTCGACTGGCAAAAAAATTACTATTTATGATTTTTACGAGGAAAAGAACGGCGATCTATGGATCGGAACCAGCAATAGTATTTATATTCAAAAAAAAGGTGAAAAGGGTTTCATACATCAGCCACTTTCTTATAATGGAGAATCACTTTCAGTAACAAAATTCTTTTCAGATTCAAAGGGTAATTTGTATGTTGGAACAAACCATTCATTATTTATTTATGACAAAAAAACAAATCGTATTTCATTACTACCTGGTACCGAAAAAGACCCCGTAATGAAAAAGATCATTGATTCACGAGTTGTATCAATGATAGAAGGCAATATTGAAGGCAATCCTGTATTGCTTGTTTCACCTTACGGACATTTCCTCACTTACTATGATTTTACATCAAAAACATGGATATCACGAACTGATACGGTAAAAAAGATCATTCAACAGTTTAATTTAAAAGATAACTTAATACGTAAGTTTTATCGGGATAAAACTAACCGGCTCTGGCTCGCAACAGGTAAAATGGGGCTGGCTGAGTGGACAAGTAATTCTTTACCCAAACTAAATTTCAAAACAAACAACCCTGCAGAAGGCGGAACAATAAGCAATGACAATGTATTCGACATCATCGAAGATGCAAAAAATAATCTTTGGATAAGCACTTATGGCGGCGGCCTGAATTACTTTGATAGTAAATCCAAAAAGTTCGAACATATCGGAGCTACAAATAATCTGCTTGAAGGAATACAGGTAGACAGTAAAGAGCAGGTGTGGATGATAAGCAATGGAAACCTGCATAAATATAATCCACAAACAAAAAGCTATAGTAGCTTTTCATTGCCTGATCTTGACAAATCAGGGGGTGTAAGAGGAAATATTTTTAAGGACAGTGGCGGGTTTATGTATGTAGCCGGGCTTAACTATTTTATTCGTTTCAAACCGGAGGCAATAGATGACAGGAGCAGTCAGCCAAAGATCTTTTTTACTGACTTTAAAATTTTTAATACTTCATACAACCAGCTGTTATCTCAATCCCAAATTTCATTACGCCACAAACAAAATTATTTTACCATTGAATTTGCCGCGCCTGAATTTAAAACGGGACAAGTGCAATATTCTTATATGCTTGAAGGCTGGGATAGGGATTGGATAGAATCCGGTGATCGCAACTTTGCCAATTACTCTAACCTGGACGGTGGTAACTATACTTTTAAAGTAAGGGCAACTAATAAAAAAGGGAACTGGGACAAGGAAGTTACTTCCTTAGCAATTCGTATCGTACCGCCATTCAGAAAAACGCCACTTTTTTTTATTCTTTGCGGAGCGGTAGCTGCCCTGGTCATTTACTTTTTGTACCGTTACAGAATTAAAGAATTGTTGAAACGGCAGGCAATACGAAACAGGATAGCACAAGATCTGCATGACAGTGTAGGTTCTACGCTTAGCAGCATTTCGGTTTACAGCCAGGTAGCAAAGATCCAATACGAGCGGGGAAATAATGCAGAACTAAAACATGTGCTTGACAGGATCGGAGTTACTTCCACCGATATGATCTCTGAAATGAACGATATAGTTTGGGCATTGAATCCGCAGAATGATAACATGGAGAAAATAGTGCAGCGCATGGAATCTTTTGCGAAGCCATTGTTAAAAACAAAAAATGTAGCCTTCAATTTCAATTATGATCCCGCTGTTTTGCATTTGAATCTTTCTATGGAGAAAAGGAAGAATTTTTACCTGATATTCAAAGAAGCAATAAATAATGTATTGAAATATTCAAACTGTAAGAATCTTGATATTTCGCTCCAGCTGCTCAATCATCAAATAGAATTTACGGTAAGGGATGATGGACAAGGGTTTGATAAAGAGCAGTTGAAAACACTCGCCGCCAGGTCGATGTCAGGTAATGGCCTGAATAACATGAAGCGAAGAGCTGAGGAAATGGGAGGACAATGCGATATAAAAAGCGAATTAGGAAAAGGGACCACGGTTCATTTGCGATTCCCTATCACCTGATTCGGGGATAGGAAAAAAGTATTTTTTGCTGAACTTTACCGGATAGACTGCTATGAGTTTACGGATCACCATATTTGATGATAACAAAAACATAAGGGAAAGCATAAACATGCTGCTTGCCACAGTTCCCGGGCTAGAGGTGGTGGGTTCTTATAGTCATGTATTGGATTGCATAAGAGATATAAAAGAATCAAAACCCGATGTGGTGCTTATGGATATTGAAATGCCTGGTATGTCAGGGATCCAGGCAATGAAGGGTATTAAAAAGGAGTTTCCCCAAATACAAGTATTAATGCAGACGGTGTTTGAAGACGATGACCGTGTGTTTGATTCTATTTGTGCAGGAGCGTCGGGCTATATTTTAAAAAATCATCTAAATACAAAATTGGTTGAAGCGATACAGGAATTGCAATATGGCGGTTCGCCGATGAGCCCGTCCATTGCCCGCAAAGTGCTTAACAAAATGCAACAAATACCTCAGCATATCAGGCATGAGGAAGCACCAAATTATAATCTTACTGCCCGGGAAAAAGAAGTGTTGGCTTGTATCGTTGAAGGGTTAGCCTATAAAATGATCGCAGATAAACTAGACATCAGTTATGAAACTGTTCGAAGCCATGTAAAAAAAATCTATGAAAAACTGCATGTGGCTTCGCTCACTGAAGCAGTTGCCAAGGCCATTAATCAACGGATAGTGTAAAATGATTATATGAAATAGTTATTCGTTGTTTTATAATTCTGTCTAAAACCTTTGAGATAACATATTTTTTCATTTTTGAAAGAGCTCCCAGGAGCTCTTTTTTATTTCATCACCGGCTTTGGTGATGGGTATTACTTATACTGAGTATTGTCTTGCCTCGTTTGATCTTCAATCTTTGTAAGTCCATTAAACTTAAAAATAAAATTTATGAAAAAGCTAATCATCATGCTGGTCCTGGTTGCATTAGCCACCAGCATTAAACCATTTGCACAGGATATTAATCGGCTTATTTCAAAACAAATATTTGGAATAGCTTTTATAGATCTGCAACCTGTTGTTAAAACCATAAACTTACCGGGCAGAGTCAGACTTGAATATGCAGAACAGGGAAATGCTGATGGAACGCCAGTGATCTTCTTACATGGTATCACAGATTCATGGCATTCATTTCAATCGGTGTTGGCGAACTTGCCTTCTTCCATTCATGCTTTTGCAATTTCTCAACGAGGACATGGCGATTCAGAACGGCCCCTTCAAGATTATACGCCAAAAGATTTTGCAGAGGATATTGCTGAATTTGTAAAACAGAAAAATCTAAACCAGGTATTTATTGTTGGTCATTCAATGGGAGGAGTACATGCACAACAATTTGCGATCGATTATCCTCGATTGACCAAAGGTCTCGTGATCATTGACTCAGATCCTTCGTTTAAAAACAACCCGGGCATGCCGGAGTTTTACCAGGAAGTTTCAAAAATGAAAGGAGGGATTGACAGAAAATTTATGGATGGATTTCAACGAGCAACTTTAGCAGATCCTATCGATTCAGCGTATTATAATTTATTGGTCGATGAGGGAATTAAAGTTCCGGCAAGTGTATTTAAAGCAGCTCTTGCAGGATTGATGCAGGTTGATTTTACCGGGCAGCTTGATCAGATAAATTCTCCGTCACTGATCTTTTGGGGAAATAAAGATGCCTTTTGCACTTTTAAAGGACAGGAAACGCTAATTGACAATATTAAAAATTCCAGGCTTATTGTTTATGGAAATACTGGTCATGCATTGCATTGGGAAGAGCCAAAAAAATTCTCCGAAGACCTGTTGAATTTTATTGATAATGTAATTGGATCAAAATGAAAATTGATCATGTTTAAATTATTTGATCTATTTAGGGTAGTTGCTTTTTATGGCCCGCGAAAAGGGAGTTACCTCAATTACTACACCTACCAAGGACACCAGTAGTAGGAATGACATTCTACGGTTCATCATCATACAGGCATAGATGAATAGGAAAAGTTTAAAACTGAAGGTAGGGGTTAGATAAATTGTTATAAATCTCAATTTCCTTTTTGCCATAGCAAGCCTAATTTTAAAGGCAATAACAAGCAACCTCTGGCAAAAAGACAGCGATTTATTTACAAACCCAAAACAATCATTATGAAACGATTATTTTTTTTAAGTCTCCTGTTTACATTTATTAATTCTTTAGCCCAGGACGACTCGTCAATTATTATTTCGACGCCGCGAAAAGCTGAAGCTACTCCGACAAAAGTGTTTTACTCACAAAAAATAATTAATACAAAAACAGTAGAAGTTCATCCCAAAGGCATCATGGAATTTAGCATTGATCACTATTTTGGTGATCTTGCTGGCGATAATGGCGGTCCCAAGCATGGTTTCTTTGGGTTAGATGCAATTAAGGATGTCCGTATTGGTTTCCAGATAGGGCTAAGCGATAGATTAAATGTCCTCATTGCCAGGGCAAAAGGTTCCGGGTTTGTGACAAATCAATATGAATTGGGATTAAAATACCAGGTACTGAGGCAAAAAGATAATGATCCTTCACATCCACTTTCACTTACAATTTTTGCAAACGATGTATTGTCTGCTATGAAAGCGACAGACACTGCTTTGCATCTTGAAAATTCATTTGAAGATTTCGGCAGCCGTCACAGCCAGGTAATACAAGTATTAATGGCAAGAAAGTTTGGTAAAGTGAGCCTGCAGTTAAATCCAATCTATCTTCATACAAATTATGTTGAACCAAATGCCCAGAAAGATCTTTTTGCGATAGGGGGCGGTATACGCATACCATTAAGTAAAAAATTGGTGTTCCTTGCCGATTATTTTCACACTTTCAGATCTCAAAAAAGTATAGATTATTTTGCTTCGAAGGGAATAGGATTTCATGATCCTTTTGGTATCGGCTTTGAGATCATAACGGAAGGACATGTCTTTCATCTTAATTTCACCAATGCAACCGATATCCTGGAGAATCGTTTTATCCGGGGTACCACTTCATCCTGGGGCGATGGTGAATTCCGCTGGGCATTTACTCTTTCAAGGAATTTTGTTTTGTTCAGGGATAAAAAATCGAAAGGAGGATAATTGTTATAAAATCCATTCGACTTCTCCAAATTCAAATCTTTCTTCTATTGAATGTTGAGTGATCAATTGCCCTGTTTCTGAAACTCCTTTTATTGTTGTTTCAAAAACACGAGTGCTTTTTTTCAATTTTACTTTTTCATCTTTTTTATAAAGATGGTCAAGATATTTACTGAAAACCGTCTCAAAATTTCCCGCGATCAGTGTTTGATAGTTTTCTTCAATAATGGAACAAAGCTCTTTCGCAAGTTCAACGGGCTCATAATTTCTGCCGGTTATTTGTTTTAAAGAAACAGGGTTGGGCAGACCAACAGGAAAAGATGTTTGATTAATGTTGATGCCAATGCCGACTACAGACCATTTCCATGCTTCAGATCTTTCAATCCCAATTCCTGATCCGGCAGCTATCGGATCCAGGCTCCCGATTACATTTTCTATTAACACACCCCCTGCCTTCCTGTCACGCCAATAGAGGTCATTGGGCCATTTTATTTTTGTTTCATCACCAGCATATTTTGAGAAAAGATCCCAAAGACTGACCGCAATACAAACACTTAATTTGAATTGGCCCGGAATGCTTAATGAGAAAGGATTTAACAGAATGCTAAGAGCAATGTTAGCATCTTTTTCAGACGCCCAATTCTTGCCACGTTGCCCTTTACCCGCTGTTTGTTCATGTGAAAAAATAGCCATACCATGTTGAGGCTCACCCTGTCCGTCCGGCAGAATATCACCGTGAACAAGTGCCATGGCATATTTGTTGGTACTATCTATTGATTGCAGCTCAATAAAAGGCTTTCCAATTGGATTGCCGGCAAATGGTAGTGGCAATTAATTACTATTTTTGACAAAGTAAATCAGTTTTCGGGTACTGGTTATTTGTTGCTGGTAAAAAACACTACAAATAACGAATAACAAGTAACCGGGGCTTCAGTAAATAAAACTTCAAACCTTAAAAGAAAATTATTGGAACAATTGTCAGCATTGGCTACACGAAAAAAGAAAAGCACTGTCCGGTTAACGAAGAATTCAAAACTCATTAAAACCATCATCAACGCTATACAGGAGAAAAAAGGTGAAAACATTATTTCACTTGACCTGAGAAAAGTAAATGAAGCTGTTGCTGATTTTTTTATTATTTGCGAAGCAAGTAATCAGCCTCAGGTCAGGGCTATTGCGGATTTCGTAGAACACGAAATTCAAGAGAAATGTGATGAGTATCCGTATCGCCACGAAGGAATGAAGAACCTGCAATGGGTTTTGATCGATTATGTAAATGTGGTAGTACATGTGATGCTTGCGGAAACAAGGAAGTTTTATAAGCTGGAAGAAATGTGGAGTGATGCTGTTGCACATGAACATGACGAAAACTAAACAGCTTAGGAAAAAGAACATAAATTAAAAACTAATCATTAAAGAAAACAGGTACGCAGGAGAAGTAAGAAAAAATGTCACAAGATCAATTTAATAAAAACGAAAAATTTCCACGGTTTCAACCAAACCGTGACGAGAATAAAAAAGGCGGACCTAAATTCAGCAACTATTGGATCTGGGCAATATTATTGGCAACAGTAATTGGTTTTAGCATGTTTGGTCCATTTGCTAAAAAAACTCAACCGATCACTGTTGGTGATTTCAAGGAGATGTTGCTTAAGCATCATGTTGAAAAATATGTTGAAGTACCTAATAAGAATATAGTAAGGGTTTCAATAAAAAAGGATAGTCTCGGCTATTACAAGGAAAAGCTGCCTACAAACGCAATTTCAAGTAAAAAAGATGAAAAGCCACCCCAGTTCAGTTTTGAAGCAAATGAGCGGTTCCGGGAGGAGATCCTCGAACTTAAAAAGCAAAACCCATCAAGCTTTCCAAGTGACTTAGACAAGATCAATGACCCTTATGTTTCTGAAAGAGACAGTACGTGGTTTTCAGGGGCACTGAATTTTCTTTTACCTGTCTTACTCTTTCTTGCCATTTGGATCTTGCTGATGCGCAAAATGAGCGGTGGAGGCGGAGCAGGTGGTGGTCCAGGCGGCATTTTTAATATTGGTAAATCAAAAGCTACCTTATTTGATAAAGGCACAAAAGTAAATATCACGTTTGCTGATGTTGCAGGACTTGATGAAG